>Ga0233426_10002033_pt1 | contig 17527 bp, 15 predicted proteins | sample SI_118_April2016_6_FD_179875 | JGI IMG/M metagenome (GOLD analysis project Ga0233426, IMG submission 179875) | Seawater microbial communities from Saanich Inlet, British Columbia, Canada - SI_118_April2016_10_MG | ecosystem: Environmental > Aquatic > Marine > Inlet | place: Canada: British...
TCACATACTCCACTTCCACATTTGTTGCAACTTTCACGACACTCATTTTCTTCACAACATGAACACAACTCCATTTCTTTTCAATCCACATCTCTTCTTTATATCCTTCAACTTTTCTTTCTACTTTGTCTGCCGACGGCTTTACACTATGAATATTAGAATGTATAACAAACATATTTAAATACATCATTTAATAATGAACTATATGAGTGACACTACAACAAGAGATATTGATATTTCTGTAAAAGAACAAACCGAAGTGGAGACAAATGGTGAAGATAAGAGTTGTATGGAAAAAATACAAGAAACTACAAGCGACCAAGACTTCCAACAACGTGTTAATGTAGGAACCTCATTTATTTTGGAAATATACAAAGTAATTATGGGTGCTCTTCTTGTCCTGTTTGTTCCACAGTTATGTGATGACCATACATGCACTATTACAGAAAATATAAATAGTAATGACGATACTAGACAAGCGGCCCTCGGACTAAATTATTTCACAGCAGCATCATTTTTTATTTTATACTTAATTGAAGTAAAGCGTGAAAACAAACTAATTAGTTACCTCGATGTAAATAGATTTACACCAGTAGACAACGATTCGGTCGGCGAAGCACTAATTAACCTCCCCAAAGAAAAAAGAGATACAATCCTCGCATATGACGGATACTACCAAAAAATTGGCTACGTCTCTACAATTGCATTTATAGTAAACGCGATTATTAGTGGTATTGTAATTAATGATAATTACGCTGATAGCAAGACAGCAACAGTATTTGTTACTAATTTACTTCTTATGGTATCTAAAGTATCTGAGGTTTTTTCGATTGTAAATACCAAGAAGAATGTATTTTATTCAGCATATCTAACAGATAGAGTTCAATATAATAATGTAGATCCTGACAAGGCAATCAACGTAGATGCGATTGAAGACGGAAATAGCACAGACGAACAAAATAACGATGAAACAAGTAGTCTAGTAGAAGTAACAGAGGAAGCATGAATGTATGATTAGATGAAAATAAAAATATAATATTTTATTTTTTTATTTTATTTTTTGAAACTACAATGGAAGCACATCTTCATCAATTGTTTTGAGTTTTTCTATAATAAATACACGTTTATATTTTTTTTTGCCGTCAACAGTATATCCATCACTTATTCGTTTTGGAGTCATATTATATTTACACGTTCGTAATAACTGACGAACTAAGTTCAATAATGGCCATCTTTGTTTATCAGGAGCAGTTGACTGCAAACTTGTCATATAGGAGGAATTCAAATACTTTTTCAAGGATGTAATATCCTTTTTTATTTTTTCGTAATTTTCCATATCTAAAAAAAAATCTCGTGGCAATATCATGCCATTCAATTGTTCTAAAGAATTAATAGTTATATTACAATGTAATAGACATTTTTGTAAATAAGAAAATATTTCTTCGTTCATTTGTAATGTATAGTATAATATTGTTTTTATCTGTTTTTATCTGTTTTTCTATTTTTAGCGATTGAATAATTCAGGAATAGAATATTCTTGTCCATTTTTTTCATACTGAGCAATAACACGTGGATTTTTTATATTTGATAATATATCTTCTGTATCATATACGTTTCCATTATCGTCTAAATAATATACAATGCCTTTTATATCAATAGCGCTTACTTGAATTTTCCTACTAGTCGGAGCACTATTTGACTCATTAATAACCCCATGTGGTGTTCCTTTATAATGAGTACCGCAATATATACTGGAATCATCTTTCTTTCGTCTCGTACACTGCTCACCATTAGCACGTTTAGCAGAACATCGTTCGTAATTTGGAACCACGTTTTTTACTCGTTTTCTCTTAACAAAGTCTTCGTTATTAAATTGTAAATTATCATACTTATAAAGATAATCAATAATTGATATATATTGATTTTCCATGATGTTATAATCAGTTATTTCTTTATTCTTTACATGTTGGAATTGTTCAGCAATATCTGATTTCATTTGATGAAGATATACTTCTAGTTTCTTATTCAATCGTCGTTCCATAATAAACAAATTATATATTGATCATTAAAAAATACACCATGTATTTTCAACTTTTATTTTTTTGTTTTTTATTTTTTGTTTTTTATTTTTTGTTTTTTGTTTTACCTACCTAAAACAATGATTTCATAACCATCTATTTGATTATTTTTTTCATGCATCCACGTGTCATGAAGTTTCGTGGTCATATGTTTGTGTAATGAATTTTGTGTCACTATTCTACCACATTTGCATTGTACTGGTTTACGTTGTTTTTTTAATAATAACTCCTTGTTATTGATATAATATTCGCGATTATAATTGTTTATTTTGGTTTTATGTTCTCTACCATACTTTTTTTGATACTCTAACAACTCCTCTCTGTTTTGTGAATATCTAGTATCTTTATGTAAAGTCATATCTCTCATATTTAGGATGTAATATAAATATTATGCAGTTAATTATATAATATTTATATTTTGTACTACACACTTCAACTTTTTTTAGAAAATTTAACTTCTTGTTTGTTTTCGCGCATCTTTCTTCTGACGTTTGGTTAATTCTTTAATAAACGAATCGTTACTACTAGTATCATCTGATTCCACAATTTCATCAAACATAGACATAATATGTGTTTTAGAATTTTCATTATTAGGTGTGTTTGTCGCATTAATTGTATCAGTATTGTTATACATATCCATAATACGTTCTATTTTATCTACTTGCTTTACTGTTGCATTTTGATGTTCAACGCTTTTTTTTGTTAATTGAAGATAAGGTGTAGAATTAACAGAATCAGTTTCATCATGACTAGAACTACCCGGTATTTTATCAACCTGATTAATCGATTCATTATCAGAATCTAATGACGATATACTTCCATTTGCTTGGGACGGGTTTTTAATAGATATAGATTTTCTCAGTTGTCTAGATATTTTAGGATCTAAAAACCCATTATCTAGTTCATTTAAAATGACATTATTATCGACCCGTTTATTCACTAATCCACCATCAAATATGATGTCGTGGTTTGTCTGGGCTTGAAATACCCCAATTTTCGTAATAAATCGTGACAAATATTTTTTATGCAAATTATAAAAAAAATCCAAATAATTTTCAAAAAGTAGGATCTGTTCTTTTAATACAACAACTTCATATCGATACGTAGAAACAAAATTATCTATATTCAACCCATATGTATTCCTTTCTATGTGTAATTCTAAAGCGGATTCTTTATCATTTAACACATTTGTTAACGAATTAATAATAATAATAATTTCTTCGTTTATGTCGATAATTAATGTGAAATCATATTCACGGTTTTGTTCTAAATCTTTATACACAGGAAATTTCTTAGAACTATGTGTTATATCATGAACCTTATATTCAAAATTACTGCTTTCAATAAACTCTAGAATAACCTTATATAGTTTATAATATTCACAATACATTCTATTAATAATTCTATTATAATATTCCTTCAAAAATGAGTATTCATTTGTTAATAAATTGTTTTGAAAATAAAAGGTGTCTAATCCAAATATAAACAATTTAGAATTATTATTTCTAATAAAGTCATTATATATTTCCTTTAATTTAGAAATTCTACAATCTAAATTTTGAAAAAGCCCCGAAATTTCTTCACGCATATCTTTTATTTTATCAAATGTATGTTTTACTTTATTTAATTTTTGATCCATATACACTATTATATTACTAAATTTTCGAATAATCGTGAAAAATAAATTATTATATAATGATATAATGGAAAATGAAACAACACACGACAATGATTATAGTGAAAATGATGATTTATTAAGCACATCATCAAATAATATGTCGATTACTAATAATGTATGGAAGTCTGAACACGAAACTATATTAGTAGAATGGGCAGATAAAGCAATGTGTTACAGATGGCTTCATGCACGATCGCATCAAGCATATTCTAAAACAAACGCATGGTTTACAATTCCAGTTATTATCATGAGTACATTGACAGGAACAGCGAATTTTGCCCAAGACCGTTTTTCAGATGATATTAAACCGTATATGCAAATGGCAATTGGTGCAGTAAATATTTTTGCAGGCATTTTAACAACAATTGCTCAATTCCTAAAAGTTGGCGAATTAAACGAATCGCACCGCGTTAGTTCTATTTCATGGGATAAATTTTATAGAAATATTAAGGTTGAACTTGCTAAATCGCGTATCGAGCGTATGAATGTCACACATATGTTAAAAATGTGCAAAGAGGAATATGATAGATTAATGGAAACAAGTCCATCAATAAATGAGAGTATCATTAATAAATTTCAAACTACATTTCCCAGCAATAAAACAATAAAAAATCACGATGAAAATGAAGATATTGAAATAAAAAAGCCTGAAATTTGTGACGAATTGATTAGTACTTCAGAGATATTATATCAAGAAGATGAAGATTATGAAGAAATTAAACTACAAGAGGCTAAATTACAATCAACAAAACGTAGACAAAAGACACAGGAAAAACAAGAATCTGAAATTAACAATTTTATTGACCGATTCCAACATATGCATAATAGAAAACCATTAGTTGGTGAAGTTATAGATAATTTACAAGACAAAATATCTATATCAATATTAAAGAAATTAACCAAAAAAATATACGATAATGATAATAATGATAACAATGTGTAGACGTCTGCATCTACAACTACCTAGTATTTTCAAAAAAATTGATTGGTTGAGGTAAAATAAAATAAAAAATTGCCAATACTATAAACCAAAATAAATAGATTCCATAATATTGTACACCTATTCCTAAAAATTTCATTATCGTAGTTGTTAATAATTGTATCGCAATAATTGACAATACTAGCATACCTAATTGAATCATACTAACCATATTATACTTATACTATAATATGATTTTTTTTTACTTGTTTGTTTTTCGTCGGATTGTTTCTTTTATACTTTCCTCTCTAGAATTTAATATATGTTCGCCAATTTCTGCTACATTCTTATCTTCACCAAAATATTCCTTTAATGCTAATAAGAGAGAACTTTTATTTATAGGTTTCTTTACCCTAGTTCTAGAATACATCAATTTACCGTTGTTAATATCAAAACAATCGATTTCATTTGACTTCATGACATTTACTAAGTCACCTGTTAGATTCTTCTTTTGTTCTCTTAATTCCTTAATTTGCTTTTGTAAGGTAGAAATGTTATTATCTAATTGTATCCAATTTTTTATATGACTAACCAATTCTTCTTTTGTTTCCATTATATTGTATGATGATTTATTTTTTATGTCAATATCATATAGTATTTCTATAGATTCATTAGTTTCTGCTTCACATCCACCGTCAAATGTGTCGCTTGACATATCTTCTTCACTATTTTATTTCTTATCTTCTCATCACGCTCGATGAACTTTAGACAGTTTATCACCATATCATGATAATTTATCTGTGTAGTGTCTGATACTTTTCCTACCATGTATTGATCTTTCCATACTTTTACATTATTTCGCTGTTTTATCGCTAATCGCACCGAACTCTTTTGCATTATTTCATTGTTCTCATCTTTTACCCATTCATCATTGTCACGTACGTATAGCGTCTTTCGGCTTGGATCTGTACAATGTATTGGACGCTCGTAAATAGACATGTCGTCTAAACCCTTTATTACCATATTTGATATGCTTTCCGATAGCCCATGCTTTCTTGTATTATCCAAATCTTGATAAGTAATTGGCAATGATTCAATAAAGTCAGTTATATTCATGGCATTTTGACAATGCTCGTTTAGAAACATATTCACGTTAAATGTATTATTTTTGTTATGACTATTTGACATAGTATTATTAGTAGTGTTCCCTAAATGAGGTAACAACTCCAACAGTTGTTTATGTTGTGTTTCTGCATGTGTTTGTATGAGTGAATGTACTTGTTCTTGCACATGTGTCTGTGCTTGTGCCTGTGCTTGTGCCTGTGCTTGTGCTTGTGCTTGTTGTTCAAACATTTGTTTTTGCATATCTTGATTTTGTGTCATCAGCGCAATTATTAACTCTTTCATGTCTGGCATATCCTCTTTTTTCTCTACAATAGATGTAGTAGGATGGTCATTACTAATTGTAATCACAGTGTTTTCATTTAAGTAAGTGCATGTTTTTTTGTGCTTACATAACGAAGATGCATGCTTAAAATTTTTATCACACCCACTACACGAATGAAGACGTCCTGTATTTGGTGTATTTGGCGTATTTGGCGTTAGTAAATTGTTTGCATTTGTTAGTCTAATATGTTTTGCTGTTAGTATATGACGTTGATAATCAGACTGTTTATAACTATTAAAGTCACATGTTTCACATTTATAATTTGTGCGTTTTTTGGCGTAATTGTCGTTAGTTAAATTAGCCATTTCGAATATAATATATACTAACAAAAAAACGCCTAAATATAACCGAATTAAATTGGCTATTCCTTCCAAAAAAAGTATGGTAACAAATGGAATATTCCAAAAAAGGAAATGAAAGCATTATGCTCTAAACGTGTTTTTTCACTATTTTTCCAATTCTATTTTGAGATTTCAAAAATGCAACACAAGGATTTGTTGTGTTGTGTTTTTCAAAATGGAAAATAGAATTATAATTTTCGGAACTTTACCTACATGAGCACAATTTATGTAAGTAGTCTAATTTACATAAATACCATTTAACCATCTACATCGTGTAGGTATATCTACATGATGTAGTATAGTATTTTGATGATATAATATGATACTTGCTTACTATACTCTAGAAAACAATATATACTACATTCAATTATGTAGGGGTATTTTTTAAAGAGTCATTGTAATGTCTACTACACATTGTAGATGATTTCTTTGTAGTTTTACAATTACAAGCAGTTCCCTTCCGTTTTCCCGATTTCATAATAACATTACAATATGTAGGTTCTTCACTATTTGTATCACATGTATGTTCTGAAATATAAGCGGTATGACGTTTGCAATAACAACCTATAGTAGAATAATATGCAGAATCATTACATGTAGTGTCTTTTCGTTTCCCACTCTTAAATGTATAACTACATGTATGAAAGTCCATACAATATTTTTTAGGCGTATTTACTCCAATCATATATTTCATATTATTATTCAATACAATATGAGGTAATAATTTATCGTGAATTGTTCTACAGTAAGGACATTTTATTTGTGAAATATTCAGTTTAGAAATTTCTAATCTAGTAACGTATAATTTTTGAGATTTTATTTCATTGTAAAGAGGTGTAAAATTGAAACTATGATTACATGGCAATGTAATATGGTTTGAATCTAATGCATTTTTTGATATTAAACAAAGGCTAGTATCTGGTGTATCATTACCCATATAATTTTCTGAATCGTCGTCGATATATAATTCCTTGTAGAAATCCAAATCACCCTCTATGATATAATTTTTATTTAAGTCCATTAATCTTATTTAAAATAATGGCTTTATATATATTTATTATGACAAAAACGTGGGGACCATGTACATGGTTTTTATTCCATACTTTAGCAGAAAAAGTAAAAGAAGAACATTTTATGAAATTAAAACCAGAATTAATAAACATCGTAAAAAATATATGCTCAAATCTACCATGTCCTGAATGTAAACAACACGCTATGGCAAAGATCAAAACATTAAATGATAAGGCAGTAGACGAGAAGGAGTCTTTTAAAAAAGCATTGTTAATATTTCATAACGAAGTTAACCAAAGATTGAACAAACCTCAATTTACTATAGAGGATTTAAACAATAAATACAGCAAGGGTAAACTAGTTGATATTATACTTTACTTTCGTCAACAATGGAATATAAAAATCGGTAATCCCAAATTAATGAATGAAGCATTACATAGAAAGATGATGTTAGATGAGTTACATACTTGGTGTGTAAAATACGTAAATGCTAATTATTTCGACATGTAATGATAGATATTTGGAATATTTTACATGATATTATCGTGTAAAATATTTTACTACTTATTATAATTGACTAATAAGTTCTCCGTTTTTATAAACATTGCATTTAAATGTTTGCTTCGATGGTCTAGAACAAACTACATTATTGCTAGGTTCATTTGTAAAGAATAGCAAATCAGAATGACCCAAAGAGTGTAATATAGTAAACCACCCAGCACCTAATACAATTCCAACCAATACACCTAATGATGCTCCGGAAAAAGTTGTACAATTCTTACTAATTTTTGTAAATACATCTAATACAATAATAAATACTAAACTAATCAGTACTGGATAATTAATTTGTGATATGAATAACATTGGTAATAATAAATATGACATTGTAAACGCCAAATACATACTATTAAATGCTGGGCTTACATATTCATTTAAGTTAAATGGAAATTCAAACAAATTACAGGTTTGTGACACATCACCAGTTGGTCTTACTTTAAACATATTCATTAAAAATAAGTTAACTAATGACGCTATTAATACGCCACCTAAATAGATATATCCTTTCACGTTTTGATTGAAGATAGATGACGATACGAGAAAGAATGATAATAAAATAGGAGATATTAAAGAAAAGAAATGTAATAAATTACTAAATGTTAATTGGATCGCCATGAGGTAATATACATTACCATCAGATAAAAAACTATTCATTTGGAGATAACATTTGTCCGTGGATAAGTTATTCAACAAATATTAACTCGAATACTTCTTGTATCGTTTTAACACTATAAAATTTAATATCCTTTAATGAATCATCGTTATATTTTTCTAGGAATTCATTATAATCTTTTTCATTTTCATGTGGAAATATAAAGTTTGTTACACCAGCCTTCATTCCGCCTAATATTTTTAAATCTAAACCTCCAATCGCAGTAACACATCCTTGTAAATTAATTTCGCCAGTGATAGCAAATTTATTATTAATTTTTTTTCCAGTTAATAAACTATAAATTGCGACAGTAATGGCAGTTCCTGCAGACGGTCCATCTTTTGGAACTGCACCTTCAGGACAATGGATGTGTATTCCTTGCATATTAGATGTTTTATATGACTTATAATTTTTATTCATAGTTATACTAGGTACTAACGATGACGCTAGTGTTTTAGCCACAGTCATACTTTCTTTCATTACATCACCTTGTAGTCCAGTTAATTTTAAATCTAATAAACTAGTAGTCGGGAAATATTTGGTTTCAATAGGAATAACACCTCCTTGTCCAAGTGCATTTGCCCACAATCCATTAATAACACCGACTGTAGGATTTTTTGGTATATTTTTATCAATTTTGCAATGATATTCTTTTAAGTATTTGAATTTTATATCGTCATTAGTGATTATTATAGGAAGTTCAATGGCATCATAATTTTGTAAACAGGACAAGTTAATTTCACCAATAATTTCAAATAACAATTCTTTAAATTTACGAATACCTGGTTCATTCGTATAATTTTCAATAATATATGTAATATTATCATCGCTAAATTCAATCGTATTTTCAACCCCCATTTTTTTAAAAAACTCAGGTAAAACAAACTTTCGTGTTATTACTAGTTTGTCTTCTAACGTTAAATGCTCAAATTTAACTCTATGGATTCTATCTAATAAAATACGGTCTATCAAAGATACATCATTATATGAAAATATAAACAATGCTTTAGATAAATCAAGGTCAATTCCACTAAAATATTTATCTTGGAAACTATCGTTTTGCGTTGGATCAACTAAATGTGTTAATATACCAATGATTTCTTTACCATTTTCTGTTCTACTTACTTTATCTAATTCGTCTATAAATATTACAGGATTCATACATTTATTTTTAATCAGTATATCTACGAATTTCCCCCATTCCGAACCAACATATGTATAGTTATGACCAGTTAACGCACTACCGTTATCTTGACCACCAATTGCTATAAATGCAAATGGTCTACTTACATTGTCATCGTCGACAAAACACTTTGCTAGTCCATTTTTAGCGAAACTTGTTTTGCCACAACCTGGTGGTCCTTCAAATCCGAAACAGTATCCTTTATCTTCACCATTAATCCACTGTGCAATAATACGCTCTATCTGGCGTTTTGCTTTATTATGACCATGTACTGCATTATCTAAAGTGGCTTTCACATTATTCATATAATTATTTATTTTATTCCACTTGTTGTCAATTAGAGAAATGTTTTTCGAAATTATATTTGTATCCATATTAGTATTATTATAACTACCCAAAGATTTCATTTGTATGATTTCAGCCATGATTTTAGAATTTGTCTTATTTTTTTCAACAAAAGATATAATTTGTTCTTTCATAAAATGAATATTTTTACCCGAATGCACTAATTTATGTTCTTTTTTATTAGTAGCCTTTATAATATTGTTTATCTTACATATATCAATAATCAATTCATTGCGTTTTAATTTTGAAAACGACGTTATTAATGAACTCACTAATTTGTCTTGTATATTATAAACATCGTCCTTTTTTATTTTCCCACATATATTTTTTATTTGAATATTGGTATAATTCATAGAAATATCAAACGTGTTTGGCTGAATATTATTAATTTGACTTATTATATCATTAAAAAATGTTTTTATCTCTGACACATAACCTAATATTGGTTCTCTTTTATAAACACCAAATGGTATTTTCAATAGTCCTTCCAAATACTGTTTTGCTTTTGTACCATTGTCATCTCCTTTTGATTTAATTTCTTTTAATTTATTCATTGCCTTTTCTTTTACATATTCAGGTGCTTTCATAAGACATATTTGTTGTTCCAATGGTATTTGCAATTTATCAATACTCGATAAATTATTCGTATAATCTATAGTTTGGGACATTGCATCTCTGAAAAAACATTTAATCTTCCAAGGCAAACTATTTAATAACATTGTCTGTTCCTTTGTATCTACTTCACTATTATTATCATTCGACAATAAATCATATAATAGATATGCAATATATTGATATTCGTGTTCTTCTGAATACAGCAACAAAGATATTAATAGAGAACGTTGTTTATATAAATCGTCTGTTATAAAATCTCTAACTACTTGTGAAATATTCTTTTGTTTCACAGCAACAACCTGGGTATTAATATAATAATATTTATTCAATAATTCGTCATCGGAATATATCAAAATTTCCTTTAACGTCAATGAATCAATATAATTATTATACGACGTTTGAGTGTATATTTTATTATCTATTGTTTTATTTCGCATTCTATGTAAAAAATCAGAAATATATTGTGATTTAATACAATCGACCATTATATTGTCTACAATACATTCTATCACAATGCTGTATTTTTTTGCATAATTGTGTATTACTGTTTTAATACCATTCACTTTTATATAAAATTCTTTACTTGATCTTGATAAATCAAAGCAGTTTAATGTTTCAGAATGATTTAAAATCATGTCATCATCTATAATTTTATTCTTTTCAAGGAACTTTACATGTTTCTGTTCAGGATTTGTCCACTGTAGTATTTTACCTCTTATTGGTTTTACATATTTCTCAAGTAACTTAAATTTATTATTTTCTGCATCATTGTTTAATTTACATTCTATAAAGATAGCATCATCGTATATATCTGTATCAATAATCGGTATATTTTTTTGTAACTGCATAATATTTATTATACTAGTTGTACCGGTTGTTAATAGTGTATGATTTAAACTTTGTTTTATTTCTAGTAACACTTTATTATCATTCTCAGTGATAGTACCTTGTTTAATTCGTAATTCATCTAATTTTGTTAGTTTCTTATAATTTACCTCTAAAGTTTCTATAGCATTACTCAATTCATTATTTGAAATTATATCATTTTCTCTGTTTTTATGTAAATAAATAATGGTATTTTCTATCAATTGTTGATAAAATATCATGGGTTTATCGCTAAAGTTTGGCGTCGGTTCAGTATTATCTTGCGATTTAGATGAAATAGCTATTTTTATGTTGCTATTTTTATCTAAAGATTTCTTTTTCATAATATATAATCGTTTATTTTAAATTATCCATTTTATTTTATTCCCGTTTTGTTGTATGAATAAAATTGATATTTTACACTGTATCAATGTGTAAATAGATATAAACCGTTTGTGAATTACTATATTATGGGTATTCCTAGTTACTTTTCACATATAATAAAAAATTATGTAAACGTTTTGCAAAAATATAATAAGATGTTCAAGGTGGACAATTTATACATTGATAGCAATTCAATTATTTATGATTGTATGAGAGATATTGAGTTTAATGGTAACGTTATTGCGTTTGAAAAAAAATTAATCAATAATGTATGTCTAAAGATTGAAGAGTATATAGAAAACATACAACCATATAACAATGTATATATTGCATTTGATGGCGTCGCGCCAATTGCAAAATTAAACCAACAACGTCAACGCCGTTATAAAACAAACTACATTAAACAATATGATAATTACGGCACTGATAGCAGTAGCGATGAAAATAAAAACACATCATGGAACGGTGCGTCAATTACTCCTGGTACCAATTTTATGACTAATTTAAACAATCGGGTCCAAGTACATTTTAATATTGCTAGTAATTTTAATGTAAAAAATATTATTGTCAGTGGCAGTAATGTACCAGGCGAAGGAGAACACAAAATATTTCAATACATCCGTGATAACAAGAATGAACATCTAAATAGTCGAACCGTTGTATATGGTCTTGATGCAGATTTAATTATGTTATCTGTTAATCACCTAGAATATTGTAAGCAACTTTATTTATTTCGCGAGACCCCAGACTTTATTAAAACTATAGATAGTTCATTGGATCCTAATTATTTGTATGTTGTAAATATCCCAGAGTTTAAAAATCAATTAACTTATTATCTAAATAATGATACTCAGCCTACTACTGAGCAACAAGTTAATCGAATTCACGATTATATATTCTTGTGCTTTATGTTAGGTAATGATTTTCTCCCACATTTTCCTGCCTTGAATATTCGAACGAACGGAATGGACCTAATTATGAATGTATATAGAAATACAATTGGAAATACCAAAGAAAATATCACAAACGGAAAAAAAATATATTGGAAAAACTTTAGAAAAGTTATAAAAGTATTGGCCGAAAATGAAGAACTGTATTTACAAAATGAGCAAAAGAATCGTGATAAATTAGAAAAAAGAAACATGCGTTATAATGAAGATAGTAGTAAATATGAGAAGGAGTTATTGCAAATTCCGATAAAGGAGCGTGCCGTTGAAAAATATATTAATGTTTTCGATACATATTGGCAAGAACGATACTATGATATGTTATTTGACATTGATATTACCGATGAATACCGGAAACAAATTTCATTCAATTATTTAGAAGGTTTGGAATGGACATTTAAGTATTATACTTCGGGTTGTCCAGACTGGAGATGGAGGTATAATTATCATTACCCTCCATTACTGGCGGATTTGTTAAAATATATTCCCTATTTTGAAACAGATATGATTATAGATACCGTAGAAAACCCTGTAGACGAACATGTACAATTAGCATACGTACTGCCACACAATAGTTTAGATTTATTGCCGAATTATTTGAATAAGATTCTTAATGAAAAACATAAAGACTGGTATAAACACGACTGTGAGTTTGAATGGTCCTATTGTAAATATTTTTGGGAATCTCACGTTAAATTAGAAAAAATCGAGATACCTGTGTTAGAAAATATTATATTACCTGTGAAGGCAAAATAATTTCGGTTGTAAATGTAAATGAATGGAATATTATGGTTTCTTGCGATAATTGCTTTTTTGTTGTTACTTTCACTTGTATCTATACAAATAGAATCATTTAGAGGTGGACGAGGACATGGTGGTCGTCGTGGTGGACGTCCTGGTCGTCGTGGTGGCCGTTATTATTATGGTGGGCCTAGACATCATATGCATAGAAGACATTATCGCTATCCAAATAGAATCTGGTATACGGCACCAATTGTAACTTATCCTGTTTACAATACATGGAGTGATTATTTCTACAATCCTTGGAGACGTTTTATGTGGGCTTGCAAAAATGGCTGCACTAGTATAGGTAATGGACAATGGGGGTGTCAATATCCTGGAAATGGACCAAATGATTGTGTATTTGCAACAGATTGTTACGGTTGTGGTGTTTGAAGAATTTTCAAAATATAATAAAATTTTAAATTATTATATTTTTGTTGTATACAAATGTGTATTCTATTTACTTTGTAAGTTTTTTATTTACTTGGTCCTTACGTAAGGATGCAATTGCTTGTTGTTGCATTTCAGGAGAAACCTTGTTTTCAGCGAAATAACGGTATATTTGAGCGATACAATGATTGGGGTGTAATGTTTCAGCGATCAAGTTGTTTACTACCATCTTCTCGTGGTTATCTTGAAGAACGTTGTATAATGTACAACCATCGTATTTGACAAGAACAACATTATCTAACTTATTGACCAAGTGTTTTGCCTTTACCATATTACCATTGTAAAAGAATGTGTGGTTTTGTGTGGTCAATGTATCTTGGCTAGGAACATTCTTGGCTAACGCGTCTTTTCTGATGCGTACAAGGTGCTTTTCATCGGCGATTGTCTTGGTAACAGCGACAATTGGCTTTCCACGAATGGTGTGATTGGAACTGTCTAACTTGTCAATGGCTACGGCACCTTGATCTGTATTGACAGGTGTTCCTTCGACAAAACAAATATCAGAGTGTAAATAACCTGCATCGAACAAATGTTGACTTGTGTATCCAGCATCAAGTAATTGCTGAGAATTGATACCTACATCATCTGCACTTGTTTTTAATGTTGCTCCTTGTACGTTTGCATTAAATAACTCAGATGCAGTTTCTACTACATTATTCACGGTAATTATGAAATCAGCAGATGTATTCAATGAACCATCGGATGCTGTGATAGTGATATTATATGTTGCTTTTGTTTCGAAATCAAATTCAGCGTTTGCACTTAATGATGTACCAGTTAGGGTGAAATCAGCAGAATCTGCACCGCTCAGAGAAAAGGTTAAAGCGTCACCGTTATCATCAGTGGCGCTGACAGTAGCAGTATAAGGTGTATTCTCATTGCAACTAATATCAAATAAGGTTGGTGTGGTGGGAGCATAGTTAGGTTCGACCCATGGTGTATAAGTGACTGCTCCATTACCTGAAGAAATTTTACCACTCATTGTATTTTGTAATGTTGACATGGTATAATTATCGTTAGGGTCAACATCTTTCACATAAACAATGACAGAAGGTCCGATAGGACCCCATGACCAACCGAAAGCATTTGTACCAATGGTTGTAACCGAATCAGGAATCGTAATTGAAGTTAAACTGGAACATGAACTGAAGGCATAATTGCCAATGGTTGTAACCAAATTACCTAAATCAATTGAAGTTAAACTGGTACATCCAGAGAAGGTATTATTACCAATGGTTGTAACAGAATCCGGAAGCGCATAACTAGTTGCTGTGTTACCTACAGGATATTGAAGTAATGTGCTCTGATCTTTATCAAATAAAGCACCATTGATATCACTACTAAATGAATTGTTATTAGCATCAACTGTAATTGAAGTTAAACTGGAACAAGAACCGAAGGCATAATCGCCAATGGTTGTAACCGAAACAGGAATAATGATTGAAGTTAAACTGGAACAAGATTGGAAGGCATATTCGCCAATGGTTGTAAGCGAATTCGGAATATTAATAATTGTTTCTAAATTGGAACATCCATAGAAGGCATATTCGCCAATGGTTTCAACCTGTGTTCCAGATAAATCAATTGAAGTTAAACTGGTACAATTATAGAAGGCATTTTGGCCAATGGTTGTAACCGAATGAGGAATCGTATAACTAGTTGCTGTGTTATTCATTGGATATTGAATTAATGTGCTCTGATTTTTATTAAATAAAACACCATTGATATCACTAAATGAATTGTTGTTAGCATCAACTGAATACGAAGTTAAACTGGTACATCGAGAAAAGGCCTCTGAGCCAATGGTTGTAACCGAATCAGGAATGGTCATTGAAGTTAAACTGGTACATTGGCTGAAGGCACGATAGTCAATGCTTGTAACCTGTGTTCCAGATAAATCAATTGTTTCTAACTCGTAACATCTCATGAAGGCATATTGGCCAATACCAGTAACAGTATATCCGTCTATTGTGGAAGGAATCGTAATTGCTCCACTTAAACTTGTTCCTAAAGTTGTGGCATTACCAACGTCCCATGCAACACCCGTACCAATTGTTGCATTATTATTTGCATCTAAAGTATAGTTCCATATTTGAAATCCTGCAGCAACTAATTGTTCAATTGTGTATCCAGTAGCAAGTAATTGTTGAGTGGTGATACCTTCATTATCAGCAGTTGCTTTTAATGTTGCTCCTTCTACATTTGCATTATATAAATCAGAGGCAGTTACGACAACATTATTCACGGTAATTGTGAAATCAGCAGACGTATTCAATGAACCATCGGACGCTGTGATTGTGATATTATATGTTGTTTTTGTTTCGAAATCAAATACAGCCTTTGCACTTAATACAGCGTTTGCACTTAAATCAGTTCCAGTTAGGGTGAAATCAGCAGAATCTGCTCCGCTCAAAGAAAAGGTTAAAGCGTCACCGTTATCATCAGTGGCGCTGACAGTAGCAGTATAAGGTGTATTCGTATTCTCATTGCAACTAATATCAGATAAGGTTGGTGTGTTGGGAGCATATTTAGGCTCGACCCATTGTTCATATGTGACAGTTCCGGTAATTTTACCACTTATTGTATTTTCTAATGTTGTCTTGGTATAAGCATCGTTAGGGTCAACGTCTTTCACAGTAACTGTGGAAGAAGAACCGATACCCTTAAAGGCGGATGTGCCAATGCTTGTAACCGAATCAGGAATGGTAATGGAAGTTAAACTGGTACAATTATAGAAGGCCTGTTGGCCAATGCTTGTAACCGAATCAGGAATTGTAATTGAAGTTAAACTGGAACATCCACGGAAGGTATAATCATCAATGGTTGTAAAATTAACATTGGTTGGAAAAGTAATCGAAGTTAAACTGGAACAGTTATAGAAGACAAACCAACCAATGGTTGTAACCGAATTACCTAAATCAATTGAAGTTAAACTGGTACATTGGCTGAAGGCATTTCGGCCAATGGTTTCAACCTGTGCTCCAGATAAATCAAGTGAATCTAATTTGGAACATCCAGCAAAGGCATATTCGCCAATGGTTGTAAGCGAATTACCTAAATGAATTGAAGTTAAAATGGAACAATAACCGAAGGCATCTTCGCCAATAGTTGTCACCGAATCAGGAATATGAATTGAAGTTATGGAAAAATATTTGAAGGCATAATTACCAATGGTTGTAACCGAATCAGGAAACGTATAACTAGTTGCTGTCTTACCTATAGGATATTGAATTAATGTGCTCTGATCTTTATTAAATAAAACACCATTGATA
>Ga0233426_10002042_pt1 | contig 17478 bp, 9 predicted proteins | sample SI_118_April2016_6_FD_179875 | JGI IMG/M metagenome (GOLD analysis project Ga0233426, IMG submission 179875) | Seawater microbial communities from Saanich Inlet, British Columbia, Canada - SI_118_April2016_10_MG | ecosystem: Environmental > Aquatic > Marine > Inlet | place: Canada: British...
TGGGCTTCTTATACCTCTATATCTCATAGTCGCTTTGGAGATTTAATGATGGGTAAAAATAGAAAGCACGGATTTTCTGATTGGGGCAAAGTAACTATGTATTCCAATAATACAGATAAGACGGCTATTGCTCAGTCTGTTCAGAATTCTGATCCATCGCTACAAAAGCAAACAGGTTATTCCCAATTTGATATACTTCAAAAGGTTTTATTTCCAATTTCAGAAACTTCCCAATTGACCTTCAATCTTCAATATTCAAATTCTTCAGATATTCCTAGATTTGATAAATTGACTGAACAAACATCAGTAGGGGATTTAAAGTTTGCCGAGTGGAATTACGGTCCCCAAAAGAGGTTTTTATTTTCTACACAATTCCGATTTGAAGACATCAGCCGATGGATAGATAAAGGTGTTTTAACTGCTGCATTTCAATCGATAGAAGAATCGAGAGAGCAACGAAGATTTTCTTCAATTGATCGACGTACCAACCGCGTCGAAAAAGTCGGAGTTTTAAGTCTCAATGGAGATTTTTCTGTACCACTCACAGTGGATTTAAAAAGAAGCTTATTGTATGGTTTTGAATTGGTACACAACAACGTAGCCTCAGAAGCAACAGGAATTTTGTATGAAGTAGCTACAGAAAATAATTTACTTGCTAATATAGCTGAAAATTACAAAATTCAGTCAAGGTATCCTGATGGAGGGAGTAGTTATGCTACACAATCATTGTATACAGAATACCGACAAGATTTAAATTCCAAACATACATTGAGTACAGGATTGCGCTATACACGAACTCAGTTGAATGCAACTTGGGAGGACAGCTCCTTTATTACTTTGCCAGATTCAGACATTTTCTTAAATAACTCATCATTGACAGGCTCTGTAGCGAATGTTTACAAACCCTCACGCAATTTTAAAATCAATACCATTTTATCTTCAGGATTTCGCTCCCCAAATATTGACGATATTGGAAAAGTAAGAGAAAAGGAGGGGGCAGTTACTGTTCCAAATCTTACCTTAAGACCTGAGTTTATATACAATTCAGAAGTAGGTTTTGAGTATTTCTTTAAAGAAAAGCAGTGGAAAACGGAGTTAAACTTGTATTATACCCGATTGCAAAACTATATCATCCGAGCTCCATTCGACATAGAAACACAAGCAGAAGGAGATTCTACGATAGAATATGAGGGAGAAACTGTACAAGTTTTATCAAATGTGAACAGAGCGGCAGCCCATGTTACAGGGGGGTCTTTTGCCTTCAAAGGAGTTTTGCCGATGCATATAAAACTAAGAGGGTCCTGTACTTATACTTTTGGTAAAACCTTGGACACACGAGAGTTTTTGTCTTCCATCCCTCCGTTTTTCGGTAATGTAACAGCTTCTTATTCTTTGAACTCTGTGGATATAGCATTGAATTATGTTTTCAGTGCATCAAAGAAAGCCTCATGGTACAATATAAGTGAAGGAATAGATAACATAGAACAAACACCCATAGTAAATCCAAACAGTGATGAAGAAACCATACGTTATGCAGGAACACCTAGTTGGGATATATTTAACTTACATGTAGAATATCCATTTTCAGAGTCTTTAAAACTATATGTGAAGACGTCCAATATTTTTGATCGTCACTACAAGGAATTTGCCTCTGCAATAAGTGCACCTGGAAGAAACTATTCAGTTTCATTAGAATGTGATTTCTAGTGTTTTGCTTTTTGTTATTAGTTGATAGACTTGTCAAATTTATTTCTATTTTTGTTTCAATGAAACTCACATACGGTAAGAAAGATAAATTAAAAAGAAAAAAAGCAATTGATAAATTGTTTTTAGAGGGAGAATCAGTGGTATCTTATCCGCTTCGTTTGGTCTACTTAAATGAAGAACATGCTTCTTCTAAGCAGATACAGTTAGGAGTTTCCGTGCCCAAAAGAAAAATAAACAAAGCTGTAGATAGAACTAGAGTCAAACGAATACTTCGTGAGGTCTATAGATTACATCAACATGAATTTTTGTCAGATTCTGAACAAAAGCATATTGGAATGTTATTGTACCTTGATAACAAAGAATGGTCTGTGGCTTCCCTAACTCCAAAAATCCAAAAATTAGCATTGAAGTTTAAAGAACAGATTTCAGGAGTTAAATTAACTTAAATAAAAAAGCTTATGAATAATTCGATATCTAATACACGTACACGCGCTCAGGAGTCTTCAGGGGCTATTGAACGTCTTTATATTACCATGAGGCATTTGTTTTCTAGAGGTTATTATAAGCCTATGGGTAGCTCAGGTGAAACACTTATTGAAGCACTCTTAATGTTACAACCAGAAATTTATGGGTCTATTTCTGAAAAGAAAATGGAACTCAATGGTTTACTTTATATCACAGAACGACTTCCGATTGGAATAGAACTCTGTCAATTTATCAACTTGACGGCTGATGAAGGAGACTTGAAGTTGTCTTTTGAATCGATTGTGCCTCAAAAGAGAAGACGTAACTGCTACCGTATAGACGAAGATTTAATGCATATTGAAATTACTAGAGGGAAGTCAGACATCTATGATGTGATTACCCATCTTACTTTTTTGTGTATAGAATCCCACAAGTTGATGCGTCGTGTATTGAATAAGGATGATGAAGGAACTGATTATAACAGAGAATGGCTGTATTTAGAAACCGTTGTCAACAATTTAAAAGGGCTTTCGCATAAGAAAAGAGATGTTGCTTTTGTGCACCTAGGAAGACTTTTAGGTAGAACATTTGAAGAGGTTAAAAAGGCACATCAAGATTTTGCATTGCCAAATCAACCAGACCGATTTTTCACTTTTGTATACGATTTAGGGAATACTGCTATTGCTGAAGAAACTGAAGGAAAAGAACGTATGATTACTTTCAGTGAACTCTTAAGAGAACAGTTAGGACATCATGTGTATGGTGAGATTTGGGCCAGAAATGTCCACAAAAAACTCTTTGAAAAAGGATATATTAAACGACCTATTCATATCATAAGTGCCAATATGCACTCTGTTTTAAATACATTGTATGCAAAAAAAGCATTGGGAGCTTCTGTAGCTTCTTTGGATGCAATTGCACTGTATGAAAAACTGAGTGATGGTGTCAATGATTCTTTGAGAGAAAAAGTAAAACGCTATTCTCAAAAACACGGTTTGACCTATATAAAAGACCATTCTGGAGCAAATATCAATGTGCAGTTAATTGACACTGCTGCTTTGGAATTTCAAGACAGTCCAAAGTTTAAAGGTTTGCCTACTGAGGAGAAACCAGTTATTGTAGTGATGGATTATGCTTTTGGAGAACAGGCGTACGAAACGATGGAAGAATTGTTAAAACCTTATTACACCGAAGGGGCTTCTTATTTTTTGAATGTAGCTTCTGTCTCTATAATGGGTAAAGCAGGAATCTTAGAAGGAGGAAAAGGAGATATTATGATTCCTAGTGCTCATGTTTTTGAAGGAACTGCAGACAACTATCCATTTACGAACCAATTGTCCGCTACTGATTTTAAAGAGGAGGGCTTACAGGTGTCCGAAGGATCTATGATTACAGTATTAGGAACTTCCTTGCAAAACAAAGAAGTATTGAAGTTTTTTTATGAATCTACTTGGAATGTTATTGGTTTGGAAATGGAAGGCGCACATTACCAAAAAGCAATTCAAGCAGCTGCTAAGATTCGAGGTAATATTTCTGAAGATGTTCAGGTGCGATATGCTTACTATGCATCGGACAACCCACTTGAAACAGGGAGTACTCTAGCTTCAGGAGGTTTGGGAACTACAGGTGTACGTCCTACCTACGTAATTACACAGAAAATTATCGATCAAATAGTAAAAAGTTAATAGTAACCCCACATGTTAAAAAGGTTTTTCGATATTTTATTTTCTTTAGTAGCGATTGTGTTTGTCTTGTCTTGGATGGTGCCATTAGTTGCATTAATTATTTTTGTGACGACTGGAGAGCGTCCCTTTTATTTACAAGAAAGAGTGGGTAAAGATGGCCTCCTCTTTCAAATATATAAGTTTAGAAGTATGAAGGGTGTGCCTCCTGTAAATGACCCTTTACTGTCAGATGATGAGAGTTTTAGAATTACTATTTTCGGTAAGTTTATTAGAAAATATAGAATCGACGAATTTCCACAGTTTATAAATGTGTTTTTGGGACAAATGAGTGTGGTGGGGCCACGTCCGGAACGTCAGTATTTTTTGGATATGATCATAACACACATACCTAGGTACCAACAATTACAGAAATTGAAACCAGGAATTACGTCATTAGGACAAATTCGTTATGGCTATGCTTCTAGTTTGGATCAAATGAAATTAAGAGCTCGATACGACTTAGTTTACTTAGATAACCTATCTTTGTTGACAGATATTAAAATAATTCTATACACCGTTGTCGTTGTAATCAAAGGCAAAGGAAAATAAACACAAACCCTATGAATATTCTAATTTTAGGCTCTGGAGGAAGAGAGCACGCATTCGCATTAAAACTCTCTGAAAGCGACAAGTTAAACCAATTATTTGTTGCGCCAGGAAATGCCGGGACTGCTGCGTGTGCCACAAACATTGCTATTGACCCTGTAGATTTTGACGCTGTTAAAACTACTGTTTTAGAAAACGAAATTTCCATGGTAATCGTTGGTCCTGAAGCACCATTAGTAGCTGGTGTTCACGATTATTTCCTTGCAGATTCAGCATTGAAGCATATTCCAGTGATTGGTCCTAAGAAGGACGGTGCTGAACTTGAAGGGAGCAAAGAGTTTTCAAAAAAGTTTATGAAAAAGCACGGTGTACCTACTGCAGCATATGAGGCTTTTACTAAAGATACACTATCGGAAGGAAAATTGTTTTTAGAAACTCTAAAAGCACCCTACGTATTAAAAGCCGATGGTTTGGCGGGTGGAAAAGGAGTGTTGATTTTAAATAGTTTGACAGAAGCAAAAGCTGAATTGGAAGATATGTTGACCAATGAAAAATTTGGTGCAGCTTCATCTAAAGTCGTCATAGAAGAGTTTTTAGACGGTATTGAACTCTCTGTTTTTGTGCTTACGGATGGGAAGAGCTATAAAGTACTACCCGCTGCTAAGGATTACAAAAGAATTGGAGAAGGTGATACAGGTTTGAATACTGGTGGTATGGGAGCAATTTCTCCTGTTCCTTTTGCAAACGACGATTTCTTACAGAAAGTAGAAGATCAAGTCGTAATACCAACCATTGATGGACTTCAGAAAGACGGTATTGACTATCGAGGATTCATATTCATAGGACTTATGAATATCGATGGAAATCCATTTGTAATTGAATACAATGTACGTATGGGGGATCCCGAAACGGAAGTAGTAATACCTAGAATCAAGTCTGACTTATTGGATTTATTCGAAGGGGTAGGAGCTCAAAACTTACATACAAAATCCTATGAGCTTTCTGAACAGACAGCGACGACTGTAATGATAGTTGCAGGTGGTTATCCTGAAGCTTATGGTAAAGGTCATGAGATTTCAGGATTGGATACGGTGTCTGGATCTACGGTATTCCATGCAGGTACAAAACGTTTAGAAGACGGGAGTGTAGTTACCAATGGAGGTCGCGTTATGGCTTTTACTTCATTGGCGGACAGTATGGATGCAGCTTTGGAAAAGTCCTATGCAAACATTAATAAGGTGTGCTTTGAAGGGATGAATTTTAGAAAAGACATCGGTTTTGATCTGAAAAAATAATAATTTTATAGAATACATCAAATAGGTATGGTATGACTTTAAAATCTGATAGTAAAGAAGGTTCTAAAGCTGCCCGTACCGAATTTGTTGAGACTTCGTACAATATTGTCATAGCTCCATTAAATTGGGGCTTAGGACACGCTACTAGGTGTATTCCTGTCATTCATTTTTTATTGCAAAACAATGTAAATCCAATTCTTGCTTCTGATGGAGCTTCATTGGAATTACTTAGAAATGAGTTTCCTCAATTAGAATCTTTGGAGTTGCCTTCTTATGGCGTGCGATACAGTAAAAAAGGATTTTTTCTGCGCTATAAATTGCTATTACAGTTTCCTTATTTGTTTTATACTGCTTTTAGAGAGTACACATTATTACAAAGATTGGTAAAAGAAAGAAATATTGATGGAGTGATTTCAGACAACCGATTTGGTATGTTTCATAAGAAAGTACCCTCAGTCTATATAACACATCAATTACAGGTGCTTTCAGGGTCTACTACATTTCTTTCAAGTAGCTTGCACCGTTGGTGTATTCAAAACTTCAAGGAGTGCTGGATTCCAGATTCTAAAGGACCTCACTCGCTAACAGGAGCGTTGTCTAAAGTTTCTAATTTAGGAGTACCTGTAAAGTATCTCGGAAACCTCTCACGGTTTTCTTCTGTACCAAGTATTAATACATATAAATACCTCTTTATTTTGTCTGGTCCTGAGCCACAAAGGTCTTTGCTGGAATCAGTGATTTTTCGAGAATTTGCAGCATGTAATGATGCTGTCCTTGTCGTTAGAGGAACCCATAAAAAGTCAAAATCAACGACCAAATACAAGCATATTCACTGTGTAGATATGATGTATACAAAGGAACTTGAAAAAGCAATTTCTAGTGCTGAATATGTTATTTGTAGGTCAGGATATAGTAGTGTGATGGATCTAGCAGTCCTTAAAAAGAAGGTGTTTTTTATTCCAACACCAGGTCAATACGAGCAGTTATACCTTGCACAATACCTACAACACAAAGGAATTGCAGGTTACTGTAATCAAGACGATTTTCGCTATACAAATCTATCCTCTTATTTTCAGTATTCGGGGTTCGTAAGTAATTATCCCGTAGCGCTTAGAAAAGAATTATTGGGTTTTATATCGGTCAAATAACTAAACCGCCCTTTTAAGGGTAAATGTGAATTCAGTTCCCTCTCCATAAGTACTTTTTAGATCTATCGTCTCTTTATGAGCCTCAATGATATGTTTTACAATAGATAAACCTAAACCTGAACCTCCTTGGTCTCTAGACCTACTTTTATCTACCCTGTAAAATCGTTCAAAAATACGACTGACGTTTTCTTCTTTGATACCTTCACCATTGTCTTTTACGGAGATTGAAATCTTATCATTCTTTAGAGAATCGATACTCACCATGATAATACCTCCATACTTTCCATACTTTATGGAGTTTACAATAAGGTTGATTAGTACTTGCTCAATTTTAGAAGCGTCCCCCATTACAAACTCAGGAAATTCATAGAATTTGTCAAAACGCAAGGTCATGTTTTTTTTCTTGACCTTCATCTCAAACATGTCGAATACTTTCTGAATTGTTTCGATGATATTAAAAGGTTGTATGTTGATGTTTAAATCATTGTTTTCGAGTTTGGAAATCATGTCTAAATCCTGAACGATAGATGCCAATCTCTCTACTCCTATATTTGCTCTTTCAAGGTACTTGCTTCTAATTTCGGCATCTTCAGCAGCACCTTCAATCAATGTTAAAATATATCCTTGTACAGTAAATAAGGGGGTTTTCAATTCGTGAGAGATATTCCCTAAAAATTCACGTCTGTAGGTTTCTCTTTCGTTCAAAGATTTTATTTCTAACTGTTTGTTCTCGGCAAACTTCTGCATTTCTGCAGACAAGGACTCTATGTCTGGTGTGATAGATCTTTTGTTCAATTGGTTCAAATCCAAAAGCGAGATATCTTTGTATATTTTGGATACCCTTTTGTAAATGAATTGTTCCACTCTGTTTTGAACAATTATAAAAACAAGTAAAAAACTACTAGGGATAAAAAACCACAATTGTGTAAAGTCGGTTTCTTTGTAGTGAAATTTTAGTACGATCCCGAGCCAACCTGCTGTGAGCCCTGTTAATATAATAGATGTTACAAATGCAAAAGCATAGGTTTTTTTAATTTTCATTCAGCACAAATTTGTATCCAACTCCTTTGACCGTCTTAAAATGGTCGTCTCCTAATTTCTCTCTTAATTTTCTAATATGTACGTCTATAGTTCTTCCTCCTACGACAACTTCATTTCCCCATACTTTGTCTAAGATAGTTTCTCTCTTAAACACTTTTTCAGGTTTGGAAGCTAGTAGTGAAAAGAGTTCAAATTCCTTTCTTGGAAGTACTATTTTTTCCCCATCTTTCATTACCAAATAGGCTTCACGGTCTATGGTGATATTTCCAATTACAGTTTTGTCTACCTCTACATTTTTCTCTTTGACACGACGTAATAAAGATTTTACCTTACTGACCAATACTTTGGGTTTTACCGGCTTGGTAATATAATCATCTGCCCCAGCGTCAAACCCTGCTACTTGAGAGTAGTCTTCACCTCTTGCAGTCAAGAACGATATGATAGTGTTTTCTAAGCCTTTGGTCGCTCTAATTTTTTCACAAGCTTCTATACCGTCCATTTCAGGCATCATTATGTCCAATAAAATTAGATGAGGTTTGTGTTTGATCGCTTCTTCAATAGCCAATACTCCATTACTAGCGGTAACTATTTTATAGCCTTCGTTTTTTAGATTGTATCCTACGATCTCTAAAATGTCGGGTTCGTCGTCTACCAATAAAATTTTAATGTCACTCGTATTCATAACTGAAATGATTTAGTATAAGCAAATCTAGTGATTTCACTATAAACGCCTATCGCTTTTACAATGATTTAACCTTCTATACCAAAGTTAACAATTAATTTATATTGATATAAAGTATGGGTAACTTCATTTAAACCTTGTTTGACGACTTTTGCAGCTTGAAAAACTATTGAACCATGAAGAATATTTTAAGTGCATTTTTGTTAGTAATTACCTTTTCTGCTTTCGCGCAAGAGAAAGCCGTTGTTTCGGGTAAGGTCTCTGATAAAGAGATGGATAATGAATCTTTGCCATTTGCGAATGTATTTGTAAAAGGAACAACTATAGGTACTACTACAGATTTTGATGGTAATTATACCTTGTCTGTAAATGAAGGCCCAGCAACACTTGTTTTTAGTTTTGTTGGATATACAACTATTGAAGTCCCTATGTCTTTTGAGGCAGGTCAAAATTATACGATTAGTAAAGTTTTGGGAGCTAGTGAAGGTATTACCATGGATGAGGTCTTGGTGAAGGCTCAAGTTTCACGTGAAAAGGAAACAGCTTTGTTAGCTGAGCAAAAAAAGGCTGTAGTGATCAAAGAAAGTATCGGGGCCCAAAGACTTGCAAAAGTTGGTGTTTCTAATGCTGCTGGTGCAACGACGAAGATTGCTGGTGTCGCTAAGAGTGAAAGTTCTTCTGCTATTTTTATTCGTGGACTTGGAGATCGTTATTTGTCAACTACTTTTAACGGATTGCCAATCCCTTCAGACGATGTTGCTAACAAAAATATCAATTTGAATTTGTTTTCAACAGGTGTTATACAAAATGTTGCTATAAGTAAAACATATGCAACTTCAGGTTATTCTGATCAATCATCTGGTAGTGTAGACGTAATTTCTAAAAAGTATTCTAAAAATGGTTTTTCTATTGGTTTGAGTTCAGGAGCGAACACAAACGTTATGAGCGGTGCTATTGCTTCTGACTTTAAAGTTTCACAAAATTATGATGATTTGACGCTTGGTTTTCATTCAAAGCAATTTCCACTTAACGATGCTATCACCAAACAGTCATGGAATAATAAGACTACAAACGCAATAGCTAATTTTGGACTTTCTATGTCTGGAGGTAAAAAATTCTTCTTGGGTGAAAAAGATTTGACTGTATTTGCTACTGTCTCTCACTCGAAGAATTACAATCATAGAAAAGGAATGTTTAAAAGTTTCCGTTCTAATGTTCTGAACAATTCATTTACAGATACAGAATTGTATAGAGTAAATATAAATACAACAGGTCTTTTAAACATAGGTTTGAGGCTTAATGAGAATCATAAGGTTAATTACAATTCTTTGTTCGTAAACAAAACACAAGAGAATCTTTTTGAACAGGGTAGAAACGGTGAAGGTTATGTGTTTGATCAAGATCCATCAGAATTTGGAGCTTTTGTTAGAGATCAAAACACAAGACAAACTATGATGTATGTTAACCAATTGTTAGGGGATCACAGATTTGGTGAGTATAATAAACTGACATGGGCTGCAGGAATGAACTATGTACTGTCTGAAGAGCCAAATAGAATTAGAAATGAGGTGAACATTGAAACTACCACATACCCTGATTGGGCTACACCTATCGATTTTACAGCTAATAATACAGTACAATTTTCACATGTTGGAGATTTTCAACAAAGAAAATCTGGGCAAAAAGTCGAAGACCTAGAATATAATGCTCGTGTTGAAGATGAAATTACTTTTTCTTCTTTAGATGAAGATGGTGCTTTTAAACTGCGCTTAGGAGCCAATTACAGAAATAAAGAAAGAACGTTTAGTTCACTATTTGTTGGGGTAAAAGCAAAAGGAGTTCAAACAGAATCTATAGATGAACTATCGGCAGTTTTTTCTGAATACAATTTCAACAATAGAAACTTAATATTAAGAACGCCTAGTCCAGATTTATACATTGCTAGTTTGGATGTTTTTGGAACGTATGCTAATTACGACTTCAATTATGGGAAGCTATCTGGAAATGTGGGTGTGAGATATGAGTTTGATGGTATTGATGTTGCTTGGGATGTTGCTAACTTTAGTGGAAGTGATCCAACGACTTCTAAAGCCTATCATACTGTGTTGCCGAGTTTGAACTTAAAATATGGATTGAATGATTTTCAAGCGATAAGAATTGCTTTTAGCAAAACCAATACATTGCCTGAGTTTAAAGAATTGGCACCTTTTGAATATGTATCTCCGAATGGTCGTGTTACAAAAGGAAATCCAAATTTGGAAAAATCGGATAACTATAATTTTGATTTAAAATGGGAGTTTTTTCCTGAAGATGGAGGTCTACTATCAGCAACATCTTTTTACAAACAAATCAATAATCCAATCAACTTAGCGCAAACAAGAGGTTCTTCAGGGATATTTGTTTATGATAATACGGGTGATCAAGCAGATGTGTATGGATTGGAATTCGAAGGGAGAAAAGATTTATTTGATACAGAAACTGCTAAATTGAATGTGAATTTTAACGTTACTAAAATGTGGTTCAATCAAGACTTGAAAGAGAATTTCCAATACAAAGGAAAAACTACAACAGATCTTCAAGGTGCATCTGATTTTATAGTAAATACCTCTTTTAGTTTCAGTGATAAGTCTGAGAAAGAGTTTGTTGCTACTGCTGCATTTAATTATGCATCTGACAAAGTTTCTGTTTTAGGAGCTCCTGAAGATTTTGCTAGTAGTGAGACATTATATAATGACGAAATCATTGAAAAAGGTTTTGTTACCTTGGATTTAGTAGTTTCTAAGAAACTATCTGATAAACTATCCTTGAGACTACAGGGTAAAAACTTGTTAAACCCAGCTATTGAACAAACGCAATTGATTCGCTCATTGGTGGATGGTGTTGAAACTAATGAAACAGTTGTATCTTACAAAAAGGGAAGTCAAATAACACTAAGCTTGAATTATAAATTCTAAAAAAAGGGTTACTAACAATAACGAGCGGCTTGATTATCAAGCCGCTTTTTCTTTGTCGTAATATTTCGGTAACATAGAGACTTTATATCATGTTTTTTATAACACAGCCTTAACTTTTTGGTAAGCTTACTTCATAGATATACATGCATATTTGTAAAAAAAATATAATATTTAATTTTAGAAAAATGAAAACATCAATTTTTAAATCTTTTGCTTTAGTAGGATTGCTATCTACATTATTTATTAGCTGTGAAACAGGAGATACTTTGTCGTTAGGAAATTCTGACGGTGATATTGAACAAGGAATCTTAAACGGGTTGCTCGAAAGCGATTATATTCTTGATTCAAGAGTAAATTATAGCTTAACAGGTTCTTTCATTGTTGCTGATGGTGCTAAATTAACAATACCAGCAGGAACTCAAATTGTTGCAGACGCTGGTGGGTCAGATGTCTACTTAGCCGTACTAAAAGGAGCTCAAATCGATATTCAGGGTTCTGTTGACAATCCTGTTTTAATGACTTCAGTGAATGGTGAGTCTGGAGATTGGGGTGGTCTGACTATTTGTGGAAATGCAACTACAACTGCTGGTGAAAATGCCGAAGCTGAAGTTGGTGGTTTCAAGTATGGAGGAACAAATGATGCTGATAATTCAGGGGCAATCAAGAACCTCGTTATTGTTGGAACTGGAGCTCAGATTAATACAGAATCTCAATACAATGGAGTTTCTTTTTACGCAGTTGGATCTTCAACTGAAGTAGAAAACGTTGCTGTAATTAATGGAGCTGATGATGGTGTTGAATTTTTTGGAGGTACTGTTTCAATAAAGAATTTGTACTTAGAAAACAATGAAGATGATTCTATAGACTGGACAGAAGGATGGAACGGTACTGTTGAAAATGCATACATCAAACATACAATTGATGGTTTTTCAACTGCTTTTGAAGGAGATAAAGATAATAAAAATCCAAAATTTATTAATGTAACAGCTGTTTCAACTGTAGGTGGTACTGCACTACAATTTAAAAAACAGTCTGGAGCTACGATTACTGGTTTGTCATTATCAGGATATGATTTAAACATCGACATGAAAGATGGTGGAGCTTTATCTAATGTTCAAATTGAAGGAGTAGATGCTACGACTGAAGCTAGTTACGCTGCTGCACCAACCGTAGATCCTACACAGTGGACTTGGATCAATACTGAATTGACTGGTGATATTATTTTGTCTGGAAATGTAACTGAAGACATAACTTTAGATGCTTCTAAATCATACCTTTTGACTTCAGCATATATTGTGCAGCCAGGAGCTACTTTAACAGTCCCTGCAGGCACAAAAATCAAAACGGTTGCTGGAGGAGCCGATGTTTATATAGCCGTCTTAAGAGGTGGTAAAATTGATGTTCAAGGTACTACAGATAATCCGGTTGTGATGTCTTCAGTTTCAGCTTCTGCTGGTGACTGGGGAGGTTTGACTATCTGTGGTGATGCCATTACAACTGCAGGTGTAGACGCCGAGGCTGAAGTTGGTGGTTTCAAGTATGGAGGTACAAACGCTGCGGATAATTCAGGATCGATTAAGAATCTTGTTATTGTTGGAACAGGGGCACAGATCAATACAGAGTCACAATACAATGGTATTTCTTTTTATGCGGTTGGTTCAGAAACTGTTGTGGAGAATATTGCTGTTATCAATGGAGCTGACGATGGAGTTGAGTTCTTTGGAGGTTCTGTAGGGGTTAAAAATGTATACTTAGAAAATAACGAAGACGATTCAATTGATTGGACTGAAGGATGGAATGGAGCCGTTGAAAATGCATATATCAAACATACGATTGATGATTTCTCTACAGCTTTTGAAGGAGATAAAGATAACAATAACCCAACATTCACAAACGTTACTGCTGTTTCTACAGTTGGAGGTATCGCTTTACAGTTTAAAAAACAATCAGGTGCTACCATCACAGGACTTTCTTTGTCAGGGTATGATATTAATATCGATATGAAAGACGGAGGTGATTTGTCAAATGTACAAATAGAAGGTTCTGATGCGGATACTTCTGCAGCTTACGATGCTGCTGCTACTGTTGATGTTTCAGCTTGGTCTTGGATATCTGCTACTCTATAGTACAAAACACACATAAATTATAGTAAAGACCACCTTTGGGTGGTCTTTTTTTTGCTTTAATGTAACTGGTTATAATAACATAAAAGGGAATTTTAAATTGTATTTATTAATTTCTAAAAATGTTATTTAGGGCTCTCCAAGTTCGAATTTTGATATCCTCAATTGTATCTTAAGTCTCTTATTTATTTGCTAATAAAGACTGTGTTTTGTCATTTTTTTTGTTGTCTTATTGGTTTTTCGTTTGATTATTAATGGTTTAGGTGCTGGGTAGTGCTATCCGTGTTATTATTTGAGCTATTTATAGCTCAACTTAGGATGTTGATTTAGTTTTTTTGTAATTCAAAATATTTTTAATTCAAGAAAACTTTTATGAATAAAATTTCACTACTTAGTTTGTTGGGCTTTTTTCTATTTTCAATTGCTGTCAATAGTCAAACGCTTCCACAAGATTTAGAATTGACCTGCGCGACAGGATATACCGAAACAGGTGTTTTTGAAGATGGTTTCGAATACCTGTCCGGAGATGCAATTAAAGCTGCAGGTTGGTCGGGAGACATCAGTCAAAAAAACTCTCCGTATAGACCAGGAAATGGTAAATGGGGTATATCTTATGGTGCCCATCCAAATACATCGTATAAAGAAAGTGCTACTTCCGGAACAGGTCCAGATGAGTCTTATGATGGAAACTATTTCTTAATGTTTGAGGCTAATGGTGGTAATAATATAGCTGAAATTTTAAGTCCATCTGTGGATTTATCATCAGGAGCTTTTGTGGATTCAGATGCTTTATTGGAGTTTAAGATGTTTGCCTTTGGTAGAGATATGGGAAAGCTTGAGGTGTTTGCCTCAAATAATAAAAACAGTTTCACAGGGGATGCTTTGTTTGTGCATGAAGGTGCCTACCAACAAAAAAGTACTGTGGCATCAGACCCTTGGGTGAATGTTCGCGTAAGCTTGAAAGATTTTGTAGGGGGTTCAGTGTTTATTAAGTTAAAATATACTGCTCTCGAGGCTGGTACGGCCAATCTAGGAGATATGTGTATAGATGGACTAAAAGTGTTAGCTTGCGTTGATACTACGGTTTGTTTGGCTGGTCCAGTTTCGTTTGAAAATGAAACTATCTCTTCAGTTGATGTGACTTATTATCCAAGAGTTGGTGAAACCAAATGGGAGTACTTTCATCAAAAATCAGGTTTGCCTGCGCCTCAAGAAAGCGATTCAGGTGTTGTTTTGGATGGTGTAAACGATGTTACGATTCAGAACTTAGACCATACGACTTCATACGATGTATATCTTCGTTCTTATTGTGAATCTGCTGGAACTGTTAGTGATTGGAGTTCTCCGCAATCATTTACAACTCCTATATCTTATACCAATACTTTAACATGTGGTGAAGATTATAGAACCTCTTTCTGCTACAGTACTATAAATACCGACGAAGCAAAAACAGAGACTTATACCTACGTTTCTAGTGATGCTGCTAATGGTGGTGCCATAAGTCTTTTTATAAATGACGGAAGGTTAGCCGATAAGTCTTTTTCAGATAATGACCCTGCGCTTGTTGTTACGGATGGTAACGGTAATGTTTTGTATAATGGTAATGGGGTTAGAGAAAGAAAGTATTTTTCACTTAAGGGGATGTCTTTTTATTCAGCCACAGGTTCGATTACATTTCAATTAGAAAACTTAGCTTTAGATGCTTCTTGTGCTAATAATGATATATTTGATCAATTAAAGCCTATAGATTATACGGTTAAATGTTTGTCTTGTGATACGCCTCCAGTAGTGGATTATAACCTATCCTTTCCGGAAGATTGTGCTACATCTAACGAATATTATGTAGATGTAGAAGTTAAAAATATGAATGGTGCTTCTAATATCTTTTTTACAAACGATTTTAATGATGTTTCAAAGGAAGCTAATTCTTTAGGGGTTACTAGAGTAGGGCCGTTCCCTTTCAATGAGGAAGTACAAGTCTATGTTGCATCGAACAGTGTCGATTCAGGTTGTATTACACAACGTATGTTCAATATAGATACCTGTCCTCCGTCAAACGATGACATTGAAAATGCGATAGAGTTATCAATATCACCTTACGGCTCAACTCCATCTGAGATCGATTGGAAATATGCTTCGTTAGAACATGCTACTGCTTCTGAGGGTCCTTCAATTCCAGAACCTTCTTGTAATGCAGTTGGGGCTACCAATGACATTTGGTTTAAGGTTACGGCACAACAACCGTTGTATACTTTTGCACCCTATGTAAGACAAAGTCAGAAAGACGGAATGTACGGAAGTTCTAAAGATTATATAGATCATGTCATGTATGAAAAACTACCTGACGGAAGTTTGAAAGAATTATTTTGTTACCAAAGTTTTTCTGACTACGCAAATACGACACCGAGTACAGTTACCCCTGTGTTGACTATTGGTAACGAGTATTATTTTAGGGTGTTTTCGCAATCAGACGATTTCACAGATGTAGATATGCGTTTTACCTTGTTTGATGCCACTTCGAAATTGCCAGGTACCTGTAATGGTGGTGAATCTCTTTGTTTTGATGCTGAAGGTGTAGCTTACTCAACTCCTATGATTAATTTCCCAAACCGATTGGTGCCGAATACTAGTTGTTCACTCGAATGGATGATGAATACAAAATGGCCTACTTTCGAAGTTGCTGAAGACGGAGTACTTGAATTTGACTTAGAAATGGTCAATGTTGCAACCGATCCAATTGATGTTGCTTTGTACGGTCCTTTTACAGATCAAGATGAATATTGTTCTGAAATCTACCAACACAGAGCTATCGACTGTTCTGATGGTGGAGCAGCTGTGGAAAAATTATCAGTACCCAATGCAAAAAAAGGAGAAAAGTATGCTTTCTTAATTGTAAACCGTAGTGGTGAAAGTGAATTGTTGAAATTTACTCAGACAAATATTGATGAAGATGGCGCGGCTACATTAGCAGGTTTTAGTCCAACTATTCCTCAGATTTCTCCAGATCCTGTTTGTTCTTCAAACAGTACTGAAATGGTTACTTTATCTGACTATGACGCCTCTTTAAAAAATGGAGTTGATTCATATGCTGTAAGTTACTATGCTACCGAAGCATTAGAAACAGAAATAACAGAAATTCAAGTAAATGAAGGAATAGCAACAAAGGTATACGCTCAAGTCATGAGTGAATCTGGTTGTATTTCTTTTACATCATTTGATTTGAATATGACGAAAACTCCAGTAGTTAATTCGGTAATTCCAACCATTGATTGTTCAGTAATGTCATTTGATCTTACGAGCTTAATCGATGAAATCACAGGTGGTGAAGCAGGACTTGAAGTTCAGTTTTTTGCTACTCAAGACGCTGCTGATTTAGGAGAAAACCCAATCAATACTAATTTAACAAACGAAGGAGTGTCTACCCAGGTATTTGTCAGAGTGCAATTTAGTCAATACAATTATTGCTATGCAACTTCAGCTATTACTTTGGACTTTAAAGAAGCTCCGTTTGCGGAACTTACAGCAGATAAAGAGGTGTTTGAAGCTTGTGAAGCAGAACCGTTGACACTGTCTCTTGAGAATGCTAATTTTGAAGCTACAGCAGTTGGAATTACTTGGTACAAAGACGGATCAATTATTGAAAACGAGGACAGTGCTTCTTTGATCGTAACCTCTTTTGGTTACTATAAAGCAAAAGTAACTAGTAATGAATCAGCTTGTGAGTTTGAGACCAAACAAGAATTAGTGTCACTTAAAGATTGTGCTGCTCCTATTGGACCTACTGCTCCCGGAG
>Ga0233426_10002046_pt1 | contig 17451 bp, 11 predicted proteins | sample SI_118_April2016_6_FD_179875 | JGI IMG/M metagenome (GOLD analysis project Ga0233426, IMG submission 179875) | Seawater microbial communities from Saanich Inlet, British Columbia, Canada - SI_118_April2016_10_MG | ecosystem: Environmental > Aquatic > Marine > Inlet | place: Canada: British...
TCTCTGTAGCTATTTCTGTTCCTATATAATTTGCTTGTAAATTATTTAAGAATGTAACTCTTGCAGCTTGATTCGTTTCTAAATCTGTTATATCTCATTCAAATAGAATTTCTGATACTGGAGTGAAATTAAATCAAGCTATTGGATTAGTATTGTATACTGATCCTGAAAAACTTGCTGGAAGATTTTTGTATCCTTTATATACAAAGTCTTCTCTTTGAATTATAGTTTCTAAAGTAGTAGCAGAATCAATATATGATGTTAAAATACTTGGAACTCATAATAAATAAGTAGTTGCATCTTTTCTTACTTTTAGAAATTTACCGTTATAATTTCATTTTACATGTACTTGAGCTTCTTGTGTTCAAGCAAATGTTGATTGTGATAATTTAGAAGAAATAGGATTTTCTAATACTGCTGCGAGTGAGTATTCTTGTCTTGCTGCAGTTACAGAATATGCATACTCTAATCCTGTAACTGGATCAACAGGTACGTTACTCATACTTGATCCATCAGAGTATGATGAAATACCAAATACTCATTGTGTCCAAGCTGTAGATCCTGAATACGTGATATTTGTTTGAGCATCTGGGTTTGGATATTTTCAATGTTTAACATTATACAGTTCTAATACTTTGGTAATACTATTAAGATCTGCTAACCTTGTAGAATCTCTTGCACTTAGAGCGTATCATTGAAATGATATAAATGCTACCGTTGCAAGGACTGCTAGAATCGTAATAACTACTATGAGTTCTACGAGTGTAAAGGCTTTTTTAGGCATAGTTTTTAAAGTTTGAAATATTACTATATATTTTAATATTTTTGTGTTGAATATCAATCTTGTACTAAAAAACTACTTTACATATATGTAAAGTAGTTTTTTATAACGTTTTTTTTTGTAGATTAATAAATGATATTTAGGTGACTTGTTTAATTTATTTTATAACCAAATCATTTAATTGTATGAATAATTTCACGAGAGAGTTTGTGTCTAATATTAGAGATATAAACATCTAGTTTTGCATCAGAATCAAAAAGCGAATCTCCTCCTCCCCATGCATGTTCTATAATATCAGTTCTAGAAACAGGAATTTCTTTATGCTGCAATAATACTTCAAGTATTAAAAATTCTTTTTGTGTTAGGGTAACTTCAACTCCATCTTTTTTGAATGTTCTTCTTTCAAGATCAATCATAACATTTCCTAACGTATAAGCATTTACTTTTTCGTTTCTACGGAATATAGAATTGATACGTGCTTCTAATTCTCTGAGATCAAAAGGTTTTACAATATAATCTTGTATACCATTATCAAATCATAATAGTTTATCATCAATCGCATCTTTTGCTGTGATCATAACTACAGGAATATCACTTTTTTCTTTGAGTTTTGCAGCGATTGTAAATCCATCTACACCAGGCAACATAACGTCAAGCAATAACATATCATAATTCTTAGCTAAAGCTTGATCTAAACCATCATCTCCCCTATAACAACTATCAATTTGGAAATCCTCTAACTCTAAATATTCCTTAATACTGTCTGAAATATCTTTATTATCTTCTATAAGTAATATTTTTTTCATAATAATTTTTGCTAAGAATTAAAACGTAATAGTAAATTTCGACCCTTTATTTTTCTCAGAAACAACATCAATTTTCCATTTAAAAAGATGTATTATTCTAGAAACAATAAACAAGCCTACTCAAAATCATTCTCTATTAATATCTTCTCTATAGAATTTATTCCAAATGTTTTTAATAGTTTTTTCTTCCATACCTGAACCAAAATCTTGGATCCAGATTTCATGTTTATTTCATCAAATTTTTATTGTTCCATTTTCATCTGAAAACTTCACTGCATTTGATACTAGATTATCTATTATAATGTTAAAAATATTTTTATCAATTTTCTGCACTATAGGTTTTTTGAAATCATACAATACATTTATATTATTTATTGAATTGGCTAAATAATCATCTATATAGATAGGTAAATATTCTGATAAATCTATTTGTTCATTATCTAATTTTTCAATTCCTTCTGTTTTTCTACTCAATAAAAAGAGTGTTTCTAAAATGTTGTTCAACTTTTTTGTTCTATCTTTTACAATATCTAAAAGTTTATCAAGATCTTCTGGTTTATTTTTTCACTTTTCTACTAATTTTCTATATAAATCTATTTTTGAATTTATCACCATAAGAGGAGTTTTAAATTCATGCGATACATCTGTAATAAATTGTTTTAAGTTTTGAGATTGACGCTTTATTTTTAAAATAGATTGGTTAATAGTATTCGCTAAAATTTTTACTTCATCGTCTTGGCATCATTCACACTGTATTTCATGATATGATTCCAAAGTCATTTCTTTAGCTTCTTGAGATATTTTTCTTAAATCTCTTAAAGTATATTTTGCAAATAATGTTCAAACAAAGTATGAAATCAATAATGAAATTAAAATAATTACTAATGTGATTTTAATAATCAATATTTGAGATTTAATATAAGGAGTTGTATCAAACAGCACCTTAACAGTACCTATTTCATCGTAAGTTTGAGAAAAAATAAAATATATTTTTCCATCAGATTCATTTTTATAAAAATATGAATCTTTTAATTCTTCCAGCTTCATTTTTGATTCATGAATTTTGTTTGCTACTCAATTGGAACACTCTAAATTATTTTCTAGATGAGAATCAGGAGAAATAATAATAGTATCTTTTGTTAATATATAGTCTTTAAATGCTTCAATATTACTTCATGAGCTACTTGTGGTATATTCAGCATAATTTTTATTCATATCATACAAACTCTCTGCTTTTTGATCTTCATACCAAAGATAAAAATAACTAATGTTTATAGTCAATAAAAGAACAATCATAAAAAATAGATTTACGAGTGCAAAAATAATTGATGTTCTTCTCGATGTTGTTAAATTTTTAAAAAATTTCATATATTTTGTTAATTAATCTACTTCCCCTCTATCTTTCATTGCGTTAAAGACTCTTTGCATAGCAATAATATATGCTCAACTTCTCAAAGATGTTTTATATTCATTTGCTGTATCAAATACACTATTAGCAGCAACTGTAATTTTTTTATTTAATTTAGTATCAATTTCTTCTTCTTCCCAATAAAAATTGGTATTATTTTGAACTTGCTCGAAATAACTTACCATAACTCAACCAGCATTTGCTAAAATATCAGGAATTACAGTTATTCACTTTGATTCTAATACTTCATCAGCTTTGGGAGTTATAGGTCAATTTGCTAATTCTAATATAATATGAGCCTGGATTTTATCTACATTATCAATAGTAATTTGATTTTCTAATGCAGCTGGAATAAGAATATCACATTCTTTCGTGAGTACTTCTTTTTCTCATAAAACTTCCCCATTATCATATTCTGTTACTGATTTTCTTATTTTTTTTAATTCTGAAATTGCTTGTATATCTAAACCATGAGCATTATAGACTCCTCATTTAGAATCAGAAATCCCTACAATTAAAACTCATAATTCAGTTAATATTTTAGCAGCAGTAAGACCTGCATTTCATGCTCATTGAATAATTACTTTTTTTCATTTAAGTTCTATATCCATACGTCCTAATATTTCTTGGAGTACGTAAACTCAACCTTGAGCAGTCGCTGTACCTCTTCATGCAGATCAACCTGATGAAAGTGGTTTTCCTGTAAATGAACCTGGAGAATATTTTCCAACTAATGTAGAATATTCATCCATCATCCAACTCATGATTTGTGGAGTTGTATTTACATCTGGTGCAGGTACATCTAATTCAGGTCCGATATATTTATATAATCCTCTTACATAACCTCTTGATAATCTTTCTAATTCTCACTTAGATAGTTCTTTTGGATTTACAATAATCCCACCTTTTCAACCACCAAGTGGTATATCGATAACAGCACATTTGATTGTCATCCACATAGAAAGAGCCTTTACTTCTGATCTGCTTACATCTTGATGAAAACGGATTCATCCTTTAAATGGTCATCTTGCATCATTATGTTGTGAACGGAAACCTGTAAAAGTTTTAACAGATCCATTATCCATTCTCACCGGAATATTTATTTCGATAATCCTGCTTGGATGTGAAATTAATTCATATTTATTTGTATCTAAACGACATCCATCATATAAATCACAAGCATTTCTCATTTGTTTTCTAGCATTTTCAAATGCATCTATTACATTTATTTCTGACATAGTTTTTAATTAAGTAATATAATTATATTGAGAATATCGAACAACCTTAAGTTCATCTTAAGAAAGGCATATATTTTTATAATGCGTCAATTTATTACTCGTTTGCCCTTTAACTATTGTAATAACTTGAAAAGAAATATTATCTAAATCAATTCTTTTTTTCATACAATATGAATATATAGATTTTTCTAATTTATATAATTTACTTTTAGTAATACTCTCTTCCGCGGTTCCATACTTCTGTGAACTTCTATATTTCACTTCAATAAAATAAAAAATATCATTTTTCTGAGCAATAACATCTATTTCTCAAAAACGACCAAATTTATAATTAGTTTCTAATATTCTATAATCATTTCTTTGTAAATATTTAATTGCAATAACCTCTCACAAATCCCCCTTTTGTTTTGTAGTTTGCATATTTTTTATTATAAAATATTTCCTATATGTAAAGTGTTTTTAACTATATATAGTTTTTAATATATTTTGAGTGATTTCTTCTATACTTCTCATCTCTCAATTTTTTTCACAATCAATTTTAACCCAGTCAGGATTTTGATTTACTATAGACATCGCTGAAGCATGTGCATTTATGAGATGCTCCGTATCTTCTTCGTGTAGATCCATTTTTTTTCCTCATTTGAGGTATTCTCTTTCTGATTTTTTTAATACAAGCTTTTGACTCATTTGTGGACTCACATTGAGAAAAATTGTTTTATCAGGTTTTGGAATTCAAAAAATATTATATTCTAAATCTGCAATCCATTCTAAAAATTCTTCTTTTTCTGTTTTATCTGAAATTTTCCCAGCTTGGTGGATCATATTCGCAGATACGTAACGATTTGATAAAATATAATCATATTTTACTAAATCGAGTTTATTTTCTTGATACGATTGAAATCTATCAATTGCGTAAAAAATACTGGCTTGTTTTGCTGAAATATCTTTTCCATAATCTCAATTAAGATATTTTTCAACCATAAAAGCTGAAGTTTCTCAATACCTTGGAAAATCTAATACTTTCACTTTTTTTCATTTTTTTTCTAACTCTTTTGCAACTAACTCTATTTGTGTTCATTTCCCACTTCCGTCAATTCCATCTATTACTATAAACATGAAAATATGTTTAAAAAATATTTATATTTAGTATAATAAAATTTAAACAGAAAAAAAATAAAAAGAATTAATTCTTTTTATTTTGATTAACAATACCATTTGCTAAGTCGGTTATAAATTTTGCGGTTTCAGCTGTATGTCATATTTGTAATAGATAGTCAGGATTTGTTGTTTTATATTCATCAACTTGAGTTAACCTTTCTATTTGTGTCATGAGAATACCAAACATAAGTGCTGGAATTCTATCATATTTAGCAATTAAATCATTTAATAACACAACCAATCATAATTCAGATAAACCTTCTCAAACAAATTCTTCAGCTCTATGTCTTTTACCATCTTCTCATTTTACAAGTTTATCATCCGCTTCTGCTTTTAGTTCCTCTAATGATTTAGAATTATCAAAAGTACTTATTGCATGAGATGTTACTATTGATACATCTACTCATGAAATATTAATCTGTTTAAGCTCTTTATTAATTCTTTCTTGAATTTTTTCTAAATGTACTTTTATTTTTGCTGGATCTGTTTCATCTCAATTATCAATTATTAATCACATTTCATCTCATCATACCCTTACTGGATAATCTCCAGGTCTCATAGCTTTACGTATAACAGATCACATTTCAGATAATATATAATCTCATACAACATGACCATATACATCATTGATATGCTTAAAATCTGCTACATCAAAAAATATAAAACTATAATTATGCTGAACTTCTTGTTTATCAATAGATTTATCATTTTCATTTTCGTCTATTACGTCATCGTTTTCACTCAGCTCTTGAGGTTTAGGTTTATTTAATAATTTTTGCGCAAATCAAACATTATGTATATTTGTTAATGGATCAATATATTTTGATTCAATATTTTCACTAGATTTTATAATTTCTCAACTATGATTACGATAATAGTTATGTAGTCATAGTAGATCTGTCTTATCACCTAACTTTAAGATCGTTCTTTTCTTATTTTTTAACAAAATAGCTGAATAAATAAATTTATCTTCTCATATTGCTAGTTTCATGTATCAAATTTCTCAGTTTGTACCTATTTCATCGAAAATATGTAATCATTCATCTTTATTTTTTCATTGACTTTCATCAAGTCATCTATTATTATTACAATTAACAATATAATCTTTTGAGACAAATTCTGTATTTATAAACTCTAAATTTGAAAATCTATTTGAAAGGTCTTGTATAACACTTTGTGTATATTCTGGAATAGTAACACTTTCACTATCATCTGGTAAAGTGTTATCGAGAGATAAACCTACTTTATATAAATAGTCATTTAAAATACCAGGTTGATCTAATCAATCTAATATTTCATTTATTCTCTTTAATGTAACATCTTTTAAACTATTTACTAAAAGATTTTTCTCAAGTGTTTGATATTTGTTTAAATGTTGCATCTCACTATGAGCTAATCTATTTGGTTTATCATCAATTCATACACTAGTTGCTTCATTTATAATTGACATACTACTTACTTAAATAAATAATTATTAATATTTTATCATAAAAAAAGAAATAAGACAAAATCTTACTTCTAATTTAATGTTTTTTTAATATCTGACTTAATATCTAACCTTATAGATATCTCCTTATATCTTCCTTCAGCTTCTTTTGATAGTTCACTTGAAAGTTGTTGAATTAAATACTTTCTAAATAATTCAATCATAAGAAGATTTTCTTCAAGACTTATATCTATTTGATCTTGAGTATTTTCATATTGCTGCATTTCCCTTATTAAGTAACGATCATACATATTTTCAAGTTCTTCTATATTTAATCTAAGACAATAATTTTCAAAATTTTCTCAAACTTCTTGTTTTTTTTGAATTGACTTCATTGATTTTGGCATATTATCAATGATAGAAGATATATCCTGATCACCTCCAGTGTGTTTTTGTAATGCATTCATAATATTCAAAATTAATTATTAAATCTGACTCCTTTTTAAACTTATGTAATAATTATATCTTGATAAATAATTATGTCAATGAAGATAATATTATTATGTTAAAAACTATATTATTTGTTATATTGTTTGTTATATTGTTTGTTTTAGATACTTCTTTATAATATTTTATACATTCTTAATTATAGAATTTAATAAAAATTATGTCAATGCTTTTTTATAAGCTGCTTCCATTAATATTTTCCCAGCTTTTTCGTGATGTGCAATTAAACATTCATATACAATATATGGAGTTAATTTACTATAATATGAAAAATGTAAATCTTCAGAAGCTAATATCAGCTCCTCTTTAGATAGATTCAAATAAGGGTTAATATCAACAATATTAATTACTTTTCTACAAATTTCTCATGTTAAAGAATTTATATTTATAGCTGTACTATGTACATCTTCCTTTACTAATTGTTTTCTATCTATTTGAGAACTTGATGAATTTTCCATGATCATCTAAAGTTAATATATAAAGTATTGATAGATTATTTTAATAATTGCTTACTATATCAAATCATGTTCATTACTTATTAGAGATTCTATCATAATATTTTATTAATATTAATTATAATATCTAATTCCATAATTCTGTCAACGACTTTTATTAGGCTGTTTTTTTGATTCTAATATTATTTTATGCTATAATTATATTAAATTAATACATAAAAAATATATTATGTGAGAAGAGTTATCAGATCATTATACCTGTATGATAGAAGAAATAAATTATACAAAAAATTTTACTGTACATCAATCAAAATTATTAGAGTGATATCTAAGTGATTCAAGATCTAATACTATAAATGATATTTGAAGTCTTTTATCAGATTTTAAATGAATTCAAAAACAACTTCAAAATTATCTAAATTTTAAACTTTCTTGTGAATTAGAATATGATGACAGAATGCAAATATCTAATTTATTATGAGCATTAGAGGGGCAGGTTCATTCAGTTAAGACTAATACTAAATTAAATTTGAATAATGTACAAAAACAAATTGAAGTACAAAAATACAATTCAAATGTTACGGTATTAGATTGAAGTATAACAGTGAAAATCTATAATGATATTGAAAAAAAAAGAGTAAAAATATGAAAACTAAAATTTGATATACCTAAACCAAAAAGTGAGAAAGTCAAACTATCATTAGATGATAGTAAGGAGCAAATATTTGATAATTGAGAAATAAAACTCTACTTTAAAGATAAAAAATGAAGATCGAACAATAGTGTGAAATTAAGTTACTATGAAACAAGTAAAGATATAATAATTTATCATGACAGGAATAATGATGGTGATTTTAACTCAAGAAAAAAAAGAATTACTATAGAAAAACAACAAATGAGATCACAGCACGATAAATATTATTTTACTACACCTATGATTGATATCTCTAAGTTAGTACCGGATAAGAAGAGTTCTTACATAAAATTAAAAATTCAAAAAACTGATTAAAATCAGTTTTTTCTTTACAAAAAATAATTAAATTTTATTATATAAGAAATACTTCTTAAGAATAATCACTGTGGGAATCGTTGAAGAGTTAGAAGGTGCAATAGACATAGTGGATTTGGTTGGAAAATACTCGAAAATCAAGAAGGCAGGAACCAATTATAAGGGGCTCTGTCCTTTTCCTGGTCATACGGAAAAAACTCCATCATTTATGGTAAGTCCTGCGAAACAAATAGCATATTGTTTTGGGTGTCATAGAGGTGGTGGTCCAGTGAAATTTGTAATGGATATAGAAAATACTGAGTTTAAAGAAGCTATTCAAGTGTTAGCTAATATTACATGAAAAGACATCAATAATAACTTTGATAACGAAAAATATAAAGCTCAAAAAAATATTTATTCACTCTATAAAGACGCAACTACATATTATCAAAGTGCTTTACAACGTTATCCTGAAATGAAAAAGTATCTGATGGAAAGAGGTTTTTCTGATGAATCAATTCAAAATTTTCACTTAGGTTATTCTGATAGTTGAGTTGAACTATATAATTATTTAAAATGAAAATGATATGATGATAATCTCATATCAGAGTCAAAAATATTTATCGATGTATCAAGAAAAAAAGATAAATTTATCAATAGAATAGTATTCCCTATTCAAAACGCACGTGGTGATATTGTTGCATTTACGGGGAGAATTATTGGTCAATGAGAACCAAAATATCTCAACTCTCCAGCAAGTGATTATTATGATAAATCATGAATTTTATATGGTTTATATACAGCAAGACATGCAATTACTAAGCTAGATTATGTTATAATTACAGAATGAAATCCTGATGCAATAGCTATGCAACAATATAATTATACAAATACTGTTGCTGTTTCTGGAACAGCATTAACAGAAAAACAACTTACTATTTTAAAACGTCTGACTCATAGAGTATATCTATGTTTTGATAATGATAATGCTTGAGATAAAGCAACTAAATTATCATTAGAGAATATGAAAAATAAATGATTTGAAGTAAAAATTATTTCCCTTTCATGATGAAAAGATCCAGATGAAATATTAAAAAGTTGAGCAGATTTTCAACCATATATTGATAGAGCAATGACTCCAATTGGTTATTATATTTCAAAAGCTTCTTTTGATCCAGGAAATCTTGATGAAAAAAAGAAATTACTTACTCAGCTATTAGACATAGTTAAAAGTTACTCTGATAATATAGAAAGAGATTTTTATCTCAAAGAAATTTCTAAACTATTAGATATAAATACAAAAATCATCTATGATATGTTCAATAGAACACGTATTCAAAAAACTAAAAATTCTGAGAATATTACTTGAGAAAATAGATCAATTACAAGTGAAGATATAGCAATTTGATATATTATTAATGATAATGACTATCTAAATCTTATTAAAAAAGATATTATATTCAAAGATAATATTTGAAAAGATTTACATAATATTATAGATCAATGATTAATTTATCTAGATTCACTTCCATTAGCTGAAAAAGAACGTTATAAATGAGTGGCACTCAAAATAGAAATGGAAAATAAACATAATACAGATGAAAATTCTGAAGAAAAACTAGAAAAATTAATTTTTTGAATCAACAGAGAAATATATAAAAATTTAGTTGAATCACTTAAAAATAAAATATCTTCTTGAGATGCAAATGCATTAAAAGAATACTCTGATTTAATTAAGTTAGCAAAAAGTCATGGAATAAAGTAATCTAGCCTTTATTTTTTCCTCATTTTCATGATACCGGTACCTGGAAAAACTAAAAGTTACTTCCAGGTACCGGTATTTTTTTTTACAGTTCTTTTTTTCTTGCATTATTCCCTTTTATTCATACTATGTAAGCCATTAAAAGAGAAATACAACCTCAGTAAAATAAATAAATAAGGGATAAAGCCTTTATACATGAGGAAAGAATATTTGTCTTGATTTTAACTTCGGCTTTAAATCGAGGATTTTTTGCGTATTTAATAACAAAAATTATAAATGTCTCCAAAACTAGAACCAAAAAAAGATAACAAAGGTGTTCAAGAAATTAACTTAGACGAACTAGGATTAAAAATTCTTTCCAAAGATGAAATCGGAAAAATTGATTTCGAAGAACCTACAATGGAGGAATTAATAGAAGAAGAACAAATTGAAAAAGAAGAAACTGATGATGGCTCTGTCATTGGTGCATTAAAAAAGGATGCTTCATGAACGTCATGATTAAAAGATAGAGATGATGATAAAAGAAGAGCTTGAAAAGGTTTAAAACAATTTTTAGATATAAAAGTTGATGAAAAATTACTAGATGGAATGCCTGATGAAATTCAGGAATTAATGAAAAAAGGAAAAAAAGAATGAGCAATTACTCAAGATGAAGTAATGTCTGCTATTCCAAATGCAGAAGATAATTTAGAATTACTTGATGAGGTTTATACTCGTTTCCTCACTCTTTGAGTAGATATAGTTGATACTCTTGATAAAGAAAATCTTTTTGAATCAAAAAAAGAAGTTAAAAAAGATAAAAAAGCATCTGTATCCCTTTCTGAAATTTCTGATGATTCAATTAGAATGTATCTCAATGAAATTGGGAGAGTTGAATTATTATCAAGTGAAGAAGAAATCACACTTGGGAGAGCAATTAAAGCTTGAAGCCAAGAAGCAAGAAAAAGTTTAGCTGCAGCAAATCTAAGACTTGTTGTTTCAATTGCTAAAAAATATATGGGAAGATGACTTGGGCTTCTTGATCTTATTCAAGAATGAAATGTTGGTCTCTTTAGAGCAGTTGATAAATTTGATGCTGAGAAAGGGTTTAAATTTTCTACATATGCCACTTGGTGGATACGTCAATGAGTAACCAGAGCAATTGCTGATCAAGCAAGAACTATTAGAGTTCCTGTTCATATGATTGAAACAATTAATAAATTTACTCATACATACAGAAGATTAACACAAGAGTTAACACGTGAACCATTAATGGAAGAACTGGCTACTGAACTTGATATGGATATTAGAAAGGTAAGACAAATCATGAGAATTTCTCAAGATATACTTTCTCTAGATGCTCCAGTTGGTTCAGAAGAAGATACTTCTCTATGAGATTTTATCGAAGATGATAAAAATCCAACTCCAGATAATCAAACAAATATGAATCTTCTAAAAGATAATTTATATGAAATGTTAGATTTCCTAACTCCGAGAGAAAGAAAAATTATTATCATGAGATTTGGTCTTAATGGTGGTGATGTTCATACTCTTGAAGAGGTATGAAAAGAATTTGGTGTTACAAGAGAAAGAATAAGACAAATTGAGGCAAAAACATTAGAAAAACTAAAAGAACATCCAAATGCAGATAAAATTAGATTCTTCTAATTTTATTCAAAAAATTTACAACATAAAAAAACTATAAACTTTAAAAGTTTATAGTTTTTTTATGTTGCCAGCTTATTAAATGAAGAAATAAAGAAGGTTACTTCCCTATTTTTTTAGTCTTCATTACTAAATAAAGGTGGTGGTGTAATTTGAATATTTGGATTATATTCAATAATCAATGGATAAGTATCATTTGGACTATAAATTGATTTTAATCAATTATCATAAGGAGTTCATAACTGTAAGAAATATCTTCTTAAGAAGTTAAAATCATATTTTCTTGCAGTATTTAAGTCACATGTTCAAGTAACATAATATGGACATTTTGGTATTAATGATCCTCAAATTGTGTTTTCAGTGAACATTGTACCAAATATATACAATTGATTTTTAAGTATCTCCGTACTAACTGACCCATCAATTTCATTTGTACCATCATAACTAATCATTGATTTATCCGCATAGAATGCTCCAACTAAGTCAGTGACTTCAGTATCAATATAAATATTTCATCAGTTACCACTCTCATCTTCTAGTGCTATGAATCATAATATATCAGTAGAATTATTATTATATTTTAAATTATCTTTAATATAAATATTTCATCATTTTACAATAACAGTTTTTACTCAATCTACACTAAGTTCTTGTACTCAGGCAGTTCTATTATCTACTTCAATATTAATATTTGATTGACCAGTAACATCATAGTATAAAATACTTTTATTTCTTATTGGTGTACCACTTGTACTATTATTATCCCAATTTATTCATGTGAAATTATAAACATGTCAAGCAGTCTGAATTTGATCAAGAGGTATATTTTTGATCGCTGTAACTACTTGCTTACGTATCAATTCCTTTAAATCAGCTTTTGCATTATTCCCTAATAGAGATAAATCAGAAGTAGATTGACCTGTAGTTAAATCAACTTGAGTTTTTGATTGAATGTTACCATAGACTTTTAATCAAACTTGACTTGTATTAATTAGGTTTGTCCCATCAACATAACGTGTTTTTCAAACAACTCCAGAATCATATGCTACATTATATCATCATATTTCATAACTTAAATGCGTAGATATATATGTTTCTTCAGATGTACCTACCCCTGTTGATTTTTGCTTTACTTCAATTTTAAATGGATAGATAGTATCTGATATTGTACTAATATGTTGTAATAATGACGTATCACTTTTATGTCATTGAGCTATATTAGTATTACTATGTCATTGAGCTATATCTCATTTATCATATATAAAATCAAATTTTGAATGTGGTACATTAAAACCTCCTCCATCAGATTCACCAAAACCTAATTTTACAGAACTATTCGTTATAGTTACTGAAGAACCTGGAGTTTTAGCCATTGTAATTTCTGCATTTTGATCTCTACCTACTAGTATTCAATCAACGAGATCACCAGTAAATTCTGCTGTATATAGTGGTTTAAATTTAAATGGTATATCTGAAGTTATAGTATCTAAATCTACACCACCACTCTGATTTGAGGGAATATATGCAGATGGACTTTGTGTAATAACATAGTCTATTGTGTGTATTGTCATATTACCATTCGCTAATTCTCTCCCATCGGTTGCTCCTGATAAATATGTAGGTGTGTAAACTTTAAAATTATAATTGTATTTTCAAATATAATTATTTGTACCAGTATATGGTAAGTTATTATCAGTTGCCCACTCATTTGAAAATATATTTGTACCAGTTAATAATCTATCATTTAAATAACTGTTAGTAGAACTTGGCCTATCTAGGAATACTGAGCTATCAGTAGATGCAATTGCATATTGATCTAATTTTAGATCATTCGTAGCATTAAAATCAAATGAAATCTTTCTATTTATTTCAGTTAAAGCTGTTGGGATTACCTCATTTCCATATTGATCTTTTAATTCAATAGTCAGTTTTTGAATTGTACCATCTGCGATATTAATTCTGTCTAAATCATTAATTATAACTTTTTTATTCCCTAAGAGGAGTGACGAAGGTTCATCTGCAAATACATAATATAAATACCTTGGTAAACTCCCAGAATTATCTGTTGGGTTCGTTATACTCACTCATGTATCTTCTGTTACATTACCCGCTTGATCTACAACTTTTGTAATTTTAAATGAGTACGCTCTGTAACCATCATCATGTCTATCATTATCTACTTTTGATGCATTACCTGAAATCGTTAATGTACCAGTTCAAGCAGCAGATTGAGTAGATCAATAAGCAGTAGGATTATTAATATCTTCAAATATTCATTCGACTAAGGCTATAGGAGATCCTCCATTTATATCAACTGATACTCCAAAAGGATATGTTCCTGCTAATAGTTTCGCTGAATCTGCATATGATGATGTGTACATAGAAGATGTATGACCTTTTTTATCAATCTGTACAGTATATACTGGAGAATAAATATATCCATTTCAAGCTATATCTTTTACTCTTGAACAAATATATGTTACTAAGTTATTCTCGTTAGCTACCGTTATATTAATTGCAGCAGTATATGGATTCCATGTTCCTCATACATTACAATTAGCAAATACTCATGTTTCAGATCTATATTGATATGTACTTGTATCACAACCACTTCATCATGTATCATTACAAACAAGTGTAGCTGAAACGTTAGTGTTTGTCCATGTTGTATTAGGAATATATGGCCCAAATGACATAGTTGTCGTTGGATCTGCTTTATCTATATTAGTAACATTGTAAGCAGCATTTACTGAATTAGCTACTGGAGAAGCATTATCAACTAATGTTATATTTTGTATCCCCGTATTATCTGTAAATGTTTGACTATATATATTTCATGATATAGTCCAATCAGTGATTGGAAGCATATTACATCCACTATATGTATCACTACAAGTAATACTTACCGTTGTACCTGTATTATTCCACGTAGGTATAGTTGGGTTATATGCTACAGTGTATGTTGGATCTGTTTTATCTAGTTTATATGAACCACTCCATACTGTACCTTTATTTCAAGCATTATCTTCTCCACAAAGGTATAGAGTGTGCGTTCATTCAGTAGATAAAATTATAGAATCATTATGATTATATAACGTACCATTCCAACAATCAGCATTGTTCCATCTATATTTTGCAAAATTAATTCAACTTAATGTATCTGTTGCAGTGAGACTAATTGTAATATTTGAGTTTCTCCACAGTGTAGAAGATAAATTAGCAGAAACTTCTGGAATAATAGTATCATATCAAATAATATTATTATTTGTTATAGTATGTGAGTTTCACACATTATCCCAAGATGTCATTCTGTATTTATAATTGTGTCCATTAACAGGATTTCTAATATAACTATTATTTGTATATATTGTATCTACAAAATCTATAGTAGTCCAGTTTCTTACTACTCACCATACTCAGTTGTCCTCTTCTTCTAACTGAACTCTTTCAAGTCCACTTCTGTTTAAATCTCTCGCATTCACTGTTATAGTTTTTGGTGAAAATGTCCATCCAGCAGTATAATCTATACTTATAGATTCTGGATTTAATAAATCAAATTTAATAATATTTGGATTTGTTAAATATGTAGAAGTATTTCAGGCATAATCCTCTGCTGCAATTCTATATTGATATGTTCTTCAATCTTGCCCTGTTTTTACTCTATTAAATACATGACTAGAAGGAGTATTTAATAAGTTTAGATTATCATAATCAATTTCATTTATCCAGACTCCAGAATTTATACTTTTTTGTAGAGTAACTTTTTTCAGTCTACTTCAGTTTAAATCTCTAGCACTTATTGTAATATTTTCATCAGTATTAGTCCATCCATTATCATAGGTAATACTCACAGCTTGAGGTGGAGTTGTATCTATTTTAAGTGTATAAGATACTATTGCGCTACATCATCCAGTATCACATGTTTTTGCTCTAAAATAATGAGTCTCATCAGATATGTTTGTGAATATTTTACTTATTCAGACAGTTGAAGGATTACATGAATTTACAGTATCATCACAATAATATGTAGTCCTTGGACTTGGTCCTCCTGCTCATTGAGTTATACTCATAGAAGGATCATTGTTAGCAGACCATACTCAGTTAGTATGTGTTCAAGAAGATATAGTTGGTGAACCAGCTACACTAGAATCAACTTTATTTACATAATATGTTGATGAATATGTATAACCATTTCAAAGTATATCTTTAGCTCTAGCACATATATATCTATTAGATGTAGCTGTATATGATGTGTCAGTTATCCAAGGTCATGTAGAGTTACAGGTGAAATTAGAATTACTAGTTTTATATTGATAACTTGAAGTATCACATATATTACCAATATCTGAGCACGTAATTGTTACGTTATCACTTGTTGCCCACGACGTACTAATTCATGTAATTCAAACTGATGATGGAGGTGTTAAATCAACACAACTTCCTCAACTTTCATTCGATCCTGCATTACAGCTCCAAGGACAGTTATTTCAACCATTTCAATTTCATGTATAAAAAGAATTTGCTGGCTTATTTGAACATGATAGCAGTGTATCACTTCAAATTTCTGAGTATACTCAGTCCGATGATACATTAGATACATTTTTACATATCCCTCAATCTAAATAATAATCCGTACCACAATTATATGTACAAGAATTAGATCAATTTCAATCTGTTGTAAATACTGAGTTAGCTATTTTAATAGTACAAGTACTACTTACATTATTATTATTTGGTGAATATCTTCACGTTCATACAGCAGTACATGTACCACTTACTGTTTCATAAAAATCTACTGGACAATCATGATTATATAAAGTAGAAGGACAGTTATTCGTCCCATTCCCATCTCATGTATAATAATAATCTCTACTAGTATTATCTCATTGTGGGTTTGTACATGTAGATCTAGTATTATTTAAATTTGCTGAATAGTATCATGTTCATACTGGACTACATACTCCATTTGATGTTTCATATAAATCTATTCCACATTTTTGTGAATATGATACTGAAGGACAGTTATTCGCTCCATTCCCATCTCATGTATAATAGTAATTTCTACTTGTATTATCTCATTGTGAGTTTGTACATGTAGATCTAGTATTATTTAAATTTGCTGAATAATAACCTGTTCATACTGGACTACACACTCCATTTGATGTTTCATATAAATCTATTCCACATTTTTGTGAATATGATACTGAAGGACAGTTATTCGCTCCATTCCCATCTCATGTATAATAGTAATTTCTACTTGTATTATCTCATTGTGAGT
>Ga0233426_10002047_pt1 | contig 17446 bp, 12 predicted proteins | sample SI_118_April2016_6_FD_179875 | JGI IMG/M metagenome (GOLD analysis project Ga0233426, IMG submission 179875) | Seawater microbial communities from Saanich Inlet, British Columbia, Canada - SI_118_April2016_10_MG | ecosystem: Environmental > Aquatic > Marine > Inlet | place: Canada: British...
GTTTTCAATGCTGACATAAGACACTCCAATTTTCACTTCTACTTGGGTAGGTTCTTTAAAATCATAACTCATGTAAGCTCCGATACTATCTCCAACAATTTCTTTTCTATAACCTTTATACAATCTTGTTTTTCCATTGTAAGGCATCCATTGCCCTTCTACACCTTTATATTTTGGCGTATTTTTCCAAAGTCCAAAATCTTCAGAAGGCTTACTAAATTGTGCCACAAAATACACTGGATATGACTCTTCGGGTTTATAATAGCAAAACGAACCTACGTTTCGCATACCTTCAATTTCGGTAGGAGAAACTATTCTAACTGTGGCACCCTGCTCGTTTGTTAAACCTAAACCTAAATTCAATAGAATATTTGATTTTCCTTTCGGGAAGGCATATCTGCTAACTCCAGTTCTTGTTGTCGCTGTAGTTTCTACTTTTATATTATACTTTTTTAAGATTGAGCTATAGTAACCAGCTTCTGCAACTTCATCTATATATGTACTTCCATATTTTAAATGATTTGTTTCTAAATCTCCCGCTGTTGGCATCGTTAAAATAACGCCTAAATCTGGGCAACCAACACCGCTCAAATTCACATGGGAAAAACCTGTTAGAAACGTGTTTTCGTGTACATACGGATTGGATAGCCATCTACTGTCTTTTTCTAAAGGCAAATTTTGAGGACCTGCAACGTTAAAAGGTGAAACGCTTACCATGCCTCTCGGAGCTATAGCACCAGGATTTGTTGCTCCAAAATTTGAAGTTCCAATAAACGGGTTTACATAATCCGTTGGAGTTTGTGCATCAATAATTAGATAATTACAAAAAAATACAAATACAATAATTCCTTTTATATATTTCATTCTATTCGATTTTACTCAATGAATAAGGCGTGTTTTCTAAACCACTAGCCCATTTTTTATTTGGTGTATTATTCATATCAAACTCTAAAATTCCTCCTTCTTGAATATCCTCAAAGTTGATAAAACTATTATTCCATGCCTTTCCATTTAGTAAAACAGATTCTATAAAAACGTTGTCTTTAGAATTATTTGAAGCCGAAATAGTAAACGTTTTTTCATTTTCTAAAGTTAGTGTTGCTTTTTTAAACAATGGACTTCCAATAACATACTCATTTACGCCTGGTGTTACAGGATAAAACCCCAAACTGCTAAACACATACCAAGCAGATGTTTGCCCGTTATCTTCATCGCCACAATAACCATCTGGTGTTGCGCTATATAATCTCGTGAGAACTTCTCTCACTTTTTCTTGAGCTTTATAAGATGCATTAGCATAGTTGTATAAATAAATCATATGTTGAATGGGCTGATTACCGTGTGCATAATTTCCCATATTGGCTATTTGCATTTCACGAATCTCGTGAATTGTAAATCCGTAATATGAAGCATCAAAATCTGGCGGCATTTCAAAAACTTCATCTAGTTTCGCTACAAAATTATCGTTGCCTCCCATTAAATCAATCAACCCTTGTGTATCGTGAAAAACGGACCAAGTATAATGTAAGCTATTGCCTTCTGTAAAAGCATCTCCCCATTTTAAAGGATTGAAAGGCGTTTGAAAACTTCCATCTTCATTTTTACCACGCATTAAATTTGTTGAAGAATCAAAAAGGTTTTTGTAATTGAAAGATTTCTTTAAATAGGTTTCTGACAATTCAGTATTCCCTAATTTATCAGTCATTTTCGCAATGGTAAAATCGGCAAAAGCATATTCTAAAGTACGTGCTGCGTTTTCATTAATACCGACATTATAAGGTACATAACCTAAAGCATTATAATAATCGACACCAGCTCTTCCAACAGAATTTACTGGACGTCCATCATTTTGAGTTGCATTTTTTAATATGGCTTCTAAAAGGGTTTCTACATCTTTTTCTGCCATATTCCCTTTTAAATAAGCATCTGCAATTATGGTTGCAGAATTTGAGCCTATCATACAATCACGATGTCCAGGACTTGCCCATTCTGGCAACCAACCCGATTCCTTGTATGTATTTGCTAAACCTTCCATAATATGACTATTAAGTTCTGGATACATCATATTAAAAAATGGAAACACTGCTCTAAATGTGTCCCAAAACCCATTATCTGTAAACATATACCCTGGCAGTACTTTACCATTATACGGACTATAGTGTATTATATTTCCATTAGCATCGTACTCATAAAATTTTCTTGGAAATAATAAAACACGGTATAAACACGAGTAAAATGTTCTTATATTATCAATGTTTTCATCTTCAATTTTAATTCTTTGTAACTCATTCTCCCATGCTGTTTTAGCCTTTTCTTTGGTTTGTTCAAATGAATCGTTACCTATTTCTGTTTTTAAATTTAATGCTGCTTGTTCGTGGCTAATAAACGACGACGCTACTTTTACATGAACTTTCTCTCCTTTTTCTGTTTTAAAACCAATAATGGCTCCAACGTGTTCGCCTTCATTATTTGTAGAGTTTTCAATGAGTTTCCAATCGTCTCCCCAAGTATGATTTACCTCAAAATCTTTATCAAATTCTGCGACAAAATAATTATGAAAATTATCTGGTACACCACCGCTATTATTCCGGCAATAGCCAATTATTTTGCGTTCTTCAGGAATAATTTTTACCATAGAACCTTTAAAGAAAGCATCTAGCATAATGTATGATGAATCTGCTTCGGGAAATGTAAACCTAAAATGCGCTGCTCTTTCTGTTGGAGAAACTTCAGCTGTAATATCATAATCTGCAAGATAAACACTATAATGATTCGGTTTTACAATCTCAGCTTTATGCGAAAAATGTGAAGCGCGATCATCTTCTTTAAATTTTAAATTACCTGTAGTTGCCATTAACGAAAATGCTGCGTAGTCATTAATCCAAGGGCTTGGTTGATGGGTTTGCTTAATTCCTCTTATGGTTAAATCATCATATTTATATGTCCATCCATCTCCCATTTTGGCCGTTTGTGGCGTCCAGAAATTCATAGCCCAAGGTGTTGCGATAGCAGGATAGGTATTTCCATTAGACAAATCATAAGAAGAATCTGTTCCTATTAAAGGATTTACATAATCAACCAAACTACTAGTTTGAATGACAATATTACTGTTACTAGTATTGTTTGTTTGTTTGCACGATGCTAACAGTAATACACTAATCCCTAATAAAATTTTAACCTTCTTCATATTATTAAATCTAATTCTTAATATATCCTCCCAACAACTATGTCTACTTATCTGATTAAAAAACAAATTCAATTATACTTGTAAGAATCTAACTAATTTATCTTTTTATTTAATTGTCCCAAGACATTTTATATTGAGCATCCTCCATTCTATTTCCATTATCTTCATCATGAATTGCATAATTGAATCCAGATCGTAAACTATACCCAGCATGCTCTCCATTTTTATTAACCGCAATAAACCCCACCTGAAGATATTCCATGTCTTTATGACTCTTATGTTTATTGTAAATTCGCTCTACAATTTCTTTACATGCCTCTAAAGGCGATTTACCCTGACGCATTAACTCTACCACCATAGCACTTCCTGCAGTACGGATTACAGCTTCTCCCAAACCAGTAGCAGCAGCGGCACCTACATCATTATCTAAAAATAAGCCAGCGCCAATAATAGGTGAATCGCCAACACGACCGTGCATTTTCCAAGCCGCCCCACTAGTTGTACAGCCCCCAGATAAATTCTCCTCTTCATCTAATATTAGCATACTAATCGTGTCGTGATTTTCTATATTAATTACTGGTTTATAATTTGATTTTTTTAACCAATCCTTCCAATCTTTTTCAGATTCTGGTGTTAACAAATCTTCCTTTACAAACCCTTTAGAAAGCGCAAAATCTTGCGCTCCTTTTCCACTCAACATCACATGAGGTGTTTCTTGTAATACCTTTTTTGCCACGGCAATAGGATGCTTTATATCTTGTAAAAAAGATACTGACCCACAATTGCTATTATGGTCCATAATACACGCATCTAGAGTAACATGACCATCTTTATCTGGCAGCCCTCCATAACCTACGCTTCTCACTTTTGGGTCAGCCTCTGGTATTCCAACGCCAGCAACAATAGCATCTAATGCTGACGCTCCTTTCTTTAATTGCTTTAAAGCCTCTTCGTTAGCTGGTAATCCATGATTCCAAGTAGAAATAATTAATGGCTTTTTTAACGTCTTCGCAGTTGTTATTTTTTGTTCTTTTTCTAAACCTTTTGAGCAAGCATATAAAGTTGTAATACCAATGCTACCTATGGCTGCTTTTTTTATAAAATTTCTTCTATTAGACATAATTACATTAATTTTTATACATTCTAGATGTTAAGGCAGTTGCCCCTTTCATGCCTTTGTTTGGCTCTTTGCTTTTAACAAAAACTAATGTACCTCCTTGCATGATTTCATTGTGAGTGATGAAATTTCGATTGAGTTTTTCCCCATTCAGGAAAACAGATTCGATATATTGAAACGTGCTAGTGTTATTCTTTACGACTACAGAAAATGCCTTACCATTTTCTAAATTAATATCTGCTTTATCAAATATAGGAAATCCGAAGCTATATACTCCTTGAGCAGGGTTTACAGGATAAAACCCTAAAGAGCTTAAGATATACCATGATGACATTTGCCCGCAATCTTCATTACCACAATGTCCATCAGGTTCATTTTTATATTGTGTTTTTAAAATTTCTTTTACTTTTTCTTGTGTTTTCCAAGGTTTGTCTACATAATTGTATAAATAGGCCACATGATGACTAGGCTCATTACCATGTGCATATTGACCTATCATTCCTGTACTAAAAATGGGTAATTTATCTTCTGGTAAAGAATTCAAACTAAACATGCTATCTAGTTTTTTTTCAAAATTTTCTTTTCCGTGTAAAGTAGAAATCAACCCTTCAATATTATGCTGTACGGACCAAAAATATTGCCATGCATTACTTTCGCAGAAATAAGGTGTGTATTTTTTAGGAATAAATTCATTTATAAAATCGCCATTCTCAAATTTTGGTCGCATAAATGTACTTTTAGAATCATATACATTTCGCCAATTTTCAGACCGTTTTATGAAATGTTGATAATCTTCTTGTTTACCCAAATCTTTTGCAAATTGAGCAATACACCAATCGTCATAGGCATATTCTAAAGTTTTTGAAACCGACCAATTTTCGTGATAATTATCAACAGGAACAAACCCTAACTTTTTATAGATATCGATTTGTCGTGTTGAATCGTTGGCGCTTATTTTACAAGCTTCATAAGCAAGTGCTGAATCAAATCCTTTAATTCCTTTAAAATAGGCATCAACAATTACTGGAACGGCATGATAACCTATCATCATGTTGGTTTCGTTACCCTGCAAAGACCAAACGGGTAATAAGCCTGTTTCTTTGTAATGTGCTAACATAGATTTTACCATATCCGAAACTCTATCTGGATGTAAAACGGTATATAAAGGGTGGGCAGCTCTGTAGGTATCCCAAAGCGAAAAAGTATCGTACCTGTTATACCCTTCAGTTCGCATTATACTATCATTAGCACCTTTATAATTCCCGTTGCAATCACTCAATAATGTAGGAGCCAACATGGATTGATATAACATAGTGTAAAAGATTCTCTTTTTGTTTGTATCATCTGTTTCTATTTCTATTTTTTCTAGTTCCCTCTCCCAAATACTATCTGATTTTCTTCTATATTTTACAAAATCAAAATCGAGAGCTTCTATTACCAATGATTTTGAAGCACCTTCAATATTTGCAGTTGATAGTCCTGTTTTTAAAATAATTTCTTCATTTTCAGAAGTCTGATAGTTTAAAATAATTTTAGTGTTTTTTCCTTTGGTTGAAGATTCAACTAAAGAATCATTATTATAAAGTTGATGTGATTTAAACGGTTTTGATACTTGTATTTCGAAATAAATACGTTGGTCTTTTGCCCAACCTGTTGATTTTCTATACCCTTGAATGGTTGTATTATTAACGACATTAATATATGTATCTGTAGGACTGTCCCAGTTTAATGCATACCCTAAATCAATATGAATTTGAGATAAAGAATCTTGAGGAAACGTATATTTATGAATTCCTGTTCGCGATGTTGCTGTTAATTCTGCCTTGATTCCAAAGTCTAATAAATCAACCGTATAATATCCTGGTGAGGCGGCTTCCTTATCATGAGAAAATTTTGAAAAGGGTTTAAAATTATTAGCTTTGATTCTTGAGTTAAATCGACTATTGGTTGGCATAACCAAAATATCGCACAAATCGCCAGCTCCAGTCCCTGTTAAATGTGTATGTGAAAATCCAGAAATAATAGAATCCTTATAATAATAACCTGCAATTCTATCCCAACCTGGAATGCCTATATCAGGACTTAATTGCACCATACCGAAAGGGACAGTAGCTCCTGGATAAGTATTACCAGGTCCATCAGTACCGATAAATGGATTTACAAATACAGTTAGTTTTAATGGCTCTTCACTTTGCTTACTACAACACATGAGAAGTAATAAAACAATAATAGATATAAACCCATATTTTTTCATGTGTTAATATTATTTTTTTTATTGGCCATACTTCAACAAGTTCAGTACAGGCTATAGTTTCCATATAATCATTGCCTTGGAAATCGAACTTTCATTATGAAAGTTTCATGAGTTGTTATTTTAAACTCTCCTTGGTTTCTTTAATCACTTTTATATATTCATCGGTTAATAGCGGACCATCATAAAATGCAACTCCTTTTGCGCCATTTTCTTTGGCTAATAAAATGGCTTCTTTTAATTCTGCTCCAGATTTAAAATCAGGTATATATAACCCTGTATTAATAGCTATCTTACCTTGTACATCTGATATGCCTTGTCTAGTAGCGTAACCTATCCAATCTATTTCCTCATTATAAAAACCATGATAAATCATAGGATAAACCTCATCAATAGTCCATTTATCCCAACGTTGGCGCACCATGTGGTCTGCCATTTCTGGATATGGAAATACAGCTGCTGTTAAATTTTTATCGTTAGCTCTTGCGATTTCATATGCATCATTAACAATGTTTTTTATACTATTTAACCTGAAATTTTTCCATTCCATATCAATAGACGTATTATGTGAATCATTTGGATTCTTATGGTGTATTTCTTCAAACTTAGAGATACAAACATCACAATAGCAAAAATCAAATTCTGGTAGTTCGGTGTCTTGCACTAAATTATATTTAGGCAATAAGCCAATAGGCAAAAAGATATCTGAAAAACGAATATAATCTAGATGTACACTCTCAACACCTTCTACTTTTGCTAAACCTTCTATAAGCCCTAAAATGTGATTACGTGACTCTTCTCTATTAGGGCAAAGCCATTGATAATAATCAACATAAGGTCTGGTATCAAAGCATGATTTACCGTCTTTACTTACAGCATACCATTCTGGATGTTTAAGTGCTATACTATCTCCTGGTCTATTCATAGTCATAATCCACGCATGTACATTTAAACCAGCTTCTTTTGCAATTGACGCTAGTCGTGCTAACTCACTTGGATCAGTTAAAGTATTTATCAATATTTCATCAATACCATTGTCTTTATACTTTTTAAATTCGATAGCATATAAATCATTAGGTTTTTCTTTGTTGGACGTTATCCAAGTTGAAAATTCGAAAATTTCTTTTGTATCTTCAACTTGACTTATTTCTGAAGTTTCTTTACGCTCTCCTTTTTGATTACAAGCCATAAAAACCACTAAGACTAAAATTGATAATCCTTTTAATACTTTCATCTTACTTAGTTTTTATTAGCTAGTTCAATTATTTTATGCTTTTAAAAAGTGTATTTAATAACTCTTGGTCTTTATCTAAACTATATTCCCAAAACATGGCACCACCTAAACCGTTTTGCTTTACATACTCAACTTTTAATTCAACATCTTTTGGTGTTTCCCAAGAAATAAAAATACTATCGGTAGCACTCCATAAATATGAAGATTTCGCAGAATCATCATATCCTTTTTTATAATTTCCAGATTTTATTTTTTCTACAATGTCCCAATACGGTACTATAATTCCTGGGGACATGGCGTTTTGATATAAACCGTCGTTACTCAATGATACTTTCCCCCATTGTCTGCCATAAAACGGAATGCCCATAACCAATTTATTAGCAGGAACTCCTATTTTCATAAATCTATCTATAGCTTCTTGCCCACTATTCCCAGTAAACTTTTCTTTTTCTGAAGGATATAAATTAGCATGATGTCCAGTTTGGTAATGCCACCCATGATAATAATCATAACACATCACATTGATGAAATCTAGATATTCGTGAGCTTTTCCTAAATTGGTATTATCAGCATAAGCCTGATCTGCACCTGTTGCTATGGTTAGTAAATAATGAGTGTTATCTATTGTTCCTGCTTTTTCTAAGTGCTTTCTAATTTCTGCCATAAGCAAGGTAAAATTTTCTTTATCAGAAGGTCTAAAGTCATTATCTTCTCCACGTTGCCCAGGGTATTCCCAATCTAAATCCACACCATCAAACCCATGTTTTTTCATAAGTTGAACACTACTAATTGCAAATTGTTCTCTAGCTTCTGGATATGCAGCAGCATGTGTAAATTTATTAGACCAAACCCATCCACCAATTGAATACAATACTTTTAAATTAGGATTCGTTTTTTTTAGAGCCATTACTTTTGAGATTTTAATGGAATCTGTATCTAATTCAAATTTTGGTTTCCCATCAACAATATTGGCAAACGCATAATTGATGTGGGTTAATTTTTTAACATCTACCAGTGCTGGGTCAAAATCTTCATAACCTGCAACATAGCCAATTATTTTTAAGTCTTCGACAACCTTAACCACCTCACTTTTTTGTGTTTTAACATCTTTTGAACAGTTAAAAAACAACACAATAAAACTGATAGAAATTATTGATATACCAATAGTTTTTACATTCATAATTTTAATATTTATTTTTAAAAAAACTGACTATCTTCTCTTACCGATAATACTTTATTAGTAAACGGACTTTGAATAGAAATGGTCCAACCCGAACTATGATTTTCAATGGTTGGATTTAAAACTTTTTCATCAACAATTATTTTAGAAGACATCAAATCGGATATTGATGATGCCCAATGTTTATTGACATTATAATATGCTTTGTTTGCGCGATATAGTTCGTAAAGTTTCCACTTAATTTTTTCGTCTTGCGGAATAGTAAACGTTTCATCATTTCCAACTTCCTTTGAAGAAAAATAGACATAACCCCAATTTTCTGGCAAGTGCATATTTATAACTCCTGTTGGCGACCATACCCAATTGTATTCGTGCAAAAACTTATCGTCTTTTCCTTTTTTACGTGAATATTTCCTGTCTTTTAAATCGTAATCCCAATTAACACGCGAGAAATTAACACGCCAAAATTTGTCTCTTGGCACATTATCTTGCTTATAAGCTGTTCGTAAATCCTTAAACGGAATGGCAATTTCTAAGGTCCAGCTTTTATCAGTATCATTAGAATCATTTAGTGTACCATCGACAGTTATTGCAGATATTAGTCCTGTATAATTCCAATCGTTTAGCACTACATTTCCAAGCTCTCTATAAGGTTTATTAATAAATAAATCCCAAACGGTGTTAAGTGCGTTAATCTCTAATTCGTAATAATTATGAGTATCGCCATCTGGATCAATAAATACTTCAAAATCGTTATTGTAAAAAACAACAGCATCGCGTTCTTTTATATTGCCCCAAACATGTGGTTCTATAATTTTAGCTAAAATATAGTAATAGTTTTCATCCCAAAGCATTTTTACATTGGTTTGATATGTTGGTATTTTAACACCTTCAATATCGATAAAATTGTTACTCCAATTTGCTTTATTCCAAGCTGTTTCATTCGCTTTCCCATCAATAGTTAAAACTTCTGAAGTTTTATGAGCGACGTAAGTTTGCGGAATAATATCTTTTTTTTCTTGAGCACAAGACAGTAAACAAAAGAAGAAAAAACCTGCTATTAAAATGTTTTTATTTAACCTTTTATTCATTTCCAAAAACTTTAGGCACTTTCAACTTTAGTACATTTTAAATACTTTTAATTACAAACTATTATCTTTAGTAAACTGGATGACTTCGCTCAATTTACCAAATGCCATCGCCACAACAGTATCAGCTGCTCCGTAATATATTGCTAATTTATCTTCTTCAACATCATGCAATGCTGCACATGGGAATACTACATTAGGTACATCGCCATTCATTTCGTACTGTTCTGCAGGACCTAACAAGTAGGGCTGTGTGCGGTATTTAACCTTATCAGGTTCATTTTCATCTAAAAGTGCTGCACCCATAGCATAACGAAATCCGTTACAGGTATTTATAACGCCGTGGTAAATCATTAACCAACCTTCGTCTGTTAAAATAGGAATTGGACCAGCTCCGATTTTTGTGCATTGCCATGCGCTATCTTCAAAGGCTGTTGCTTTCATCACACAACGATGTTCTCCCCAATATTTCATATCTGGACTATAACTAATGTAAATATCTCCAAATGGTGTATGTCCATTATCGCTTGGGCGGCTTAACATGGCATATTTTCCTTTTATTTTCTGTGGAAATAACACGCCGTTTCTATTGAAAGGTAGAAAAGCATTTTCGCATTGAAAAAATTCTTTAAAATCGAAAGTATATCCAATTCCAATTGTTGGCCCATGATAACCGTTACACCAGGTAATCCAATACCTGTCTTCAATAAAAACAACCCTAGGATCGTATTTATAATCAGACTCAATCATTTCAGTATTACCTGCTTGCATTTCTATAGGCTCGTGATTAATATCCCAATCGATACCATTTTTGCTAAAACCTGCAAAAATATTCATTTGCACTGCTTTATTATCACATCTAAAAACACCTGCATAACCATCTTTAAACGGTACAACAGCGCTATTAAAAATACTATTAGAACTTGGTATGGCATACCTATCTATTATAGGGTTTGCATTATAACGCCAAATTACATCTTTACAATCCTTTGGTTTTTCTTGCCAAGGAATAGTTAGCTTTTCTATCGCCAATTCAATCATTTTTTAATTAATTATCTATTTTTTTTACTTTATCTAACCAAGTATATTTCAAAATAACGGAAGTTATTAAGAATACAACCAAGGATATTATTGCTTTTGGGTAATCTCTTATCACAAAATAAATTGGCATTATAATCATACTCGATTGCCAAATAATACCGATTCCACAATTTAACATGTCTTTCCAAAAATCAGTATTCGTTTTAATGTCGTTGTCTTCTTTTAATAGTTCTTTATGTACAGGACTCCACCATCCCCAAGGTCTAACCGTTTTATAAAATGATTTTAGAGTACTCATTTCTGTAGGTTCAGTTAAATAAGTACCTAAAAAAGAGCCTAATAATGATACAATAAAAATGATTGGAAACAAGTAAATGGCATGCTGATGAGATAAATCATAAAGCAATGTACCTTCGCTAAAATTTCCTTTATTTTGGTCTAACACAAATTGAAGAGATGCCACTATTAAGCCTGATAGCATTCCCCAAAAATAGCCCCAACCATTAAAACGCCACCAAATCCATTTTAAAAAATTTGCTGCTACATAACCTCCAAAAAGCGCAGAGGTAATCCACAAGGTTAATGAATTAATTGAATCTGCGAAAAAGCCCATAAAAACACCAAGACCAACAACAGCGAATGAAGCTATATGACTGGCTTTTATATAATGTTTATCTGAAGCAGATGGTTTAAAATATTTTTTATAAATATCATTTACTATGTAGGCTGGACCTGCATTTACAAAGGCTGAAAAAGTGGACATAAAGGCTGCCAGTAATCCTGCCAAGAGTAATCCCTTAATTCCAACTGGAACGTGGAAATTAATAACTTTTGGTAACAATGTTTCTAAATCGCCACCACTTAGAGATGGATTAGCAATCATTTCTGGACTCAAAGCTACTAAAGCTATAACCACAACGCCACCTATTAATAAATATCTTGGAATGAATAATACCAAATTGGTAAAGCCAGCCATATAGGCTGCCTCTTTAACTGTTTTTGTTGACAATATTCGTTGCATATCGAAACTTGGTGTTGGTCCTGCTATACTGGCAAAGAAACCTTTAAATAATGTCATTCCAATAAGCGCTCCAAACATTTTAAATCCTTCAGAATCGATTAAATCATTAAAGGCTTGAAATTTTCCACTCCAATGGGTTTCCAACTCCCATCCAAAAAATACATTTCGCCATTCTGCAGTAATAACATTGTTTATTTCAACATCACTTATTGCAAAAAAAGCGTATCCTGCTACCAATATTCCGGCAACAACCATAATACCATATTGTAATACTTCTGTTGCCACAACTGAAAACATACCGCCTTTAATGGTATAAAGTGTTGTTAAAAATATTATGATTAATGCATAGGATTGTTCAGAATTCAATAGGACTAATTCACCTATCTGTAGCGTTAAATCCCAAGGCAATATAATAGTCATGAATTTGCCGACACCTTCAAAAAAATATGCGATAAACCCAATAGCAGCAATAACTGCAAAAGCGGCAACAATCATGTGGGACGCTCTACCTGCCTTTCTATCTCCGAATCGCGTTAAAATCCATTCAGATCCTGTCATTATGTTTGATCGTCTTATCCAAACCGCCAAAAACATCATGACGAATACTTGGTTCCAAATTGGCCAAAGCCACATAAACATAAAACTTTTTACACCATATAAAAACAGGATTCCAACCATCCAAGCAGTTCCAGAAACATCGAACATTCCTGAACCGTTACTTAAGCCTAAATAGTACCATTTAATACTTTTTCCTCCTAAAAAATAAGAATCTAATCCTTTTGAAGCACGTTTAGAAATCCAAATGCCCACTCCAACAGTTAAAATAATATATACTGCTATTATTAATACGTCTATTATATCCATTATTCTTTTGCTTTATTAGTGATGGTTCCCCAATTTTTATTAGGCTCTGAACCCATTACAAAATGCAATGTTCCACCATCTAATATTTGTTGATGCGAAATAAATGTTTGATTGAAAACCTTGCCATTAAGCGTTGCTGATTGTATATAGATATTTTTATCAGAAACATGTTTTGCTTCAATCATGAACTTTTTTTCTTCAGAAATTGTAATCGTAGATTTTTCAAATATTGGACTTCCTATTTCGTAATCTCCAGAGGCTGGATTCATAGAATACAAGCCAATAGAACTCAGAACATACCAAGCAGACATTTGCCCACAGTCTTCATTACCGCTCAATCCATTTGGTGTCGTGTTGTATTGGGTTTTTAATATTTCTCGTACCCAATATTGGGTACGCCAAGGTTTATTAGCATGATTAAATAGATAAGCAATATGATGACTTGGCTCATTACCATGTGCATATTGACCAATTAACCCCGAAATATCATTCGAAATATTATCACCAGTAATTTCTGAACTCTCAGTAAAGAGTTGTTCTAATCTTTCGGCAAATATTTCATTACCTCCATGTAATGCAATAAAATCTTCAACATTGTGTGGCACAAACCAACTGTGTTGCCAAGCATTACCTTCTGTGTACTCAGCATTAATTCTATGCGCAGAATGTTTTGGATCGAAAGGTTCTTTCCAAGATTTACGGTCTTCAGATTTTCCTCGCATAAAACCAGTATTTTTATCAAACAAATACTGATATGCGTTAGAGCGTTTCATGAAATATTCATAATCTTCATTCTTACCTAAAGCTTTTGCTACTTGAGCTACACACCAATCATCATAGGCATATTCTAAAGTTATTGTTACTGATTCATCTAACAAATTATGCGGAATGTATCCGTGTTTTTTATAATGATTTAGACCGCGTTCGTCTTGCATCATTGTAGTTTTCATAGCTTCATATGCTTTATCTATATCAAATCCTTTGATGCCTTTAAAATAGGCTTCGGCTATTACTGGTATAGAATGATAACCAGTCATAGTATTTGTTTCATTACCATACAAAGTCCACACTGGAAGTCTTTTTTTATACTCGTAAAAAGCTAACATAGATTTAACGATTTCAGCAACTCGATTAGGCTCAATAATCGTAAGCAAAGGTTGCTGCGCTCTAAAAGTATCCCATAATGACAACGTAGAGTATGTTGTGAAGTCTTTCGCTTTCACAATGCTATCATTTTCCATTCTGAATTCACCGTTAACATCACTAAAAGTAACTGGAGCAAGCTGCGCATGGTATAATGCTGTATAAAAAATTGTTTTTAAAGAATCAGTAGATGATTGTACATCTATTTTTGAAAGCGCTTTATTCCAGTTTTTAGAAGCCTTATTTTTAACTGTATTAAAATCCTCTTTATTTTTTGATATATTATCAAGTGCATTTTTAACACTAACTGAAGAAAGGCCTACTTTAATTTGCAATTTTTCTTCACTTAAATTATTAAAAAAGAGTTGAGCTGAAGTTTTAGTTCCTATAACATTATTCTCATTGATATATTCCTCATTTGATACCAAATCAAAAGCCTTTATTGACTTTGAAAATTTAGCTACAAAAAAAACTTTCTGATTTTTAGCCCAACCAGTACTATGTCTATATCCAGATACAGTAAACTTATCTTCAATTGTTATTTGTGTAAGTTCAGGTTTATCCCAATTAAATGCATATCCTAAATCAATAATTAGCGACTGCATATCATTTTTAGCAAATGTATATTGGTGAAATGCCGTTCTTAAATCTGAGGTTAACTCTGCTTTAATATTATGATCTTTTAAAAAAACACTATAATAACCTGCTTCTGCAGTTTCTTGCTCATGCGAATAGTTTGATTTGTAAGGAATATCATCTCTTGTTTTTATAGGTTTAGCTAAATTCACTTTTTTGTTTATGGGCATAAAGCGAATATCTGCCAAATCTCCAATTCCTGTACCACTTAAGTGTAAATGACTAAAGCCAATAGTAATCGAATCAGAATAATGATAACCCGAACACCAATCCCATTCAGAAACACCATTATCAGGGCTTACTTGTAACATCCCAAAAGGAACAGTAGCACCTGGATACGTGTGTGCATGACCCCCAGTTCCTATAAAAGGGTTTACATATTTAGCATAAGTTTTTTTATTTTTTTCTACTTGATTAGTGCAAGAGGTAATTGTTAAAAAAATTAGTGAAATATATAATATGCCTATATTAGACTTTTTGAAATTCATCATTTACTCTTATTTTAGTAAAGTAAATATTCAAAAAAATAACTGTTCGACGAATAAAATTAGACGGATAACAGCTAAGTTACGCTGAACGTTAAAAAAATTAAATATGAAATCAAGAAAATTATATAAGGTCACTCGAAGGCATCATGTTATTTTTTGGTTAATTTACTTTTTACTCAATATCCTTCGCTGGGGGAATTATTTTGATGACTATATATATGCACTAAAAACAAATATTATTGGATTTCCTGTCCATATGATTTTGGCTTATTTAAATATCTTTATTTTAATGCCAAGATTTGTTTATAAGCGCAAATATTTTCTTTATATCGTTTTTTTAATTGCCTCCTTGCTGTTCATGGTTTTTGTAAAATTTAACCTTACTTTTTACCTTGTTAGCGAAAACATATGGCCTGAAGGTCCACAAATTATACATAATTTCACCTTTAGTTATGCAATAGACATGATGATTGGCGAATTGTATGTAATGACCTTTGTAACTGCTATAAAAATTACAATGGATTGGTTAAAAGAGCAGAAAAGGATAACAGATTTAGAAAAGATCCAATCAGAAACAGAACTCCTGTTTTTAAGAACGCAGATTTCACCACATTTCTTTTTTAATACACTAAATAACATCTATTCGTTAGCTATAGAAAAATCAGAAAAAACACCTAAACTAATCCTAAAGCTCTCTGAATTAATGCGCTATTTGCTTTATGAAACAAAAACAAAAAGACAAAGTTTAGAAAAAGAAATAATTTGCATTCAAAATTATTTAGATTTGGAGCAAATAAGATATGGTGAGCTATTGAAAGTAGAAACGACAATAAGTGGAGATATTATGGGTAAAAAAATAGCGCCTATATTATTACTTTCTTTTGTTGAAAATGCATTTAAGCATGGTGCAAATAAAAATATTGGTAATGTAAAAATTGATATCGATTTTAAAGTAGTAGAAGATTTTCTTCACTTTACTATTACAAACCCAACACCTGAAATAACCAAACACAAGCAAGGTATTGTATCTCCTGGTGGAATTGGGTTAAAGAATGTAAAGAAAAGACTTGCATTGGGTTACAAACCTGATGAGTATAATTTAAGTATTGAGAATAAAAACAAGCTATTTATTGTTAACCTTAAAATAAAAGTGCAATGACCATTAATTGTTTAATTATAGATGATGAGCCTTTAGCAATCAATGTAATAAAAAATTATCTACAAGAGATTGATAATGTTAATATTACAAATACTTTTAATAGCGCTATTGAAGCCTTAAATTTCTTAAAAGAGCATGAGGTAGATTTAATTTTTTTAGATATTAATATGCCGTTGTTAGATGGTCTAGATTTTATAAAAAATTTAGAAAAGAAACCATTGATAATTATTACAACTGCTTATGATGAATACGCTGTTAAAACTTATGAACTGGATGTACTAGATTACTTAGTAAAACCAATACCATTCCCTAGGTTTATAAAAGCAGTAAATAGGGCTTTAAAAGCTGTAGATACTCATAAATCACCTACACACCAAAAAATAGCTAAAAGACCACATATTTTTATTAAAGTGGATAAAAAGAAAATGAAAAAAATCTATTTAGATGAAATACTGGTTATTGAATCTTTAAAGGATTATTTGAAAATAAGTACATATACAAATAAATACATTATACATAGTACTTTGAGCAACTTTACTGAGTTATTACCTTCAAATAATTTTATTCGGATACATAGATCTTTCACTATCGCGATAGATAAAATTGACGTAGTTGAAGGGAACAGCATCAAAATTGAAGATATAATCTATGTTATTGGTCGAACATATATTGAAGAAGTTAAAAAAAGAGTTTTAGGATAACATGAACCCATTTATTGCTTTGTACTTTTTAATTCGAAATAAAAGTACTGTTTGACTTTAGATATTTTCCAAATCTTGTACTTATATCTATATTTAAGTGATTGTTGTGTTACAAAAAAACAGGTGATTTCTAATATAAAATCAATGTTTAAGTTATTTTGTGCCTTAGCTATTTGAGGATAATTTTTATTATATTTTATAAATGTGATAGAACCACTATTCTCACTATTCTATTTTTTTAATCCAATTCGCTCAATATTCAATACAAAAATTTAAACCGACTAATTCTCACATACCTGTTTATTGATGTTTTTGCGTTATTAAGAGTTTTCCCGT
>Ga0233426_10002050_pt1 | contig 17416 bp, 13 predicted proteins | sample SI_118_April2016_6_FD_179875 | JGI IMG/M metagenome (GOLD analysis project Ga0233426, IMG submission 179875) | Seawater microbial communities from Saanich Inlet, British Columbia, Canada - SI_118_April2016_10_MG | ecosystem: Environmental > Aquatic > Marine > Inlet | place: Canada: British...
CGCTATTTTAAAAAATAAACAACACTAGAGTTGTAGTACCCTATAAAAATAGCACAATCATAATTTAGCAAATCACACCAACCAACACTGCATGGGATTAACAAAATTTATATACTTTAAGCTTCTTAGTTGGAAAATAGATGGAGACTTTGACCGCTCCATAAAAAAATCTGTACTTATTGTTGCTCCTCATACTAGCAATATGGATTTTTTATTATCTGTACTAGTAAGACGTATTTTAAAGCTGCAAATTAATTTTGTAGGTAAAAAAGAGTTGTTTAACCCTTTATGGGGATGGTATTTTAAATGGATGGGTGGCGCTGCTTTAAACAGGGATAAGTCAGAGAACAAAGTGCAAGCTATTGCTAATGTGTTTTCAGAGCATCAAGAATTTAGGTTGGCTATTGCTCCAGAAGGGACAAGAAAAAAAGTAAGCACCTGGAAAACGGGTTATTATTACATAGCTCTTACAGCCAATGTGCCAATTATCTCTGTGCGTTTAGACTATCAAAATAAGGTAATGGGTATCAGTGAGCCTTTTTACCCTACCGGAGATATTAAGGCTGATGAGCTTAAATTAAGAATTTTTTATAAGGGCATTAAGGGTAAGGTGCCTTCTTGGAGTTAGAAGTCCTAAGCCATAGGGTTTTTTATCTACGGTGTAGTTTCTTCCATGGTATGATATACATTTTGTACATCATCATCTTCTTCTAGCTTTTCTAATAATTTTTCTACATCTGCCGTTTGCTCTGGCGTGATAGATTTAGTCACCTGAGGGATCCGTTCAAAACCGGAAGACAAAATTTCGATATTATGTGTCTCAAGGTAGCTTTGAATATTTCCGAAACTTTCAAAAGGAGCATAAATTAAAACGCCATCTTCATCTTCAAATATTTCTTCTACGCCATAATCTATAAGTTCTAGCTCTAATTCTTCAAGATCCAATTCACCTACATTCACCCTAAAGTTACAAAGGTGATCAAACATAAAAACAACTGATCCAGAGGTACCCATGTTTCCGTCACATTTATTAAAATAAGAGCGCACATTTGCGACAGTTCTGGTATTGTTATCTGTAGCTGTTTCTATTAATATGGCAATACCATGCTGTGCATATCCTTCAAACAATACTTCTTTATAATCTCCTAGACTCTTGTCACTGGCACGTTTGATGGCTCTCTCAACATTGTCTTTGGGCATGTTCAAAGACTTTGCGTTTTGAATCACTGCACGCAACCTGGAATTTGAATCTGGATCTGGGCCGCCTTCTTTGACCGCCATTACAATGTCTTTACCTATTCTGGTAAATGCCTTACTCATGGCAGACCAACGTTTCATTTTCCTTGCTTTTCTGAATTCAAAAGCTCTTCCCATAGTAGTGTATTTTTAGTAAAAGCCAAATATAAAAAATACACACTCTAAAAACCACCTGTGAACTCAAAAGTTTCATTTCAGATATTTTCATCTATTTTATTTGCTTTTGAGGCTTTGTTTTTAAAGCAATTATTTGGATTAAATATGATTTTTCAGAAAAATACTATCAAAGTAGTATGGTAGAAGTCACAAAAGAACGTAATTTTGCAACTTGCATAAATTCTCATAATTGTGGCTATAGACACTTCTAATAGTATAGACGAAACAAAAACTGGTAAAGATTTATACTCCTACCAAAAAGGGGCAATTGATAAAATCTTTACTGCATTTGATGATGCCCCCGAGGATTATCATTTGCTTTACCAATTACCAACTGGTGGCGGGAAAACAGTTATTTTTTCTGAGATTGTAAGGCAATACCTTAAAAACCACAACAAACGTGTCCTGATAATGACACACCGTATTGAACTACTATCTCAAACTTCCAAAATGCTCACAGAGTTTGGGGTTATAAATAAAGTAGTTAATAGTACTGCAAACCTTGATGACCAAGACCAATACAGCTGTTTTGTTGCCATGGTGGAGACACTAAACAATAGACTTCAAGACGAAAAATTTGATATCAGTAACATTGGGCTGGTAATTATAGATGAGGCGCATTACAACTCATTTACAAAGTTGTTTGGCTATTTTGATAAGTCTTTTATACTAGGTGTAACGGCAACACCTTTAAGTTCAAACATCAAACTACCTATGAATGACAACTACAATGAACTCATTGTAGGGGAAACCATTGAGGCTTTGATAGAAAACGAGTTTTTATCTAGGGCAAATACCTATAGTTACAACGTAGGGCTAACTTCTCTAGAAATTGGCGCCAATGGTGATTACACGGTTAAATCTTCTGAAGATTTATACACTACCAATGATATGCTTAGTAAACTCATGCACGCCTATGAGGAGCATTCTAAGGGTAAAAAGACGTTGATATTTAACAATGGTATCAATACTTCTTTACACGTATATGATGCCTTTAATTATGCAGGATACCCTGTAAGACACCTAGATAATACTGCAACTAAAAAACAAAGACAAGAAATTCTAGAGTGGTTTCACCTAACGCCAGATGCTATTTTAACATCGGTTAGTATTTTAACCACAGGTTTTGATGAGCCAACGGTAGAGTCTATTATTTTAAATAGAGCCACTAAGTCTTTGACCCTCTACTATCAAATGATTGGTCGTGGTTCTCGTATTTTGAAAGATAAATCTACTTTTGATGTTATAGACCTAGGTAATAATTTTCACCGTTTTGGACCTTGGGGTGCAGATTTGGATTGGCAACGCATCTTTAGATCACCAAACTACTACCTTGATAATCTTATGGATGATGAGGAGCTGGAAAGCTACTTTATTTATGAGATGCCAGAAGAGTTAAGGGCAGAATTTTCTAAATCTGAGAACGTCACTTTTGATATTAAAAAAGCCTATACAGACTCTGTGAAGGCAGGACACTCCTCTAAGGTTATACTTGAGCGTTCTATTGCTCAACATGCTTTAATATGTTCTCAAAACAGCGAAGATGTGTATGATGCTTTAATCTTAGCAAAGAAATTGGGTGATGATATAGATTTTAGAATAGAGCGCTATTCAAAATGCATAAGTAAAAGCACGCATAATTTTATAAGTTGGCTTAAAAATGATTACCGTTTAAAACTTCGCAGTCACCTAAGAGAAAATTTTGATGCTATTTATGAAGGCATCCATGGACATCCCCCACCAGAGGAATAAAAATATTACTCATCTTTTCTTGGATGAAATTTTTCAATAGTCTCTTGCAAAAAAGATGTTTCTATGTGTGTGTAAATTTCTGTGGTGGTGATGCTTTGATGCCCTAACATTTGCTGTATTGCTCTTAAATCTGCGCCATTTTCTAGTAAATGGGTAGCAAATGAGTGTCTAAATGTGTGTGGGCTTATTACTTTATCAATGCCTGTCTTTTCTACCAATTGTTTTATAATTGTAAATATCATGGCTCTTGTGAGCTGGTTTCCTCTTCTATTTAAAAATAAGGTGTCTTGAGCCTTAGGTGCTATTTTTTGATGTACCCGAACTTCTTTGCGGTATAATTCTATGTATTTTATGGTAGTATCTCCAATAGGTACAAAACGTTGTTTGTCTCCCTTACCTGTAATTTTTATAAAACCTTCTTTAAAGAATAAATCTGAAATTTTAAGTGAGGTTAATTCACTTACTCTTAAGCCGCAGCCGTAAAGGGTTTCAAGTATTGCCCTGTTGCGTTCTCCTTGAGCACCACTAAGGTCTATAGCTTTAATGAGTTGGTCTATTTCTTCTAAGGCGAGGGTGTCTGGAAGTTTTCTGCCAATTTTTGGTGTTTCAATAAGCTCTAAAGGGTTTGTTTTTCTATAATTTTCAAAAATCAGGTAATTAAAAAAACCTTTAAGACCAGAGATGATTCTGCTTTGAGATCTTGGATTTACCTCTTTAGCGATGCTGTAAATAAATTCCTGTATTACTTCTGGCTTAATTGCAATAGGAGTGCTGTGTATTTTAGAATCATCCAGCCATGTTATTAATTTTTTTATATCCAAGCCATAGTTGCTTATTGAGTTTTCTGAGAGTCCTCTTTCTATTCTCAAATAGCTTTGATAGTCTTTTAATGCCTGTTGCCATTTCATGGGGTTGGGTGTCTAAAGTTTTAATTTTAAAACAAATTAAAGATACGAATAACAAATGTGTTAGCCCTAGTATAAGTATATTTGATATGTAACCATTAAAAATATATCAATTGAAAAATTTAACAATAATAGCAGCTGCTTTTTTTATTAGTAGTACCGTATTTTCTCAGGAGTTAGACCTGGGAATTAAACTAGGATCTAATTTTGCATCCATAAGTGATGCCCAACAAGGCTCGTCATCAAGAACGGGATTCCAGGCAGGAGCTTTTGCGGGTATTAAATTTAGTGAAAAAACAGCTATACAATTGGATGTTTTGTATTCTCAACAAGGCGCAGCATTTGATGCGTCAGATTTTGAATTAAGCTATGTAAACCTTCCTTTGGTTTTTAAATATTATCTAGCTGGAGGTTTACATCTTCAGGCTGGGCCTCAGTTTGGAATTTTAGTTGATGACAATGTTAAGGAGTTGTATACTGAAGTTGTTGAGGCGCAAAGCTCTGATGTTTCTGGAATTATAGGAGTAGGGTATGACCTTCCTTTTGGTTTGCGTGTTGATGGAAGATATAATTTTGGATTTACAGATGTTTTAAAAGATATCAGTGGTAAAAATTCTGTAGTAACGCTGGCAGTAGGCTTTTCATTTTTATAAGATTTTATTGCTTAACATTTAAAAAAATGCAAGGCTCAGCATCTACTTTTTTATTGCTGTAAATAGTGTATTTTTGTGGTATAATTATAAATAAAAAGAACATGAAAAATATACTTCTATTGCTTTGTTTACTTGCAGGGTTTTCATTGATGCAGGCTCAAGAACAATACAATGATTCAAAGGGGTTTAGAGCAGGATTTGCACCAGTGTACCTCACTGAAATTGAATCTATTGGAGGTAGCGTGGATTTACTTTACCAAATTGATCAAAAGTGGAGTTTTGGAAACACTACTTTATTTACCGTAAATGAATTACCTAATAAAGAGCGTTTAAAGTGGTTCACCATGGGTTTAAATGCTCGATACAAAGTATACGATGAATTTTATATGCTAGCAGGAGGTCAATATTTGTATCAAACACTTATAGAGAAAACATATATAGGTGGTTTCGAATCTGGAGAACAGGTAGTGAAAGACTCAAATTTTGGAGCTAATATTGGAGCAGGGTATATCTATCATTTACTGAGTAACGTCAATATATTTGCAGAAATAAAATATACACTATTAGCCAATGAATCTGTGCCCGTAGATAGCTCTAGTTATATGCAAGCAAGAATTGGAATGGTCTTCGACCTATAGAAAAACAAAAGAGATTGTTTAAAAACGAAAGAAGTCAATTTCTTTCGTTTTTTTATTTTCTATATTTGAAATATGAAACTCAAGATAATTAATGGTCCAAATTTAAACCTGCTAGGTACCCGTGAAACGGCTATTTACGGTACTGCTTCTTTTGAGTCTTTTTTTTTAGAACTACAAAAGAAATATCCCAAGATAGAGCTATCATATTTTCAATCTAATATTGAAGGAGAACTCATCGATAGCCTCCAAGAGGCAGGATTTGAGTATGATGGTATTATATTAAATGCGGGAGCTTATACTCATACATCTATTGGTATTGGAGATACTGTAAAGGCTATTGATAGCCCAGTGGTAGAGGTGCATATTTCTAACACATTTTCACGAGAAGAGTTTCGGCACAAATCTTATATCTCTGCAGGTGCCAAAGGAGTACTACTTGGGTTTGGTCTTGAGAGCTATACTTTAGCCATAGAGAGCTTCTTGTCTACCTAGTTATTTGGAGCCAATAGGAATTAAATCAAACTATTTTGGGGAGGATTTAGATGTTTTTAATATCTGATAATTTATTTTCAAAGACTATTTGTCTTTATAACTTGTAATTTGGATCATGATTATCCATTATTTGCTTTGCTACATCCTGTAAGTTGGTGTTGAAACCTGTATCATAAGAAAAGGTACTTAGATCAACACCGTAGATATTATTTAGCTTACATTTTTATGATTTTATGTTTACGTATTTGCTTTTCAATTGTAATGTAATACACTCCTTTAGGCAAACCACTAATATCAATTGCAGTATTTTTACTTTGTATAGCATCTACAAGTACAACTCTTCCTAAATTATCACTAATTCGGTATTGTGAGCCAATGATGTCAGCAGAGGTGTAAACGTTTAAAATGTTAGATGCAGGGTTTGGAAAAATTTGGATGTTGTTTGTGCTAATAATTTCAGATGTGTTAGACAGGTCATGCTCTGATGAGGTAAATCCAAGGCTCTGCAAGCCTTGTTGTATTTCTGGAGCATTCATAAATAAATTCCAAAATAATTGTGTTTTATAATTCTCTAGCATTGGACCTATCGTTCCTTGATCTATAGCGAGATACCTTTCTGTTTTCCATGAGTAATGAGGGGAGATGGCATCAAAAGGTCCAAAAAGGCCAATATATTCATCTTGGGTGTCTTCATACAGATACCGTAAAAAATTTATTGATTTTTGCGGGGTATACACCATAGAAGAAAGTGCAGCCGTTGGCGAGATAATTCCTAAATCATTATTTGGTTGATGTGCTCCGTATCCTGTGGTTCCGTCTGTGTTTCTTGAATAACTTGCAGTTAAGCCCCAACAATTCGCGCTATAACCACCAAACTGATTTGGGTTTTGTACCGCATGCTGGTGGATAATCTCTGTATGGTTTTTAACAACATCCCAGTAGTTTGCATACGTATCTTCTAGGCCTCTTGGGTCAAGACTCAAGTAGGAGTAATGGGCCCAAAACAAGGGCCCTACGGTGCCTTGTGCTCCATTATGATTAAACACCACGGGTATATCATATTGGCTTGCAGATGATACAATATCTCCATCCCTTGCCCATCCTTGATGGTATACTTGGGTATCAATAGGATACTCTGGAGAAGATACGGCTAGTAGGTAGGTAATAAGGGCCTCGTTGTAGCCTCTTATCTGTAAGTTCATTTGCCAATTGTGATTTGGTGACCAATGCCAATACAAAACGTTCTCACCTTTTGTGTACCAGTTCCACTCAACACCTCTCCAAAGATCGTCGGCTTTTTGTGCTAAGATTTGCTCTTGGGTATTCCCATTTTTAAAATATTCTCTAATACAAATTAGTGATTGGCTCAACAGTGCAGTTTCTACAAGATCTCCACCATCATCAAACTCACTAAAGGGTATAACACCTCCAGTATTTCCGTCCATCCAATGCGGCCATGCTCCATGAAATCTATCTGCAGATGCAAGAAAGTCTAAAGCGGTGTGTAGGTGAGTAACTCCATCTACTTGAGATATATACCCATTCTCAATGGCTAAAATTATATTTAAAAACCCAAAGCCAGAACCCCCAGTGGCTATGGTGTTTTGATCATAGGTCAAATCTTCTTGGTGTATTCTCTCTCTTGATAGTTTTGATACAGGATGAGTGTAATCCCAGAAGTATTTTAGGGCATCCATTTGTAGGTTGTCAATTAATTGGGCATCTGTTTCTTGGGCAAAAGTTAAGTTTGAGCCCAAAATAAAAATAAGTAGTACTAGTCTTTTGATCATGTACTTGTATTAATTACACGTATCAAAAATAGTAAAACTTTAAACAAAAATAATTTTTGGACTTAGTGTATCTGAAAGCTTTAAAATAATAGCTTTCTCTACCTAAAAACAATTATTTTTTTATTCACTTGTGCACCATCAGCCATTTCAATCTTTAGTATGTAAATACCTTTACTTAGAGCAGTTACATCTAATAGGCGCTCCGCATTTAGATACTTTTTAACTACCTGACCATTTATTGAAATCATCTGTAAAGTTTCTATTTTACGGCTATTATCAATTACATCAATATGGATTTGGGTAGAAGCAGGGTTTGGGTATATTCTTATGCCTTGCATACCCTGCTGTGGTACACCAAGGATTGGAAATTGTTCAGTGGCTTGGCAGTTATCAAAATCTGTAACTGTTACCGTTTGTGTATCACCATCTATATCAATTATTATGTCATAAGGCTCTACACCACCTATTACAATTACCTGTTCATCTATAATTTCTATACTCATAGTATCTAATAGGCAACAAACATCTGGAATATCGTTAGAAGGTTCTCCATTTGGGTAATACAGCTCAAGGATATCTTGAAGAATATTTGTTCTCTGTTGCGCTTCTGTGGTATCGTAAATCAGCGATTTTTGGTAATGCCATCCCACACCATAATCTGCAGTAGCGGTTGGTCCATCTGAGTATAGATTTGGATATACACTTAAGGCATAATCAACAAATGCCGCATTATTTTCAGGAATCAGGGTAAAATAATCTTGCAATCTATTGTAAATAGTTTGAGAAGGAACAATGACACCCTCATCAAAGGCTTGCTGCAGGGCAGATGGGTTTTGTGGTAGAATTCCAAAGACATGAAATAAAGGTCTTAAATCTACTTGGGCTGCGGCAGACATGCGAAGCATTCTGCTGTCAATATCTTGGTTATTTATACCATGGTCTATTCCGTTTTCAGAGTCCATGAACTCTTGCTTCCAGAAGTTTCTAAGTGGGCACCAGTCAAGCATATTCACTATTTCAAAATAGTGACCGTATCCTCTATGTTGGTAGCGTACTTCATCATTTGTAGTATTTGAAATATTCCGCTGCCCGCCAAAAGTATTTGATACCATTCGGTGGGTTGCTGTTTTATCAATATCAAAAGTATTGGGAACAAAGCTGTATTTTACCGCTTCATTGAGGTCTTCATTTAGGCCATAATTCAAGGCCATGATGTATGGGAAATTGACCAAAGCTTCCCCTTCTCCCGGAAATTTGGTCATTGCCAAGGCATGCCCAGATTCATGAAAGTTTACCTCATCATCTGGCCCTGGTCCATTTATAAAGTAGGCAGGTCCTGGTACATTTGTGTAACGAAGTGTTGTGTTCGACATAGGATACCCGATTGAATAAGCGTGATGCCTGATAGTGATGTCGGCTATCATATACATATTATGCTTATCTGAAACGATCTCTCTAGCCATTATAGAATTAACACCCTGTAAAGCCGTATCCCAGTCTAGCAATGTTTGCATGAGGTCGTACTGGCCAGCAATAATTGAATGTGAGGGTATGGTGAACATAACATTGTCAGTTTCAAAGACCGCCCAAGGTCCGGGCTTGGTAAGTTCTTGGTTAAAGTCTGGGGTTTCATAAAACGACTTTAAAGAAAAGAAAGGGCACTCTACACCATTGGTGACACTTACCTCTACAATCCCCTGATCTGCTCCGTAGGGAACAAGAATCGAGATGGCGCCACCAAATGGATTAAAAACCTCAATGGTGGTATTGTTAATAGGGAATTTTTTCGTGATTCTGTCCAGTCGATAGAAATTCCCTCTAATTCCTAGGTCCCATTCATGGGAGCCAACTCTAATGTAATAATCTTGCCCCACCAAGCTATTGGGAACTGTAACCGTAGCTATGCTGCCGGGGGCAAGATAAAGTCCAGTTGGTCTAAGTGCATGGTTGGTTCCATCTGCATTGATATCGAAATAAGGATTGCTTCCATCTGGATCTGCAAAATTTGCTCTAATAAGCACAGAATTATTCACCGATGGATTTGTTGGAGGGTCAACATATCCGGGGAAGGTATAACTACTATTAAACACCCACCCATCAATATGTTCAGGATATGCTGCATATATCTCTGGTGTCATTATAGCATCTAGTACTGCCTGTTGGAGAGCAACCATTGCTCTTTGCAGCCCTAGGCCAGGTGCTGCAACGGGATCTTTTGAAAAGCCGTTGACCGTATTTGGAGTCGAGAAAAGCGGGCCTACTTGACTGTCGTAATCTTCGATGACACTCTTTGCAAGTAGTATATTTTCTTGGTCACGAAGACATATGGGCTGCACCTGGAAAACATCTCTAATACTAAGGAGTTGAGGTTGGGTGAGGGTAGCGATACCGTTTATGTGATTTTGTAAATCAATTAAATTTTCTGATGTTTCACAAGGTGTATTTGTGGTGAAAGTTGCATAAAACCCAATATCATCAGAGCCGCTTGAAACAAGAAAATCACCTACATATAGCCAATATCCACCTGGCGCATAAATGCCATCTCCGTAGTCATCATATATTTCAAAAACAACACTAGTTCCAGTAGCTACACAAACTGTTTCTGAGTAGTTAGTGAAGTTTTCATAAACACCTTCTTGACCCCCTTGCATAACTATATCTCCATTTTCATAGGATAAGGTCCAACGGTTTTCGAAACCATAATTATCGGTTAGAATATCCACTCTAATTTCAACCTGGCCTATAGGGCATTGCGAGAAACTGTAGTTTGTGAAAAGCGCTATAATAAATCCTACTAGTATTGTTTTTTTCATAATAATTAAAAATATGATAAATTAGTTTTATTGGTGCTTTATTGTATGTTTTACCGAATTAGACCTAAGTAATATATTACCTAGTAGCATAACAAAGATTGAATATTTCTTTGACATACATTTCACGCATTGGCATGAATATATTATTGCCATCAGGTATTTTAACAATAAGTTCATCACCAGAGCAAGGAAAAAGTGAAAGCAACACAAGTAAAAGTAATTTTTTCATTTATTATATTTTGATTGCTTAACTTTAAATTTTAAAACAAACACCATGAATAAAATATCATTAATTATTACCTTTTTACTTTTTGGCTTTTTAAGCCATGCCCAATGGAATAGTGACACAGCTATAAACACACTAGTGGCCTCCTCCAACTCAGGAGATATTAAATCTATAGGAACCACCAATGGACAGACCTACGTGGTGTTTTGGAAGGTGGTAGGTGCCCCAACAAATTATGAGCTTAGGGTTCAACTCTTGGACGCCCAAGGGAATCAACAATTTGGTGAAGATGGAGCGCTCATTAGTGATGCATTACCCATGAGTACATTTACCTACCAGTGGAATATAAACATTGATGCCAATGATGCTCTTTATGTTGGTGTTACAGGATCTGCAAATGATACTGGGTTTGCATTTAAAATTGGTCTAGACGGTTTGGTAGACTGGAGCGTTTCCAGTCCAAATGCACTTGCGGTTAAGGTATTACCTTTGGCCTCAGGAAACACTGTAGTGGCCTGGCTAAACACATCTAGCTCTGTGGTTAGTATGCAAAAGTATGATGCAAATGGCGCTGCTATTTGGTCTTCTAACACCTCATTATCTGTAGCTTCATCACCTGCAGATTTATATGAAATATCCTCAGAGAATATCGTTTTAGTATACCATTTACTAGGCTCAGGAATAAGTTCCACACTTTATGCACAACGATTTGATAACGATGGGAATTCTCTGTGGAGTTCTCCAACGCAGCTATCAAATAAAACTACGGCTTTTATCAATAATTATGATGGGGCCAGTGATGGTGATGTTGTTTACTACGGCTATTATGCCAGCTCAGGCACTAGGTTTGATTCTTACTTGCAACGTATCAACCCAGACGGAACATTGCCTTGGGGTATTAACGGGGCAGATTTTGACACAAGCCAAGCCAGAAATGAGATGGAGACTGCTATTTCTTTTAATGCAGGGTCTGATTTTCTTTGGTCTGTTTGTACCTATAGAGATTCCTCTCAAGGCAACTCTGGTGAGTATATACAAAAATTTGACATACAAACAGGTGAAAGACAATTTACTGATAGCGGCAAGCAAGTGTTTGACGTTGGTAGTGATAATGTTCATGCCGGAGGCTTACAATTATTTGAGGACCAACCCTTATTTCTTATCAAAAGCGGCATGGATAACGGCGCTTCTCCAACCACTTTAAACGCCTGTTTTTTGGATGCAAACGGTGATTTTGTTTGGCCAGAGCAAACAAAACCAGTGGCAACATTTAGTGCAAATAAGGCAAGGGTCCATTTTAATACACCAGTAAATGGCCAAGCCACCACTGTATTTGTTGAAAATAAAGGTGAAGGACAAAAAATATATGCCCAAAATTTTACAGATCCTTTGCTTTTATCTGTAACATCTGTTCCAGGTGTGTCTTTACAATTTGTAAACCCTATAGGCGCTAAGTTGGTTTTATCTAGTGCCACTGAAATTCAAACCATAACTATTAGCAATATCCTAGGGCAGCAGGTATTAAAACAAAATGTTCATGCAAAGGTATTTATCGCTAGTGCCACCTCCTGGAAGCCAGGAGTGTACTATGTTAGTCTAACATTTAATAATGGACTCTCTAAGGCGATTAAAATCTTAAAGCAGTAAAATTAAAGTTACTAACTGTTTGTGTTTGTTTAACATCTTAATTTTCATATTTATTACCTAATTTTAGGTTTTCATATTAATCACTTTTATCACTACCCCAATGGAGTTTATCATTTTGGCATTCATATTATTCGGTTTTATAGGACTGGCTATTTATTTAAAAAAACCAGAGAGCGGCCCAGAGGCTCAACTTGAAGATAAAGAAGCTAAAATACTTGTATTAGAAAAAGAGCTAAGTGAGAGAAACACGACCATTACAAACCTTAATAAGCAACTAGAAATTGCAGCTGCAAGGGCTGAAGATTTTGATCAAATAAAGCTTGAGAAGGCAGCAATTAACGAGCGTCTTTCGCTCATTGATATAGAGCGTAATACGCTTAAAAACGAAAACATAGCCTATCAAAAAGCAGAAGAAGGACGACAAAAAGAAGTTAGCAAAAGTATTGCAAGTGCCCTTACCCTTCAAGAATCATTAGAAGCCGAAAAATCTCGCCTGAATGATGAGCGCGTTCAAGAAAAAGAGGATGCATTAAAAAAAATGAAACTCAAATGGTCTGACCATGAAAAAGATGTTCAAAACCACCTACAATTAATATGCAGAAATAACGTGATTACTTACGTTAGTCAAGAAGATTTCCCACATCCAAGAAACAAGCCAGACAGCTCTATAGAGATAATGGATCAACTCATTGTCTTTGATGCCAAAAGCCCAGCCAATGATGATTTGTCTAATTTCCCTAAATACATTAAAAATCAAACAGAAAATCTTAAAAAATATGCAAAGCATGATAATGTAAAGAATGATTTGTTCTTGGTTATCCCTTCCAATACACTAGAAGTTATTGATCAATTTCATTACAACATTGGAGATTACAACGTATACATTATCTCTAAGGACGCCCTGGAGCCTGTAGTGCTTAGTTTAAAAAAAATTGAGGAATATGAGTTTGCAGACAAGCTAAGTCCAGAAGAGCGTGATAATGTTTGTAGAATTATTGGAAAGTTTGCTCACACCACAAAAAGACGTATCCAGGTAGATGAGTTTTTTGCGCGTGAGTTTTTAGACACCCTGAGCAAAGCGGGTACTCAGTTGCCTAGAGATATTCTAGAAAATGTAATTAAATTTGAGAATGCCGAGAAGTTAAACCCTCCCATGGAAAAACGAAACAAAAAAATTCTTACTAAAGATTTAAAACAGCAGGTAGATAAACTTGAAAAAGAAATGGAGATGCGGGAAATTCCTAAAATATCTCCTCAAACAGATTTTGATTTGTAGGGGATAGGCTTGTTTAATTTTTATACTACAACAGTGTTTTTATTTAGAAATTATCTTCAAAAATAAAATTTATCTTCAAGAATAATTTTGGAGCTAAGGGGTGCTAAGTCATACCATTTTGAGGAGAATTTTAAATTATTTTTACACCCAAGTGTTCGCTAATATTCCTACTAAATTTTTCAAACTACCAATGTGTTTTTTTAAATTAGCCATTGAAATTAACCCATAATAATTAAAACTCATGACTACAAGATTGTTTTTCCTATTTTTTTTGCTGACTACAGGATTTCTTTCAGCACAAAACTCACTGCTTCGTACGCCAAGAATTAGTCCAAATGCCCAGGAAATGGCTTTTTCTTATCAAGGAGATATTTGGGTTTACAACTTCAATACCAAGCAAACAAAACGTATAACAATTCACGAAGGTTATGAGACTAACCCTGTTTGGAACACTTCTGGTGATAAAATTGCTTTTTCTTCCAACAGAAAAGGAGCCAATAATATTTTTACGATTAAAAAAAACGGAGGAACACCCAAGCAATTAACATATTATCCAACAACAGACACTCCCTATAATTGGACATCTTCTAACCATATTGTATTTGCTACAACTAGGGTTTTAAAGGGGCCTGAGTGGGATGAGCAAATCTATAGTGTCAATGCAAGTGGTGGTACCCCGCAAAGATTTATAACAGCTTTAGGTAGTATGGCAAGTGTTTCTCCCGACGGCAATTTGGTGGCTTTTGTCAAAGGAGCTTGTAGAATTTCTAGAGAAGATTATTCTGGTTCAGCTCAAAGAGATGTTTGGATTTATAACATTAAAACAGGGAAGTATTTTCAAGTAACTTTTTCACAGAAGAATGATCATTCCCCATTATGGGATGCTGCGGGAAATTTGTATTATATAGGAGCTCAAAGTGGTCGTTATAATATTTTTCAGCAATCTATAAATTTGGATGGTTCAGTAAAAGGCGCTTCCAAAAAAATAACAAACCAAAATAAAAATGGTGTTGTTTCTTTTTCTGTTAGTAATCAAGGAACTATTATCTACTCAACACTCTTTGACTTATATCAAATAAGTGAGGGACAATCCAAGAAGATGAACCTAAAAATAGAATCAGATTACAAATTTGAAACTGAAAAAGAAGTTTCTACAAGTTCAGATATCTCGGAATTCGATGTTTCACCAAACGGAAAATTAGTTGCCCTTGAAATTAATGGAGAAATTTTTGTGAAGAAAAATGATAAGGATAGAAAGAACTCGAACAATGTAAGTAATCATTTCTTCAGAGACAGAAACCCTCAATGGATGAGTGATACAGAGTTATTATTTGTTTCAGATAGAGACGGCCATAATGAAATATATAAAGCTGTTTCTAAAGACACCTTGGTAGGATTAGAAAGGAGTTTAAAGATTTCAATCACCAAACTCACAAACAGTAAAGAAGATGTTTATGATATGTTGGTCTCGCCAGATCATAAAAAAATAGTTTATAGAGTAGGTAGAGCAAACTTAATGTTGGCCGATATAAAAGATGGAGTTATATCCAATAGCAAAGCATGTACCTCTGGATGGGCAGCGCCAGAAGATGTAAGTTGGAGCCCAGATAGCAAGTATATTGCTTATTCTCAGGAAGACTTGGACTTTGATAGTGAAATTTTCATTCAATCCGTAGAGAATTTAAACGATAAGTTTAACGTCTCTATGCACCCAAGAAGTGATAGAGCTCCAGTTTGGAGTCCCGATGGTAAAAAATTAGCTTTTTCTTCTAACAGAAGTGGAAATCGTGGTGGAATAGATTATGATGTTTGGATGGTTTGGCTACAAAAGGAAGATTGGGAACGATCTAAGACAGATAGAGAAAATGGAGACTATTACGCAGAAAAACAAGGGGATACAGATAGCAAAGATAAAGAGGAAGATAAAGAGGAAGATAAAGAGATAAAGGTAACTATTGACAGAGAAAGAATTTTTGATAGACTTTCTAGAATTACAAGATTACCAGATGATGAGTTTGGAGGTATGTTTGGTCCAGACAGCAAATATGTGTATTATTCGGCTACAGATCCATCAACAAATAAACGAAGTTTTTTTAAAGTTAAATTAGACGGCTCTGGCCCTAAAGCCATAAAAGAAACTTCTAGAGTTGGAAGGGTTGCAGCTATTGATGGTACATTTTATTTTACCTCAGGAGGTACATTAAAGCAATTGAATCCTAAGGGAGATAAAATTACCTCTTTGGCTCATGTAGCAAAATATAAAGAAGATTTTACTGCCATGAATCAACAAATTTATCAAGAAGGTACTCGTGTGCTAACAATGGGTTTTTATGACCCTAATTTTCATGGCTACAATTGGGAGTCTTTGATTAAAAAATACAAACCATTAGCGTTAAAAGCGAGCACAGAGCAAGATTATAGTTTTGTGTATAATTTGTTATTAGGTCAATTAAATGCGAGTCATATGGGATATAGAGCTGAATCCTCTGAACGTAAAAATAGCGACAATATTGGCTTGTTAGGACTTGAGGTGAAGCATATTCCAAATGGAGTTCAAGTTGAATATGTACTTGAAAACTCAGTAGCAAATACATCAAAAGTAAATTTAAAAGTCGGAGATATCATCACTAGGGTTAACGGAACACCCATCGGTAAAAACACTAATTTTTATAGTTTATTAAAAAATTCTAAGGGTGATGAGGTGTTATTAACTAAAAGTGACGGAAAAGATGTTGTTGTTAGAACTTCGAGCTCCTTAAGAACCCTGCAGTATGATGCATGGGTAGCATCTAGAAGTGAATTGGTTAAAAAATATTCAAAAGGACAGCTAGGGTATATTCATATTAGAGGAATGAACGCTCCAAGTTTTGAGAGTTTTGAACGCGAGCTAAAGGCCAGTGGATACGGTAAAAAAGGTATTGTGATTGATGTTCGATACAATGGTGGAGGATGGACAACAGATCGTTTAATGGCTGTTTTGAATGTAGACCAACATGCCTACACTATACCAAGGGGAGCTGCTGATAACTTACAGAAAGAGAATAAAAAGTTTCAAGGTAATTACCCTTTCAACGAGCGAGCAATTTTATCAGTTAATACAAAACCCACTGTGGCTTTGTGTAACGAGAATAGTTACTCTAATGCAGAAATATTTTCACATGCTTATAAAAATTTAGGAATAGGTAAATTAGTAGGTCAGCCCACTTTTGGGGCAGTGATCTCTACTGGAGGCTATAGTTTATCAAAAGGGTATGTACGCATGCCCTTTCGTGCTTGGTATGTAAAAAAGTCTGGACGCAATATGGAAAATGATGCTCCAGCAGTCCCAGACTATTTGGTAAAAAACACGCCAGGTTTGGGTGCAACAGGTGAGGATGCTCAACTTAAAAAAGCAGTTGATGTTTTATTGCAGGAAATAAAATAAGCTTCTTTTTTACATGCCAACCTCTTGCAAGCTAGGAGTTAGATAAAATTTGAAAGATGTAAATTACTAACTCTCTTTAAGAATAAAAAATGGAGCAGAGGGGTGTTAAGTCACACTATTTTGGGGATGATTTAGCTATTTTTAGAAAAAATTATTCCCAAGGATAATAAATTATTCTTGGGAATAAAAAGTGGGCCTTTCGGTCCTAATTTCGAACTTCTTTATTAAGATTTATTATAAATGATATATATTAACTATCATTACACATTAAATAAAAAAATAAAAAAATGAAAAAATTATTATTACTAACATTAGTGCTTTCTATATTTAGTTGTACTAATAAAGAATCAGATGCATGTACTGAACTAAAAAATTCAAAAGTATTAT
>Ga0233426_10002057_pt1 | contig 17358 bp, 19 predicted proteins | sample SI_118_April2016_6_FD_179875 | JGI IMG/M metagenome (GOLD analysis project Ga0233426, IMG submission 179875) | Seawater microbial communities from Saanich Inlet, British Columbia, Canada - SI_118_April2016_10_MG | ecosystem: Environmental > Aquatic > Marine > Inlet | place: Canada: British...
AGACTAAAGAATTATTATTACAAGAGCTTAGAACAAAATATAAAGTAACAATTTCAGGACCAAATACTCTATCTGCTTTATTACAATCTTATCATTTAGGATTTCAAACTTTAAAAGTTCAACAACACGCCACACAGATTTATAGTGATTTAAGAAGTATTAGCTCCAGGTTTGACAAGCATTTTGATGGAATTAAAGATTTAAGAAAAAAACTTGAACAAGCAATGACAGCTACCGACTCATTTGGTAGAGATGCTAGATCTATAATGAATACACTTTCTAATATAAAAGATCCTCAACAAGTCAAAGAAACTTTAGAGGAAAATTCACAAAAAATAAAAGTCCTTAAATAAATTTATTATGTCTAATTATGTCTTTTACGATTTTGAGACCAGTTCATCTAATAAATATTGGGGTCAAATAATTCAGATTGGCGCTGTTTTAACAAATGATAAATTTGATGAGCTAGATCGTTTTGATGCAAGATGTAGATTAAATCCTGGAATTATTCCAGAAGCAATGGCATTGATTGTAAATAAATCAACACCAAAAATGCTAAAGGAGTCAAATTTATCTCATTACGAGATGATAAGACAATTCGTTGATACTTTAAAACGTTGGGGTAAAGCAACCTATATTGGATTCAATAGTATAGAATTTGATGAAGAATTTTTAAGATGCACTCTTTTTCAAACATTAGAGTATCCATACATTACTAGCACGAATGGAAATACAAGAGGGGATATTTTAAGTCTTGCTCGAGCAGCAAATCTTTACTACCCAAAAACTTTACAAAATCCAGTAAATGAAAAAGGTAACGATGTTTATAAGTTAGATCAATTAGCACCAATGAATGGAATTGAACATGGAGATGCTGCTCACTCTGCAATAGGAGATGTGCTTGCAACTATCGGAGTTGCAAAATTAATTTCAAAGAAAGCTCCTAGCGTATGGAAAGCAAGTATGCTCACAATGGATAAAGCACGTTCATTAGAACTAATACAAAAAGAATTGTTTTTTTGTACTAATGAATATTTTTATGGAAAAAGTAGACCATATGTACAAACTTTTATATGCCAGCATCCTTTGTTTCAGTGGCCGTTATGTTTTGATCTTAAACACGATCCGGGGCCTTATTTGAAAATGACATTAAATGAATTAGGAGCAGCTATGAAAAAGCAACCAAAATTTATTAGAACAGTGAGGCACAATAAACATCCTGTTATCATGAACCCATCTTATGGAGATAAATTTGACGAGTATAAATTGATAGGAACGGCTAAATTAGAAGCAAGGGCTAAATTAATAAGGGAAAATAAACAGTTTGCAGAAAAAATTGAGTCTATCAAACGGTCTGAGGCTGAGGAAAAAGAACAAAGTAAATCCCAAGAGGATCTATACAATGAAGAAAGTATTTACGCTAAATTCACCACAGCAGAGGATAATAAAATTATGCCGGAGTTTCATTCAACCGACTGGAGCAAAAAGCTTCAAGTAATTTCAAAATTTAAAGATGAGAGACTGCAATACTTTGGAAAAAAATTGCTATACATGGAAAAACCTGAGGCTTTAAGTAAATCAGATTATAATTTAATTCATAAAGATACAGCTAAAAAACTTCTAAGCACTAATAACGAAAAATGGAATACCATACCAAGAACTTACTCAGAGATTGATACTTTGAGAGCGAAATTTGAAAAAAAAGGAGAACCAGAAAAATTAGAAATTTTACATGAAATTAACGCATACGTTGAAGAATTGGAAAAACATTATTTATCTGCGTAGTTGACAATAAATTAAAAATACTTATTTAGAGTATATGGCATTTAAAGATTCTACAGATGAAAAATTTAGTGAACAAATTAATGGAGACAAGCTATCGTTAATACAGTTCTCAGCTTCTTGGTGTGGACCTTGCAAGCAATTAAAACCAATTGTAGAAAAAATTTCAGATGATATGGCAGATAAAATAGATTGTTACTATCATGATATCGAAAGTCAGCCCAACGAACCTACCAAATACTCAGTAAGAGGGGTGCCAACGATACTTTTATTTAAAAGTGGAAAGCTTGTGGGAACAAAGGTAGGTGCTACTAGCGAAAAAGATATGCTAAAGTTTATTCAGCCCTACATCTAATTTTTATTTAAGATATTTCCAATATTGTAAAGTGAACCAAAACAGACAATAAGTTTTTTTTCTGAAGATGAAATTTTCTTAAGTGCTTTAGCAAAATTATCAGCTATATCCGAATTAAAATTATTTCTATTGGCTATTTTTAATAATTCCTTTGGTGACATTGAGCCTTTTTCATTTTGAATTGGAATAATTATTATTTTTTTAAATATATTTTTAAATTGCTTAATGAATAAATAAGGTTCTTTATTTTTCATCATAGCCCAGATACCATATTTGGGGAGTTTAAATGTCTTTAGATAATTTGCTAGATTTTTTGCATCTGCTTCAGCATGAGCACCGTCGAGTATAATTTTCTCACTTTTATATAATTTATTTTTTATTTTGCCCTTAATTAAATATTGAAGCCTACCTTCAAATTTTATTTTTGGTATAGTTTTTTCAATAATTTTTTTATTAATTTTTAAATCTAAAGCTATTTTTACGGCGTGACATAAGTTTTCAAGCAAACCTCTAGAGTGTATATGATCTGTAATTATTCGAATTTTAGTATTTTTATCTTGATAATAATGACGATCATTTTTTTTAATTAATCTCCATGAATGCGGATAAGTTACTTTGCTATTGTTATTTTTTAAATATCTTTTAATTTTTTTTAAAACATGAGGTTTCTGTTTTCCTACATAGATATTGGTAAAATGGCTTAGAAAACCTACTTTTTGATAAATAACTTCATCAAGTGTTTTCTTCTTGAGAAAATTTAAGTGTTGTTTATTAATATTGACTACAATTTGAGCTAGTGGAAAATCAAATACATTTGTTGAGTCAAGTTTCATTAGCGCTCCTGCTTCCACTAAGTGGTAGTTAACATTTTGTTTAGATGCATTTATTATGTAAACTACAGTTAGAACTTCAAAAACTGTGAGGGGAACTCTCAACTTTTCAATAATTTTTATAGATTTTATAATTTCTGTATGAGTTAAATATCGACGACCCATAAAAAAGCGTTCTTTAATATCTTTTAATGAAGGTGAAATATAAGCCGATGCTGTTTGATTATTTGCTTCAATGAAACATTTCAATGAAAATAATGTACTAAATTTTCCACTTGATCCTAGAACATTAATTACATTATTAAGTTTTTTTTCTGGATGATCCAGTTTTTTTAAAACTAATTTAATTCTATCAAGACTAAAATTTATACTTTTATTAAAAAGTTTATGATTAGCTAGCTGATTGTAAAGTTTTATCGATTGTGACATTAGAAGACTCATTCTTAACCTGAGCCTCTGCTTTTTTCAACAATACATTTAACAATGTACCAATTGTAGAGCTTAAGTATTTTCGCTCTATCACCAGGTCAATTCCGCCATGATCTCTAACATACTCTGCAGTTTGAAATTCTTCAGGTAAAGTCTCTCTTACTGTATCTTGTATTACTCTCCTTCCAGCAAATCCAATAGTTGCTTTTGGTTCTGCGATTAAAATGTCACCTAACATGGCCCAAGAAGCAGTCACCCCTCCTGTTGTAGGGTCTGTTAAAACTACCACATAAGGAATATTTTTTTTCTTAAGTTCATTCACAGCTAAAGAAGTTCTAGACATTTGCATTAAGGCTATTGAACTTTCCATCATACGTTGTCCACCTGAGCAGCTAAAAAAAATAAATGGCATCTTATTTTCTATTGAATGCTGAACACCAGCAATAAAAGCCTCCCCAGAAGCAGCTCCAAAAGATCCTCCAATAAATCTAAAATCTTGAGCACCAACTACAACATCAACATTGTCCACTTTACCAACAGCGATTGCCACTGCATCATTTTGTTTTGTAATTTTTCTAGCTGATTCAAGTCTATCTACGTATCTTTTATTATCCTCAAATTTTAAAGGATCATCCTTAGGAAGAGGAGTTTCTATTATTTCATATTCTTTGTTGTCAAAAAAAATATCGAATCTCTCTTTGCAAGATAATTTATGATGAGCACCACATTTAGGACAACATTTAAGATTTGATTCAAGATCCTCTTTATAAATTAAATTTTTACATCCACAAGTTGTCCAAAGATTTTCCTCTACCTTGGAGGACTTTTTTTTAAACAAAGATTTAATTTTTGGTTTTATAAATTTTGTTATCCAATTCATAGAATTTTATTTTTTAGATTGTACACTAATTTACCCAACTTTGTGACAGGATTTTGTCTATTTTTGATAGAATCATTAATAGTTTTGCATAGCTGGCTTCCAACAACTAGTCCATCGGCTGTCTTAAGAGAAGAAATTGTTTTATTTGTAATCCCAAAACCTATTACCACATTCTTATTTTTACTAATTTTTTTGATTTTTTGATAGTTTTGCAGAATTTTCTTCGAAGAAACTTTTAGCTTTCCTCCAGTCGTAGAGAGCATGCTAATATAATAAATCATGTCATGGGAGTCTTTAATAATTTTTTTCATTCTTGCTCTTGTGGTTGTAGGAGATAAAAGTTGAATAAAACTGATAAATTTTTTTTTACATTTTCTAGAAAAATTTTTATTTTCTGGCCAAGGTAAGTCAACAATTATTAGACCATTCACTCCTGACGATTTGCAGTTCCTTAAAAAATTATTTTCTCCTGCTTGATAAATAAGATTGTAGTAACCCATTAATATAACAGGTTTTAATGGATTAACTTTTTTAAAAGCCCTAACTATATAAAAAACATCTTTTAATTTTATTCCATTTTTTAAAGCTCTATATGAACTGTCTTGAATTTGTCCACCATCTGCGATTGGTGTGTTATGAGGAAAGCCTAACTCTAAAATATCGGCATGATCAGCGATTGAATTTAAAATTTTTATAGAATTTTTTTTTGTATTATCTCCAGCAACAGTATAAGTGATAAGTGCGGGTCTTTTCTCTTTTTTGCATTTTTCAAAAGCTAGCTTTATTTTTGATTTCATCTTATATAAGTCCCCAACCTTTTTTTAATGATATCCTTGTCTTTTAATGAGTCTCCGCAACTATTTACAATTATTACTTCAGAAGATTTTAATTTCGGCGCAATTCGAATAGCTTCAGCAAATGCGTGAGATGGTTCTAGAGAAGGAGAAATATTTTCTAAACTAGAAACTAATTTGTATGCTTTTAAAGCATCCTCATCACTTGCAGAAGTATACTTTGCTCTCTTCGTATCTTTTAAAAAACAATGTAAAGGAGATATACCGGGATAATCTAAACCTGCAGAGATTGACTCAGTTGATCCTATTTGACCTTCGTTATCCTGAACAACATATTGAGCAGCGCCATGTAAAATTCCGATTTTAGATCCATTTGTTAAAGGAGCAGCATGTAGTTTGCTATTTTTTGGTCCACCAGCTTCAACACCAATGAATTCTGCATTAGTGTTCATAAATTCATTCCAAAAGCCCATCGCAGAACTTCCACCACCAACGCAGTTTAATAATTTTAATTTTATTGGAATTTTTCCAAACTCTTCTTTTACTTGTGTCATTAGTTCACGTGAGATTTGAGCGGTACTCCAGGCACATATTTTGATGAAAATGTTAGGACCTACTGTTGAACCCACGCACATGTGTGTAGAATCACAGTTTGATACCCAGTATCTCATGCACTCACTTACAGCATCTACTAATGTTTGGCTTCCAGTAGTCACAGGAATAATTTCTGCGCCATTTTTTTTTATAGCTTCAACATTAGGGCGCTGTCTTTGAATATCTTTTGCTCCCATAAAAACTTTACATTTTAAGCCAAATTTTTTAGCTGCCATAGAAAGCATTTTCCCTGCGTAACCAGCGCCTGTATCTCCTACAATAAATTTTTTACCAGCTCTTTTTGCCACGAGACAGTGTACCGTCGCGTTATATATTTTATGAGCACCGCCGTTTGCCTCTGATACAACTTTTGCATATATTTGAGCTCCTCCTAAGTAATTAGTTAAATTTTCCAATTTAATTAGAGGCGTAGGCACTCCAATATAATTTTTAAAATAATAATCTCTATCTTGAATAAATTTTTTATCTCTTCTTAATTTTTTAAATAAAATAGTAAGATCATCTATTGGTTTTTTTAAAGTTTCAGGAATAAAATTTCCACCAAATTTTTTACCATACATGAAGTTCTTGTCGTGTTGATCTATTAGGGGAATATTTTTTTTAATTTGCATGATTAATTTTTTTGAATTCAGTTATAAAGTTTTTAATTTTAATAATATCTTTTACTTTATTTGTCTCTAAAGCTCCAGATACATCCACAATATCAGCTAAACCTACTAATTCATTTAATTTATTTATAGTAATATTTCCGGCTATCATTTTTTCAACTTTTGTGGAAATAAGTTTAATCCAATTATAATCCCAGTTCAAACTTTTCTCATACCCAGAACTATCCCAAAGTATAATGTCCGACCCATTTTCAATTTGTTTATAATTATTTACATCATCTCTCTTTTTAACTTGAATGGTAGCTATTATTTTTTTATTGAATTTTTTTTTAATTTTATTTAATTTCTCAACATTATAATTTCCATATAGTTGGAAATAATCAAAATCTAGTTTAGAAAAATTATTAAGTTCTTCTTCTGTGGGCTCAACAAGAACACCTACAAATTTAGAATTTGCTTTGTATATTTCTGTTAAATTTTTAGCTTTATCTCGAGAAATAAAGCGATGACTTTTAGGATAATTTAAAATAAATCCACAATAATTTACTTCATTGTTTACACAAAATTCAACTTCTAAAGGATTTGAAAGGCCGCATACTTTTAATTTCATTAATTTAATTTAATGATTTAATTAACTTTTTAATATTATTTTTAATATTACCTCTTGTAACGCTTCTACCAAGGACAATACCTGATGCACCATTTTTAAAAGCATTTATAGGCGTAATAATTCTTTTTTGATCACCCGCACTATCTCCAGGCAACCGTATACCTGGAGTAATAATTTCCATATTCTTACAAATTTTTTTTAAAAATTTCGCTTCATGACCTGAACAAACAATTCCATCTAGTTTAGCGGATCTAGCAAGCCTGGCCTGTCTCTCAACTATTTCTTTAATATTTCTTGTGTGTCCTATTTGTTTTATTGAAGTGTCGGAAAAACTAGTCAATATAGTTACACCTAAAATTTTTAATTTTTTATTAACTTTATTTGCTGTTTTTTTTACAGCCCTTAACATTTCTAGTCCCCCACTCACGTGAACAGTTATATAGGAAATATTTTTTAGATCTTTAAGTGAGTTGATTGCTGCTGAACTTGTGTTTGGTATATCTGATATTTTTAAATCAACAAATAAATTTTTATTTTTAAGTTTAGAAATAAATTTTCTACCATTTTTGGTGTAAAGAAATTCTAATCCAAATTTATAACCAATATTTAGTTTATCAGAATTAGTTTGAGACATAATTTTTTTTACCACTTTGATTTTGGTGGTATCACATGCTATAAATATTTTTTGTTTTTTCATTTATTTAAATTTTCTTTAAAATATTTGCTTGCTCTAAATCTCACTTTATTCTTTTTTGGCACATAAATCAGCCCCCCAGTCTTTGGATTTCTAGCTGAATATTTTTCTTTTATTTCTTTAACAAAAAAAGTTCCAAAACCTCTTAATTCTATTGATTTTTTATCGCTAAGAGACTGCTCAATACTTTTAAAGAGGATATCTATGATTTTTTCTAGTAAAGGTTTGCTGAGTTTAGGGTGTTTTGATTTTAGTACCTTAATAATTTCTGGTCGTGACAATTATTTTTCTTCTTTTTTCTTTTTCTTGCCACCAAGAGCGGACTCAAAAATTCCCTTCAATGTAGCACCTGATTTGGTTGCGCCAGCACCAAATTTTGCAATTAATGATTTTTCTTCATCTAATTGAGCGGCTTTTACACTTAATTTTATTCTTCTAGTTTGTAAATCCAATTCTGTAATTTTAGCATCTAACGCATTTCCAGGTGAAAAAACCTCAGGTCTGGCGTCAGCAGATGTCTTCGCTAAATCTATTTTTCTAATAGTTACAATTAATTTTTTTTCTTTATCTATTGCAACTTTTACACCTGTTTTCAGGACTTCATGAATTCTTGTAGTAATTATATCTCCAACTTTTTTCTTATTTTCGTTGAACCAATTCATTGGATCTTTATCTAAAGCTCTTTTTGAAAATCTAATCTTATCATCTTTAATTTCAATAACCTTTACATTCAAAGTATCACCTTTTTTAAATTTTTTAAGATCATCAATATTTTCTTCGTATGAGATTTCCTTATAATGCAACATTCCAGTTAGAGCAGTGTCTATTAACTCTCCAAATATTGCTTTGTCTGTAACGTTATTGATCTTTATTTTAACCTCTTTGCCAACGTTTTCTTTAATTGAATCCCAAGGATTATTTAAAGTTGCCTTGTACGATAAAGAAATTCTTTTTGAGTCTTTATCAATATTTACTATCTTAAAACTTATTTTTTGCGAAACAGAAAGAATTTTATTTGGATTAACATTTCTGTTAGTCCAGTCTAATTCAGAATTATGTATTAGTCCTTCAATTCCTTCTTCAATTCTTACAAAACAACCATAATCCATAATTTTTGTTACAGTTCCCTCATAAGTTTCACCAATTTTGTATTTTTTATCTATATTTGAATAAGGGTCTTCGGTTAAGGCTTTAACAGAAGCAGATACACGTTTAGTATTCGTATCAATTTTAGTAATTTTTACTTTCAATTTTTGTCCAATAGTTACTAAATCAGATGGTTTTTTTACTCTTCCATGACTTAAGTCTGAAACATGCAGCAAAGCATCTATTCCATTTATATCTAAAAATATTCCCCAATCCGTTGTAGCTTTAACTATAGCATCCTCAATTATATCGCCTTCGTTAATATTTTTTAAAGCCTGATCTATCTCTGCATTTTTACTTTTTTCTAGCACAGCTCTTCTGGATACACATACATTTCCACGATTTTTATCAATTCTTGTAGCAATAACCTTTACTGGAGTGTTCATTAAGTGGTCTATTCTTTTTAGTGGTCTTACATCTATTTGTGAAGAAGGCATGAAACAAGGAAGGCCATCTACGGTAGCTATGAAGCCCCCTTTTACTTTGCCGGTAATGTAACCAGTTAATTCCTCTTGAGTCTCAAAAACTTTTTCCATTCTTTTCCAGGCTTTCATCTTTCTAGCTTTATCTCTTGAAATTACTATTTCTCCTTTAAAGCTCTCAATTCGTTCAAGATAAACATCAATTACAGAACCAACTTTTAGTTCTGATAGTTCATCATCATTTTTAAATTCTTCAATAGGTATCATACCTTCCATTTTAGCTTTACAATCAACAACTATAAAATTTTTTGTTACTTCAGTAACTGTAGCTTTTATGATTTGATTTTCTTTTAGCTTTCTGTCCTTGAAGTCTTCTTCAAGAAGGCTTTGAAATTCTTTATGTAAAGGATTTGTCTTTTTTAATTCTTGTTCAGTCGGCATATTTTATTTTAATAACTTTATCTATATATTTTGACATTTTCTCTAACATTGCTTGTTTATTTAATTTTCCGGTGTCGATTACTATCGCATCTCTATGTTTGAGTAAAGGACTGTTTTTTCTATTAGTATCATGATTATTTCTTATACTTAGAGCTTTTTTAACGTCTTTAAGATTAATTTTGCTATTTTTTTTTTTAAGTTCCTTATATCTTCTAACAGCTGCAGTATTCAAATTACACCTAAAGAAAAATTTTACATCTGAATTTGGAAGTATATTTGTGGATATATCTCTTCCTTCAATGCAGCAGTTCTTGTTTTTTTTTGCAAATTTTGTTTGAAAATCCTTTAAAATTTTTCTTATTTTATAAATTTTTGCAATAATAGCGCTTTGTTTTGATATCTCCGGTTTATGTAAATTTATCTTATCTAATTTTTTATAATTTAAATTTTTAAACTTTTTATTTAAAAAATTTATTTTATTTTTTGGCTTATTTTTTATTATAAGAAAACTTGCATATCGATATAATAATCCAGAAGATAAAAATCTTAAACGATATTTTTTAGCAATCATCTTAGCACCAGTAGATTTACCGGTTGCAGCTCCTCCATCACATGAAATTTGTATTATTTTATTTTTTAATTTCAAACTTCGCTCCAAGTGACTTAATTGTTCGTAAAAAATTTGGTGAAGATGTTTTGACAGTTTCAAAATTTTTTATTTTAATTTTAATACCTGTAATCAAAGATAAAATTGATGAAGACATACATATTCTATGGTCACCCAAATTTGGCACTTTTATTTCTTTATTTTTATTTTCTAAATAATCTTTTCCATAAATTTTCATTTCATTTTTGGTAGCAAAACTTTTTATACCAGCCTGCCTTAATATTTTTTGCATTTCTTTAATCCGATTACTTTCTTTATTAGCCAGGTCTTTAATGCCTTTAAATACTGATATACCTTTTGTTAAAGCCGCAATACAAAATAGTATAGGAAATTCATCTGTTGTTTTTTCATAAAATTCTTTTGAAGCTTGAATAGGTTTTTTTAATTTTCCACTCCTGATAATTATTTCTCCTATGATTTCATTGTTATGTTCTCTTTTTTTTAAAATTTTTATATTTGCCCCATGTTTTTTTAACAATTCATAAAAGCCAATTCTTGTAGGGTTTAGTCCTATATTTTGTATCTTTAGAGAGGATTTTTTATTCAACAGTGTTAAAGCTGTAAAAAAAGCCGCGGATGACGGATCGCCAGGAATATTAATATCAATTGGATTTAGATTTTTTTTTCCAAAAATTTTTATTATTTTAGATTTTTTCTTTTCTATTCTAATTGCTTGGAAATTATTTATAATCATATTTTCAGTATGATCTCTGCTTTTTTTTTCTTCTGTAATTTCTGTAACACCATAAGAATTTAAACCCGCTAATATAACAGCACTCTTTAATTGAGCTGACACTCCAGCTTTGTATTTTATCCCTATGGGCATTTCAGTAGAAATTAACTTTAGAGGGAGTTTAAACTTATTTTTAGGTAAAAATTCAGCTCCAAATTTTGACATTAGTTGAATTAAATCTTTCATACTTCTTTTGTTTAATGAATGATCTCCTCTAATCTTAATTTCTATATCAGGCGTTGTAGATAATATCCCAATAATAAGCCGACAAAGAGTTCCAGAATTACCGAAGTTTAAACTTAAATTTTTATTTGCAATTAAAGATCCCAATCCTTTTCCATAAATTTTATAAGATTTTGTTCCTATTTTTTCAATTTTTACCCCAAGTTTTTTAAGACATTCTATTGTTGAAATAACATCTTCAGATTCTAAAACATTTTTTACTAAAGAAATATTTTGACTTATGGAGCCAATTAAAAAACTTCTTATTGAAAGTGATTTATCAGAGTCTACTATAATTGACTTATTATAAGATTTTATTTTATGGCTTATGTTTAATGAGAAACTTTTAGATTGCATTAATATTAAGAAAATTGAGATCCAAAATAATGTTCTATTGCTTTTGATGATTTAAGTAATTCTCTAGATGTTCCTTCTGCAATTATAGTATGTTCTCCAAGCACATAGCTTCTATCAGTTATATCAAATAAATTTTTTACATTATGGTCAGTTACAAGTATAGCGGTTCCACTTGATTGAATTTTTAAAATATATTTTTGTATATCCTGGATTACTATTGGGTCTAGCGCAGCAAGAGGTTCGTCGAGCAACACTATTTTTGGTTTATTAATCATCACTCTAGCCATCATTAACCTTCTTATTTCACCTCCAGACAAAACAGAAGCATTTAGACTTCTTAAATGCTGTAAGTTAAATTCATCTAATAATTTTTCTGTTATTGAGATCTGATTGTCTGAGCCTTTAATATTAATTTGTGCTATTCCAAGAATATTGTCATAGACACTCATGTTAAAAACAGTTCTTTGTTGAGGAAGATAAGCAAGACCTTCTTTTGATCTTAAATGAATTGGTATTTGATCTATTGGTTTGTTATTTAAATAAATATTTCCTCCATCAAGACCCTGTTCCCCAATGCACATTGAAAATAATGTTGTTTTGCCACAACCATTGGGGCCTAAAACACCCACACATTCACCTGGAAAAACTTTTATTGAAAGTTTTTTTAAAATTGGTCTACCATCATAAGACTTGCTGACATCTTTTACTTCAAAGATCGGTCTATCTTTTTTAAATTTTAAAATTCTAAAACCTTTTTTCATCTAATTTTACATTAGCATTTATTCTACCATCATTAAAAGATGTAATTGCTAATTTTTGTTTTGTTATATCAAATAATAATTTGTCTGCAATGAGGTTCCCTTGAATATGGTTAATTCTCACATTATCATAAATATTTAGATAGTTTTCTGAATTAGAATACTCGGCTTTTTCTGCAAAAAGTTTACTGCCCAAGTAGTTAGCTTTTACATTGTATTTAAATTTTATATCTAAGGACTTATTATTATAAATCCCGCTATCTGCCCAAATATAAAGCTTTGTGTCGTCTTTAAAATAAAAAACTGCTTCTACTATTTTCATATACACTATTTCTGGTTTTAATTTATCAAGTTGTGCCTCTTTAGATTTTAATAAATACCTATTTCCATTCAAATCTAGCCCTGTATATTCAATATCAAAAAATTTCCCTTCTTTGTTTTTATCTTCAACTAATGTTTGTTTTTCGATTATTTCTTCAGTTGATTGAGAGATTAATTTATTTTTTTGATCTAATCCTTTGTCATAATAAGCAAAATAAAGAATTATTACTCCAAGAGTTAATAATATTAGTTGAATTAGTCTTACTTTTTTCTTTCTTTCAATCATTTAAGCCCATATTGCAAAAGAAAATGAATATGAATTATTCCTTTTAATTTAATATTATTTTTTTTTTTAAAATCATTATCAGAAACAACAAGCAAACTTGTAATTTTTTTCTCGTTCATAATTCCCAATGCTTTTGAAGCTGGCATATTTTCATTAACGATTAATGGTTTTTTTCTCATAAATCTTTTTAAATCAGATTTTTTTGAAAGAAATTTTATCTCTCTTCTTAAATCACCATCAGTTACTAATCCTTCAATATAATTTTTTTTTAAGATAACTATTATCCCTAACTTTTTAGTATTCATAATTTTAAGAGCTTCATCTAAATTACTTTTAGAATTTATTACTGGCAATTTTTTTCCGGTAACCATAATATCTTTTGCTAATAATAATGTGTTTCCAATATTTCCACCTGGGTGAAAAATTTTAAACTTTTCTTTTGAAAATTTTTTTTCATGCATAACAGTAGTAGCTAAACAGTCGCCTAAAAGCAGGGAAATTGTAGTACTAGAAGTTGGTACCATCCCAGTAACATCAGACTCTTTTACTCTAGGCAATACAAGCTTTATATCACTCGCTTTTAAAAGTATGCTTTCTGGTTTTGAGGCCACACCTATTATTTTAATTCTAAAACGATTTGCATATTTTAGCATATTAGAAAGTTCTGAAGTATTTCCAGAATAAGAAAAAATAATTAAAATATCTCTCTTTTCAATTTGGCCCATATCTCCATGCAAAGCTTGTGCTGGATCACAAAAAAAACTTGGTATTCCAACACTAGAAAATGTTGCGCTTATCTTTTTAGCAATTAAACCAGATTTTCCTATTCCAGCAAAAATCACTTTACCCTTACAGTTTAAAATTAAATCAACGGCTTCTATGAAAGATTTATTGAAAACTCTATTTATTTTCTTTAATTCTTTAATTTGTAAACTTGCTGCTTTTTTAGCCAATCGTATGTAATTATTTTTATTCATTAATGTTCAAAAATATCAAATTTAAATCCACTTTGATCTAGTTCTACTCGAGTATCTAAAAAATCTATGCACTTTTTAAATAGCTCCATTCTATTTTCCCTAATTAGCATTTTTTCTAATTCCGATTTAATTTTATGCAAATAAATTACATCGTTAGCGGCGTACTCTAATTGTTTTTCTGTCAGATCATTAATATCTTTATTCCAATCACTGCTACCTTGGCGTTTATCTAAAGATTTGTTGCAAAATTCTTGTACTAAATTCTTTAAACCATGTGAGTCTGTATATGTTCTAACTATTTTTGAAGCTATCTTAGTGTCAAAAATATTTTTCATTTTACAGTTTAAAAAAAATTCTAGGGCACTTTTATCAAATCTTAAAAAGTGACCAATTTTTAACAATTTATCATTTTCTAATACTGACACCAAGTTTGGAGCTTTGTAGGTTTTTTTATTTGGTTGTATGATGTAGGTATTTCCTTTTTCATCACAAATTTGTATTAGACTTAATTTATCTCTCTCTGGTATTTGTAAACCAGTGGCTTCAGTATCAATTGCAATACTATTATTCAGTGAATTGGCTATCTCTGAAGTTATGTCCTCTTTTAACTTAATTATTTTCATATATAAGTGTTCTAAATACCATGAAAAATCGAATTTGCACAATTTTAGGTGGTGGGGGTTTTATAGGAAGATATCTTGTTCGAAATTTGACCAAGAAAAACTATAGATGCTTCATACCAACAAGAAATGCCTTTCAAAAAGGTTATTTGAAGACACAAGCAACTCCAGGAGCTATAGAATTGATTGACTGGAATACAAATAATTTTGACAAGGTTAAGGAGGCGATAAAAAACTCAGACATCGTAATTAATTTAATTGGAATACTTTATGAAACAAGAAAACAAAAATTTAACGACATACACGTTGGAATTCCGGACGCTATATCTAAAGTATGTGCTGAGACAGGTGTAAAAAAATTTATTCACATTAGTGCAATCGGAGCTAATGAAAAATCAAAGTCATTATATCAAAAATCTAAATTTTATGGCGAAGTTAAAGCGTTAAATAATTTTAAAAATACAGTTATCATCAGACCAAGTGTTGTTTGTGGTACTGAAGATGGTTTCACGAATCTTTTTTCAAAATTAAGTTTTTTACCTGTTATTCCAGTGGCATCAATTAAATATCGCTTTCAACCTATATTAGTCACTGATGTTGCTGATGCAATTGTTCGGGCAATTGAAATTAAAAATAATGAAGGGAAGATTTATGAAATTGGCGGACCTAAGATTATTAGCTTTGGTGATATGGTTAAATCTACAATGAAAACATTAAATAAAAAAAGATTTGTAGTTGATATGCCAATGCCATTAGCAAAAATTCAAAGTAGTATTCTAAGTTTATTGCCTATCCCGCCAATCTTAACTAAAGACCAATGTGAAATTTTATCAGAAGCCGATAATGTGGTTTCCAATGATCATCTTACTTTAGAAGACTTAAATATAAAACCATCAGATGTTGAGATAGCTATGAAAAAATGGCTATGGAGATTCAAAGAGGGTGGAGAATTTGCAAAGGTTTAATGAAAAATATTAGTCTTTTATCTGGATACTTATTTTTAGTAATTGCAATTATAACTGGAATAACATCAAACGGCTTTTTAAAAACAACAGAAGGGTTTACAAAAATTAACCCAACAATTTTTTGCATAACAAGTATTATTGTTTGTATTTTTTGTCTCTCAAAAGCTATGACTGTTATTCCTGTAGGATTTACATATGCAACATATGGTGCGTTAACTATTACCGCTGTAACTTTATTTGGAATCTTAAAATACAATCAAACTCCGAATATTTACGGATTAGCTGGAATATTATTGATTATTATTGGGGTAATTTTATTAAACACTTTAGGCAAGTTAAAATAAAACCTATGCTAGAAAAGTAGACAATTTTCCAACAATTTTAGGTAAAAAAATTATCAGACTCCTTTTTAATTTTGTGCTAGATTTTTTTTTATAAAAACAGGGGGAACAAATGAAAAAAATTAAAGCAATAATATGTTCTATAGCTCTTTTTGCAATGTTTGCAGAAACAGCCGCTATAGCAAAAACAGAAATACAATGGTGGCATGCTTTTGGTGGAAGACTTGGTGATTTACTTGACGAACAAGTAAACAAGTTTAACGCAAGCCAGGACAAGTACACTGTAGTTCACACAAGAAAAGGAAACTACTCAGAAACTTTGAACGCTGGTATTGCAGCTTTTAGAGCTAAACAACATCCAAATTTATTGATGGTGTTTGAAGTAGGGACTGCGAGTTTAATGGCTGCAAAGGGAGCTTATGTTCCGATGTACCAGCTTATGAAGGAAACTAAAGTAAACTTTAAACCTAATAATTATATTGGGCCTGTTAAAGGTTATTACACTACTACTGATGGTAAGATGTTGTCGTTACCTTACAATGCATCAACACCAGTACTATGGATTAACAAAGACTTAATGAAAAAAGCAGGTTTAAATCCTGAGATGGATTTAAGCACTTGGAAACAAGTTGGAAATGCACTTGATGCAGCAAAATCTAAAGGCATCGATTGCGGATTAACAACTGCTTGGCACAGCTGGATACACTTAGAAAATTTCTCTGCGTATCATGACTTGCCATTTGCAACTAAGGGCAATGGATTTTCTGGTTTAGATACTGAGCTATCATTTAATAGTCCAGTTCATATCAAACACATTCAAACTTTAGGTAAATGGTCCCAAGAAGGTAAATTTAAATATCTAGGTAGAAGAAACGAAAGTGGTAAAAATTTTAGAGCTGGAGAATGTATGTTCTTTACAGAATCTTCCGCTGGTTATGCTGGTATCAAAAAAGAAGCGAAATTCGAATTTGGTATTAGACACTTACCTTACTATGGAGCAACATCGGCACCTCAAAACACTATTATTGGTGGTGCATCTCTATGGGCTCTATCTGGAAAATCTGCTGAAGAGAACAAAGGTACAGCTGCATTTTTAGCTTTTTTATCTGGAACAGGTATACAAGCTCAATGGCACCAAGATACTGGTTATCTTCCAAGTACAATAGCTGCTAGCAAACAAACAAAAAAAGAAGGATTTTATAAAAAAAATCCTGGAACTGATCTAGCGGGTATACAGATGATGAGAAATAAAGTTACAGAAAACTCTAAAGGCTTACGTCTTGGATCTTTTGATCAAATAAGAACAATTATTGATGAAGAGATGGAAGGAGTTTACAACGGCAGTAAAACTGCTCAAGTAGCTTTAGACAGTGCTGTAAAAAGAGGTAACGTTCTTCTAAGAAGATTTGAAAGAGCAAATAAATAATTAAATTTATATACTAGGGGCTTACGGCCCCTAGTATAATCTTCAAATGGAAAAGAGAGTTATATTTAAAGGTTGGTGG
>Ga0233426_10002060_pt1 | contig 17336 bp, 32 predicted proteins | sample SI_118_April2016_6_FD_179875 | JGI IMG/M metagenome (GOLD analysis project Ga0233426, IMG submission 179875) | Seawater microbial communities from Saanich Inlet, British Columbia, Canada - SI_118_April2016_10_MG | ecosystem: Environmental > Aquatic > Marine > Inlet | place: Canada: British...
GGTATTATTTAATTAAAAATAAGTGTTAAAAAGCTTGTTTATTCCAATTATTTTTCGTATATTTACTATGTAGTTTTGAGAGAGTTGAGAGAGCTACATTAACCTTTAAAACCCATAAAATATGAGCGATTTAAGAACATTTGATTTAGGAGAAGCAGTTGAGGATTTTAACCTCTTCGAAATGTTGGTAAATACCAAAGAGTATGTTACCAAAGATGAGTTCAATTTCATCGTAGGGTGGGATGCAACTGAGAAGAACAACTTCTCATATGTTGATTCTTACTTAGGTGATTATCTAAACCTAAACCTTTATTCAGAACATGAACATCATGATTTTCAATATAGAATGGAATGTGGAATTTAAAATATAAATTATGAAAACAGTAAGACAGTATTTAAGAGAAGAGTGGAGTGAGAATAGTGGTTATATCACTAAGAAAGGGATAATGGATAATTGTTTCGATAGATTGGGGAGTTATACACAATATGCAGATATAGAAGGAATGTATATGGCAGTATATTCTTATTGGGACCACAATGTTGAACACTTCAATGAGGTAGAAAATCACAAGTACGTTGGTTACGAGATTAACGTAGATGGTCAAAAAGAACAATGGTTAATGAAAAACTATGGTGTACACTCAATCAAACTTATAATTCCTCAATGGGTTATGAATATAAAAGCTGATAGTGAGAGACATGCTTCTAATTTGTTTAACAAATACTTAAAAAGATTGTAATTAATATTTATATACTAATAGGAGAACATTATGATAACATTAAAATCAATATTAGAAGATGCTAAAATCAATACAAAAATTGATGAAGCAAAACCAATCGGTTCAGATTACTTTAAATCCTTTACACAAGCAGTAGAATATGCTAGAAAAATTACTGAAAAGAGAGGATTCAAAATCGATGAAGATGATTGGCAAACTCAAATTGCTTTTGGTGGTAAGTACACTCGTTCAAGACCTTCTAAGGGCAAAACACATTCATTTACAATAGGATTACTTAAGAATGGTAAACCACAGAGAAAATCATTACAAATCTCTGTATATGGTATGGATAGTGGTTCTTATGAGTTAACCCACTACATTAACTAATGATTAAATTAAAAGATATGATAAGTAGAAGTTTATTTGTAGAATCAAAGAAACTCAGAGTTTTTGACTTTGATGATACTTTGGTTAAAACAACTTCATTTATTTATATTACTAATGGTGATAAGAAAACAAAACTTACACCCGGTCAATATGCAGTTTACAAAGAGAAACCTGGTGATGAATTTGATTTCTCAGATTTCCAAAAAGTACAAGACCCTCAAGAAATTAAAAAGATAACTAAAGTATTTCGTAGAGTGGTACAAAGTAGTGGTGGTGATGGAGTTCACATCCTAACTGCCAGAGCAGCATTTAAACCGATAAGACAATATCTAAAAGATATCGGTATTAATATGAGTAAAATATATGTAACCGCATTAGCATCTAACAATCCAAAAGATAAAGCAGATTGGATTGAAGATAAGATTGATAATGAAGGATACGATGATGTATATTTTGCTGATGATTCCAAAAAGAACGTAGATGCCACTAAGAAAATGTTAAGAGGCAAAGATGTTAAGTGGAGAGTCCAATTAATTAAATGATAATACACTTTGGTATGGTTATTGAACTATACAATGTATCATATTAAATTAAATCTATATTTATAATTATGAGAAACACCCTAACATTATTATTCGTATTATTACTTTCCTCTTGTGGAACAACTTATCAGTTATCAACATTAAACCATGACCCAATCTATGATAACAATGGGAATGTGGTAGATGTAACCGTTATTGATAACGAATTTGAATTGGCAAGAAAGTTCAGAACTGATGATACGTTTAGATGGAATTTCGCACAATTTGCAATGAGACAAGATATGAGATGGAACTATGATTTCTATTGGAATAATAGAATGTACAGAAGAGGACCATTTGCTTCTCCATCTGATTTTTATTGGAACTCACAATCATTTTGGTGGAATTGGGCAAGTAATTCTCCTTTCAATATGGGATTCAATCATTGGGATCCGTTTGGATTTAATAACTATGGTATGGGATGGTCTTACAGTTGGAATAATAGAAGATGGTCATCTAACCAATGGGGTAATCCTTATGGGTGGAATAACTACTATGGTTGGAACAATGGGTTCTACAATAGATATAGAGGTACTAATGTAGCTTATCATACTGGTAGACGAAGTAGTACTATGTCTGTAAGAGATAGAAGAGGTAATGCTGCTATGATACAATCAACAAAAGTAAAACGAAGAATTATTAATAATCCTGATGTAGTTATTGATAGAGAAGTTATTAAACTTAAAAGAAACAATCCAAACATCAGAGTTTACGAAAACCCTAATAACGTTCCTAATAATGTTATTATAAGAAATAACAATAATAAACCTGTTAGAAATTATAATAGACCTGAGAATAATACTAGAAATTCTAATAATAACATTAGAAACAATAATAGTAGACCTCCAAGAACATCTACACCTCCACGAAGTAGTTCTCCAAGACCTGTTATTAGTAGACCTACAACAAGAAGTTCTGCCAATAATAGTAATTCATCTACTAGTAGAAGAAAAAATTAACTACTAAAAACCAAATTAAATTACATTTTCTCAGTTTTCCTCATTAAAATTATATTTATATGAGAACAAACCTTTCATCTAAGTTAAAGGTTTCGTAATAAAAGGAGAAAAATTAATGAAAAAATCATTATTTATTATTGCATTTTTATTCACCGTAACAAGTATGCAAGCACAGTTTCTTAAGGATGTGTACAAAGATTTCCTTAAGTATGGAACAGTATATGGAGCTGGAGATATATCCAATTCCGTTGAAGCAGCTGAACCAACCTATTTTTTAAGAACTAATCAAGATGGTAGTTTGTACTCTATTCCTGATGTAGTAGATAATACAGAAGTATTTCCATTTGATTACAGATATGGATTTGGTATTAGAAAATTGGCAAGATTTGATTACGAAAGAAAACCAAAAAACTTTTATGATGGTACTGAAGAACAATTAGTATTTTCAGCACCAACTTCTGCAGTAACAGGATTAGAGTATCAATTCCATTATGAAAAAGAAAGATGGAGAGGTATGGATTTCACAAACTATAACTACTTCATAAAACATACAGGAAAGTATCATATATTTAAAGTACAATCTAGAGAGGTTGGAAAGATTAATCTTAAATACCAATCAGCTGAACTTAGAGCAAGATTACCAATAGGTAAGAAACTTTCTATATCAGCAGGAGCAATAGCAAGAGGACATGAAAGAGCATACGGATACAACCCGATAGAGATTTGGTTAAATGAAACAGATGAATTTGGTAATCCAGTTAACCAATGGTATGAATTAGGAAGAAATAATGGATACCAAGATATTTTTTATACACAAACAAGTACTGACCCTCAAGGGAATGAAATAATAACACAAGATTGGTATTGGATTAATGAAGAAGGAGAAACAGTTGCTTCATCTGATTTAGATTTCAGAGAAAGAGTAATGCCTATGTTGATGAATGAATTTAATGGTTTAGCTTGGGATGAATTAGATTCATGGATAGAAGTAGCACCTATAATTGGTCTAGATTTTTATCATTACAAAAGAGATTTTTGGTTTCACGGATATGCCAATTACATTTTACCGTATCACAGGTATATTAAAGGAGATGAAGAAGCTTCTTACTTAAATAGAAACAATTGGGGTAAAGGTGGATTAAGACAAGGAGCAGAATTAGAACAATGGAGTGACTATTCATTCGGAGCATCACTAGGAACAAAAATAGGAAAAAATTTAGGAATTTTTATAGAAGGTGAATATTCTAAAATGTGGGATAGTAAGTTATATCAAACAACATTTGGTTTAAACTACTCTTTTAAATAATAGAAAATGGGAAAAGAAATCGGAGAAGGAACTAAGGTTACTTTAGACTTAAAGACAATAGGTATAATAGGGTTTGGATTAGCAACTGTTATCGGAATGTGGTTTTCATTACAAGCAGATATTCAGGAAGCAAAAGAATTACCTGCACCAGAGATTCAAAGAATAGAATTTCAAATGAAGGATGAAGCTATTAGAGATGCTATTATCAATACACAAGATGATGTAGAAGAAATAAAAGAACAACTAAAGAAAATAGATGAAAGGTTGTTCGATTTGCAAAAACGAAACTAAAATGAAAAATCTAATAGTTATTATATTAATGTTTTTATCTATGTTTACTTATGGACAGCAGATGTTAACAGATGATAATTTTGATGAAGCAATCAATGGACGTTCTGCTTTTCAAGATGATAATATTTCAGTAATCGTAGTTGAATTTTGGGCTTCATTTAATGATGCAAATTCTTTTAGTGATTGGGAAAATTTAAAAGGTATCAAATATTATAAAGTAGATATATCCAAATCACCAAAAGCTAAAAAAGAATATAAAGTTAGAACCATTCCTCATATCATTTTATTTTTAGATGGATATGATGAAATGCATTTTAAAGCAGGTTTGGATTTCGCTATATCAAAATCTTGGGAAGATATCCAAAAAGCAATAGATGATTTAAAGAATCAAAGTAAGTTTTAATTAAAATAAGTTATATATGGCAATGCCTTGCCCTTCATGTAAAGCCCCACTTGGGTTAACATTAGATTTCATAATAAAGAATCCAGTATCAGTTTGTCCTCATTGTCAAGTTATAATGAACTTTAGTGCAAGTAAAGTTGCTACTGATGATTTAAAAAAGGGTCTTAAGCAAATAGAAGATTTAAAGAAAAAATATTCTAATATTGCAAAATTTGATTAAAAGACTCTCCTTAAACCAAAATATTATATATTTATATTTGTTACAGAAATAAAGGTTTAATACTATCTGCAACATAATAAGGGTTTTCGTTATAACTAATTTAACAAACAAAATAAACTTATGGCAATTGCAGATCAATTTAGAGGACTTCCTATTGAAGACCTAATCGTTTCACCATTAATCGGTATGGCGAAAGGACAAGCAAAATTAAACGATGTAACATGGAAATACATCAATGAAGTAGCATTCGAAGATGCTAAACAAAAAAGTGCAGATGGAGTACAGAGAAGTGTATCTAGAAACATCGATTTAGAATTAAACAGATATGTAGCAAATCCTGATACAGGAAAACTTGAACTACAACAGATTCATTCTAAAATTCCAATGTTACCATTAGTTCCAATTCCAGCTTTGGCAATAACAAAAGCGGATATTAGCTTTACAATGGAAGTAAAACAATCATCTCAATCAAAATCATCTACAAACACTAAATCATCAATTGATGTTTCAGCAAGTGGTGGATTTTGGGGACAAAAATATTCAGTAAAGGTTCATGGTGAAGTAGCAACTAACAGAGAAAACACAAGAAGTACTGATAACTCAGCAAAATATGAAGTTAATGTACATGCAGAACAACTACCTCCAACAGAAGGAATGTTGAAATTATCTGATATGTTAAATACATTAATGGATCCTGTTGTAGTTCCAAACCCAGCACAACAACAACCACCAAATCAAACACCACCAAATAACTAATTGGTAAAGTATTAGTGGTAAAAAAATAAGTTATGGCAAAATTAAACATTGAGGAGTTAGTGAGTGGTCTCTTAGAGGCTGCTCTCGTAGCTTCTAGTATTAGTGAAAGACAACACATTAATACAATGAGGAATTACTTTGATGATAAGGGTAATCCAAAAACAACTTCAGTAAAAATAAAAGGTAAAGATGTTGAAATACCTCTTTACATATTAGCAGACCATTCTTCTATTGGTCTTGAAGAATTAGATATAGAATTTGAAGCAAATTTAAACTTTGGTGGTGAACCATCTTCTTTAAAAAAATCTTTATTAGGTATTTTTAAAAAGAAAGGATATGATGAGCACAATATAAAAGGTATTGAAGTAGATAATCAATCAAGGTCTAGTGGTAAAGGAAGTACTGCTAAAATTAAAGTTAAATTTAAAAGTGATACCAAACCAGAAATGGTATCAAGATTGGTTGACTCATACATCCAATCAATGGATACTAATACTTCACACGAAGAAATCGAATAAAAAAGAAAACTAATATTTCTTTATATTTATATGTAAACTATAACACATTATGGAATCATCAAAAAGAATCAAACTTAGTTTGAGTAATAAACTTAAAGAATATGCCAATAAAATGGGTAGAGATCATTTGGGTGGTGATGATATTCCAGGTAATAAGAAAAAAGGTGGATTACGTGATAATGATGGATATGATAATGTTCAGTACAATCGTGATATGCCTCAAGATGAATCCGTAAGTGAAACTACATTATTTGGTGAATTCTTACAAGAAGGAATCGAATCAGTAAACGAAGCAACTTCTAAATACCCAAATTTTGATTTAGATAAAAACATAAGATATCAATCTACATCCATTTCAAAAGGAATGTGGAGATATACAGGTAAGGAACAAGGTGGTAAGGGTGTTTATCGAAACTTAAACAATGGCCAATTTTTAGGTTTTTCTAGTGATGACTTTAAGTACTTTAAGAAACATTTGAAGAGACATTTTGATTTAGATGAATCAGTAAACGAATCAACAAGTAAAGAAGCAATGGGAATTGCAGGATTTACTGGTACTCGTGGTAACGCAGTACAGAAATTCATTGATGATTATAATTTAGATGCAAGAAAACTTTTTAACTTTGTAAAAAAAGGTAAACTTAAAGATAGAATGGAATTTGTAAGTGCTATCGCTGGAAAACCAGGTAATAAGTTTCAAGGTAAGATGGTAGGTATGTTTGGTGAATCAACAAACGAACAAGGAGTTGGTACTGCTACCATATTCTTAAAGAATCAAGAAGAACTTGATGAAGGTGGTTTACCACAAAATTGGATGGCAGGTAGAGTATCTGATTACCATACTAAACTTCGTGGTAAGAAAAGAAATTACGATGATACCAACTTTGCTAAAATGAATACAGGACAACCTGATATAGAAGATGAAGAACTTGATCCTGATAATGAAGTAGTAAACGAAAAATTTGATAAAGTAGAACACTTATCATTACTTAATAAAGCTCTTAGAGCAATTCCTGGTTCAAACAAACAAAAAGATATAATCAGACAACTTAATGTAGTTAGAAAAGCTGGTGGGATGAGACCTCTCAAGGAACAGAGTATTGTTGAATATGCATCCAGATTAACTAATGCATATATTTTAGATGATGAATCTGTATTAGATGGAACACCTGAAGAAAAGGATGCAATCAACAGAGAATCTGCAAAGAAAAAAACTGAGAAGAACTATAAGGATTGGAAAAGTACTAATGAATCATTAAAAGATATGGTTGGTGATACTTACACATTTTCAATTGGTAGTGGTGATGAAAAATGGATTAAACCAAATACAAAAGAGTATGTAATAGAAAAGATTGCAGAAACTATAAAACATAATCTATATGATTGGGATTTCTCATTAAATGGTATAGATGGTTCACAAGCAAAAGAATATTCTAAGATATTTGATAATGATGTACTTAAACCTTTATTAAGAAACATCGATAAAACATTAAAAACATATTTCAAGATTGATAGTAAAAATAAAAAGATATCATGGAAATTATCATTCAGAGATAATGATAAAATTATAGATGCTTTTTTCAAAAAGAATAAAAAAATATCATCTGATATTCGTGATTCTTATTTTTCTCAAAATGAAGTAGCTAAAAGAGATTACAAAGATGAGTACAAGAAATTTCAATCATCAACCAAATCAAAGAAATACAGAGCCGAACTAAATAAGTACAATAGAGATAAAGGTACTTATGGTAATGGTGATGGTAAAGATGCTTCTCACAAAGGTGGTAAGATAGTTGGTTTCGAATCAGAATCTAAAAATCGTGGTAGGGCAGAAAAAAGTAGATTGAAGAAAAAATAAACATATGTCAGAAGAAGTAAACAAATCAGTAGGTAACGATAACGTAGGAGCATCAGCAGAAGCTCATGTAGGAACTGAAGTTACAGATTCATCAGTAAGTGCTGGAGTTGGAGCAAGTGCAGAAGGACATGCAAATGTAGAAAACACAGATACAATTGGTGACTTTGAACTTAAACAGGAAGCACATGCAGATGTAGAGGTTCATGCAGAAGCAGAAGCATCAGCAGGATGGGATGGTAGAAACGCAACAGTAGATGCACACGCAGAAGTAGGAGCATCAACTGAAGTTGGAGCATCTAATTCAGTAGAGTATGGTGGTGTAACTAATACAACTGAAGTTCATGCAGGAGCAGAAGCAAAAGCTTATGTTGGAGCAAGTGGACAAGTAGGAGCAGATGGGGCAGAAGGTCATGCAGGAGCAATGGCTGGAGCATCAGTAGGTGTTGGAGCATCCAATAGTACTTATGATAAAAATGGTAATGGTGCTGAAGGTGGTGCAGGAGTATCTGTTGGAGCACAAGTAGGTGCTGAAGTAGGTGGTGGAGCTACAATGGGTGATGGTGTTGCAACTGTTGGAGTTGATGGTGAACTTGCTCTTCTAGTAGGAGTAGATGTAGATGCATCAGTAAGTGTAGATACTAAACCAGCTCAAGAGTTTGTAGAGGATACCGGAAACACAGTTGCTAATAGAGTAACAGAGGATACAAACACCGTAGCTAAAGAAACTACTAAAGCAGTTGGAGTAGTATCTAATACTGCATCTAATGTTGGTAACTCAGTTAGTAACGGTACTAAATCAGCTAGTAAAAAAGTTGGTAAAGCACTTGGTGGTATTGGTGGTAAAAAGAAGAAAAAGAAGAAAAAATGATAAAACTTACAGATATACTTAACGAAGGAAAGATAGTATTACAATCTAAAGACAAAAATGCTGAGTTACCATCAGTATTTGCTGATTTCTTAGTACATGGTAAGTTACACAATGTGATACAATTTATTCCAAGAAAATCAGTTGATTTAGATAAGATAGACCAATTAGGTGATATATCAAAAGATGATATAACTAAACAATTAGTTAAATTTGCTGAAAAGAAAACCAAAATCAAATTTAAACCATTGAATGATTTTCAAGGTGCAGGTTATGGTATTCAAATAGATATCGACTTTATAGTAAATAAAATAAAATAAACAAAATGGCAAATTATACAAGAGAAAGAATAGAAGATACACTTGTAGATAAAGGTTATAAGTACTTTACAGGTGGTAAATTCGATGTTAATATCGTAGGAATACGAAACTCATCAACAGGTGATGATATTACTAATAAATTTGATGATACAATTACAGTTTCATATAAGAATGAAAATGATGAATGGCAATATCATGAATATAAATGTACAACAGACCCAGGAAAGTATTGGGCAGAAAATATAATGAACAAAGATGGTGTTGCGATATTAAAACCAGGTCAATACAGAGGTTCACATCAAGTCGCATTACATCAAGGTAAGTATAAAGCTCTTTGTCAAAGGAAACCTCTAAAGGTGTATCGTGATGATAATAGAGATGAACACTATGATTTAGATGAAAGTACAGTACAAGAAGGCATATTCGGTATTAACATACATAAAGCAGGTGGAAGAGTAAATGGTTCAACTCAGATTGATAAATGGTCTGCAGGTTGTCAAGTATTCTCAAAAGAATCAGATTTTAACGAGTTTATGATTATAATCGATAAAGCTAATGAGATATGGGGAAATTCATTTACATATACTTTAGTAGATTCAAACGATATTTGTTAAAAAGTAATATATATAGTAAGAGGTTATAGTAATAAAGGTTATCTTTAATTTAAAGAGAGGTAATTAAAAATGGCATTTAAAGATTTGTTTAAAGATAAGAACGACATCAACGAAAAATCAGTAGTAGGATTTGCATCATTTGCAATAATGGTATTATTTGCATTTGCAGATTTGATATCAGGAGCAATGGGAGAAAAACTAATTATTAACGATGTAATTTATAATTCATTCGTAATAGTAACACTAGGTTCATTCGGAATATCAGAGATTGGAAAATCATTTGGTAAAAAAGAGTAACGGATAGCATAAGTAATTTACTTTAACCTATACGAAGTTGGTACTATAAACCTCTCATTTTTATGAGGGGTTTTATTTTTTTATATATTTATATTAAATAAAAAACAACAGATTACAAACACAGGTTATAACAAATGATATATTGGTTTACAGGTCAACCCGCTCATGGGAAAACAATACTAGGAACAAAACTTCACAGATTCCTAAAAACAGAAAAAAGAAATTGGAGAAGGGATGTTTTTCACGTAGATGGTGATGATTTGAGAGAACTCACTATTAACAAAGATTACTCACCTGAAGGTAGAGTAACCAACATAAGAAACGCTCAGATGATTGTAGAGTATCTACATAATAATGGATGTGATGTTGTTGTATCTTTAGTTGCACCACCTCGTTGGTTGAGAGATGAGTTTAAAGAAAGAATTGGGTTAGAAGATTTCCAAGAAATTTACGTTCATTGTTCAGAACCAAGAGAAAGAGATCACTTTCATTCAAAAGCATACGAACCACCTATAAGTGAATTTATAGATGTAGATACTACTAAAGATTCACCAAATACTTCATTTTCAAAAATAATCAATATATTAACAAAAACAAATAAGTTATAATGGCACAATATAAAGCACAAGCAGCATTTAAATCATCTTCAACTGAAACGAAATACTCAATGTTCGTAGGAAGATGGCAGCCGTTACATCCTGGTCATCTTTGGTTAATCAATGAAAGATTAAAAGAAGGTAAAAACGTTTGGTTAGCAATTAGAGATGTAACACCAGACGAAAAGAATCCATGGACTGCTCAAGAGATTGAGAAAATGGTACATGAAGGAGAATTAAAGGAACTTATAGAAGATGGAAGAGTTATTACTTCAATTATACCTGATATCGAATCAGTTAACTATGGTAGAGGAGTTGGGTATGATATTATCGAACATATACCTCCAACTGAAATCGGTGAGATATCCGCAACATCAATAAGAAATCAAATGAGAAAAGATGGTAAGTTATAAACGACATATAGCAAAAACAATTTCTTGGAGAGTAATTGGTACAATAGATACGATAGTTCTTTCAGGATTAATTACAGGTAGTTGGACAACTGGTTTAGCTATTGGTGGAGTAGAGGTGATTACCAAAATGGTTCTATATTTCTTTCATGAACGAGCGTGGTATAAATTTAGTAATTTCGGAGTTCATCCTAAAAAATAAAGGAAAGTGTATCAAAAAGTTTTAATATACTATACTTATATAAAAGAACATTAGTATGGAAAATAAAGACGAGAAGATTTTTCCCAATTTCGATCCTACAACTAACTTATCACAAGCTGGTACAAATCGTAGAATGAAACGAGGATTGGGAGCAAAACCTCTAATGGAATCTGAAATACGAGATGCTCAATCAAAAGCCCGTTCCGCCATGGAAGCAGCTAGATTACTTGGAGTATCTTATAACACTTATAAAAAATATGCTAGAAGTTATGGTATATTTGAAGATTTAAAGAATCCAGATGGTACAGGAATAAGAAAAGGATATAACATCAAACGAGGAAAGTATTCTTTGGATGATATATTAAAAGGAAAATATCCAGAGTATCCAATTTGGAAACTTAAACAAAGATTACTTAACAATGGTTATATGTTGGAAAAGTGTAATTCTTGTGGATTTGAGGAAAAAAGATTAGTAGATGGTAAAGTTCCACTAGTATTGGATTTTATAGATGGCAATAGACAAAATCATCTTTATGAAAATTTAAAGATGATGTGTTTCAACTGTTCATTCCTAATAAACGGAAATCTTACAGGTCCTAAAAAGGAATATGAATATTAATTAGGATATACCAATTATTTTTCGTATATTTGTATCAAATAAATAATTATGAGTTACATAATAGGAATGCCATGTGATGGTGTATGTGATACGGTGTGTGTAGATGTTTGTCCTGTGGATTGTATACACGGTCCAATTGATATAAGTGGAAGTGGAAGAGAAGTGAGTGGAATGAGTAAAGAAGAACTCAAAGGAAAACAACTCTACATAGACCCAGCAGAATGTATTGATTGTGGAGCTTGTTTACCTGAATGTCCTGTTAAAGCAATATATGCAACAGAAGAAGAAACGGTAGAAGTAGAGGGTAATGATGAATCAGTTAAAAAGAATTATGAATTTTTCAATCAAAGTTGGGGAGGATTATAACAAAAATAAACAAATTTAAAAAAAAATCAATAATAATTTGGTAAATCCAATAAATTGTTGTATCTTTGTTTAGATTAATAATATATATAAATATAAAACAGAAGTTATGAGTAAATTTTTCGAGGTTACAGTAGAAGTGGTTGTTGCCACACTTAAAAATGGTAAAGATAAAAAGAACAAAGAGGTCTATTTAGTAGATGCAATGTCCGTAACAGAAGCAGAAGCAAGAGTTGTAAAAGATTTTAGCGATAGTGGAGTACAAATGGATTACAAAGTATCAATGGCTAAAGAGAGTAGAGTACTACGAGTAATAGAATAATGAGTAAGGAACCTGAAGTAATACAGGAAGAAATTAAGACAAGAGTTGCTAAGAGAGTACCACCTGGAGATAGGTGGTCTCCCTTAGACAATTCAACAGTCTTATTAGAATCACTAACAGATGTATTGGAGTATGTTTACCAAAAACAAGGTAATTCACAATTCTTTATGGATGCTAGAGAGGGATTTGTATATGTTATAGATACAGAAGAAAAAATAATAGAACCAGAACCAACTAAAACCTGGAGCTTGTACGGTGAAGAGTAAATTAAAAAAATTAATATTAACAATACTATTGATGTATGGTTCGATGTTTCCTAAATCAGGAATCATAACGGATTGTTCAAAAGAAATTGATTATGAAAGTAACGATGAGATTCAGATGTTTATTTAAAACATCCGATAATCATTTATAATCAAGATAGGTATTAGCAGTTTAGGAAATTCCACATAAGGGGTTTTCTAGAAAACTACATATTTATAGTAAGTTACTAGTAACAATTAAATTAACAAATAAAAAGAAAAAAATGACAACATTTTTAATTATCGTAGGTATCATTGCTATCATAGCAGGTATCTATTTCGTTCTTATCAAAACAGGTAAGATTGGAGACAGAGACGGAGATTATATCGCCGATGAGATTGAAGACACAATCGATGATGTAAAAGACGAAGTTAACAAAGCAAAAGCTAAGGTTAATAAAAAAGTAAAAGCAGTAAAAACTCGTGTATCTAAAGTAATAGATGAGTTGGAAGATGTTGGTGAAGAGATTTCCGATGTATTAGCAGCAATCAAAGGTAAACCAACGAAAAGTAAATTGAACTCCTTAACTAAAAAACAGTTAGTAGATTCAGCAAAAAAAGATCATTCAGTAGATTTGGAACTTGCAACAAAGAAATCAACTTTAGTAAATAAAGTTTATTCACTTTATAGCAAAAAATAAGGAGAACAATTTTGAGTTTAAAAAAAGTAATTACCGAAGCAGTATTAGTTGATTCTATGTTAGATATGGAACAAGAACTAATGAACATCAAAGAATCTATTTTAGAACAAATGATTATAGAGGGAGTTGATGATCCTGGTATACTTAAATGTGTATTCATGGCAGGAGGACCTGGTTCAGGTAAATCCTTTACTGCCATGGAAATCTTCGGTATTGATAAGAAACTCAAATCATCATTTTCTTCCTTTGGATTAAAGAATCTTAATTCAGATTCAGCATTTGAAAAGGGATTAAAAGATTATGGTATTGACCCAAAAAAATTAGCTGATATAGAAAAGAATGATGCTGAACTTTGGGATAAGTTGACCGGTAAGGGAAAGGATACTGTTCGAAGTAAAGCAAAAGAAATTACTAAGAAACAGAAAGCATTTTACGAAGCAGGTAGATTGGGTATGATTATCGATGGAACTGGTCATGATTATGGTAAGATTCAGAAAAATAAGAAAAAAGCCGAATCACTAGGTTATGATACCTACATGGTATTCGTTAATACTTCACTCGAAGTAGCTCAAGAAAGAAACAAAAAAAGAGATAGAGTACTACCAGATGATTTATTAGAACAATCTTGGAAAGATGTTCAAAATAACTTGGGTAAGTTCCAAAACTTATTCGGTGGTAACTTTAGAATTGTAGATAATACAGTTTACAAACCAATTTCCAAACCAATACAAAAGGCTGTAAACACTTTTATAAGAAAACCTTTATATAATATGATAGGTAAAAAGTGGATTTCAACTGCAAGAGCACTTAAGAACAGAAATCTAATCAAAAAATAATATATTTTTTATTTTATTATATGTAATACCATACAAAACATCCTTAATTGGGTTAATTGTATGGTATAACGTATAAAAAAGAATATGACAAGTTTAGCAGAAGATATCAAAAGAATAACTATTAGTTTAGAAGAAGCAATTTCTGAAAAAGATTGGACAATTGTCGAGGGATTAATCGAGGAGTTGGATGATGTTTACATGGAATTGGATAGACAAGAGAGTGGTTTTGAAAGTGATTATGAATAAATAATAGGTTATGTTAATAGATATTGATGTAAAACCACCAAAACGAGTAGAAAAAGTTTGGGGTTATGAACTATGGATTCACAATGATGAAGAATATTGTGGTAAATCTTTAGTATTTCCAAAAGAGGGTAGTCATTTCTCAATGCATTATCACTTAAAGAAAAAAGAAACTTGGTACATACAATCAGGTTCGTTCCAATTCAACTGGATAGATGTTGAAGAAGGTCTACACGATAGTAGGATTCTAAAGGTAGGAGATACCGTATTAATAGAAAGAGGGCAACCACATCAATTGATATCCTTAGAAGATAACTCTATCGTTTTTGAGGTATCCACACAACACTTCAATGAGGATTCATACAGAATATACAAAGAAACACCAGATGATTTATTATGATAAAAAAGTGTAACGTTTGTAATAAAAACAAACCACTTGTTTTCTTCAAGAAAAATAAAAAAACTTGTAGAGGATGTGAAAGAACATTAGGTAACTACCTAATGAGAATGTTGGTAAAATCAAGAAAACTAACGCCAGCTGAAAGGTTGGGTAATCGATTGGGGTATATGGGAACTGCATTTATTATGATGAGTCCTTATTTACTACCATATGATAATATAGGAGCTTACACTTACTTATGTGGAGCAGTATTATCATTACCACAAGTTTGGTTAGCAAAACAATGGAATTTAGTAATAGTAAACCTTAACCTATTAATTGGTTATGGTATGTATTTATTTGGGTAAGTGTTTTTTCTTTTTTGTGAGAATATTAAACGTTACAGAAAAAGTAATCCCACCATATGTAGTTGCAAGTAAATCTCTAGTATCAAAATAGTTACCCTTTTGACTACTATCTGCTACTTCCTTTAGTGTTCCCACTAGTATAGATGATGCTATTGAATAAACCAATGCCTTCTTTTTATTTTCAGTTTTACGATATACATAATCATAAACTAACGTAGATGTGATAGCACCAGCTGCAAAATGCATCTGTTTATCTTCTTCGGTTAGTAGTTGAGCAAACGATAGTGTTGGTAATAATAGTAATAATATTATTAATTTATTCATCTAATATGGTTGAGGGTGAATATTTATTATAAATATAAAAAATAAATCACAAAAAGCTTGCGCAATCCAATAAATATTCGTATATTACATATGTAATAAAGAGAGAGATACTAACCCTTAAATATTAGATATGATAATACAAAAACCACAAACAAACGGAATTGAAATCGATTTAACAGGTCCTCAAGGAAATGCATTTTTCCTATTGGGAATGGCTAAGAAATTAGCTACACAACTTGATTTTCCTCAAGAATTCATTCTGAATGAAATGCAGAGTGGAGATTATGAAAACCTAATAAAAGTATTTGACCATTACTTCGGTAGTGTAGTAACTTTATATAGATAAAAAATAAACCTTAAAAGATGAATAAAATGAAAGTACAACGAGAATCAATTATTTCAGGTCAATTGAATACAATGGAGTTGAACGTAACCCCTCAACAAATGGATAGATTCTATGGTGGTCGTGAGTTAACTCAAAACATATTTCCACACTTAACTTCTGAGGAAAGAGAGTTCCTAATTTCTGGTATGATGCCTAACGAATGGGATTCAACATTCAATTAAAAATAAATACGAAAAAGCTTGTTTAATCCAATTATTTTTCGTATATTTACATAGTAAATGTGTGGGAGTTCCCACAGAGTATAAACCTTAAAAACATAAAATATGAGTAAATATAACAATTCTTCCTTTTGGTATGATGATTATGGTACAGATACCATCATCACAGACCAACTTTCAGATAAGGAAAAGAAATCCTTGGATTTATACAAATTAGCTTCTTCTAAAAGAGCAATATCTAACTTCGTTAACATTGTAACTAACGAACAAATTCCTGTTCAGTTCAAAGAACGAGGTGATTCTTATACTGATGGTAAATCAGTTGTTATTGGTAGTAGGATTACAGAACCTAAAGATTTTGATGTGGCAGTTGGACTGGCACTTCACGAAGGTTCTCACATTAAACTTTCCGATTTCAACTTACTTAGTGATATATACAATTTAGTTCCTACTCATGTAAAGGATGGGGCTATTAAAAAAGGTATTAATAATCCAATTGAGGTGATTAAAAACCTTTGGAATTATGTTGAAGATAGAAGAATTGATAACTTCGTATTCAAATCAGCACCTGGTTATAGAGATTATTACAGAAAAATGTACGATAAGTACTTCAATGATAAGATAATCGATAAGGGGTTGTTATCTGATGAATATAGAGATGGTACTCTTGATTCTTATATGTTTAGAATTATCAATCTTCATAACAAAAATGTTCAATTAGATTCTTTAAAGGGATTGAGAGCAATTTACAGATTAGTTGGATTGAATACAATTAGTAGATTAACTAACTCCAAAGAAGCTTTCGATGTTGCACTTGCGATGTTCAATGTAATTTTAAACAACATCAACCAACCAACTACCGATGATACCCAAGAACCACAAAATGAAAATGGTGATGGTTCTTCTTCTGATGAACAAGGTTCAGATGATGGCAATGGTGGTTCTTCTGAAGGTATGAGTGATGATGATTTCAATGATTTGTTAGAATCAATTGGTGAATCTCCAATCGGAGGTGATAAAGATGAAACTCCAACTGGTGGTAATGGAATGAGTATTGATAATTTACCTGATAA
>Ga0233426_10002062_pt1 | contig 17305 bp, 13 predicted proteins | sample SI_118_April2016_6_FD_179875 | JGI IMG/M metagenome (GOLD analysis project Ga0233426, IMG submission 179875) | Seawater microbial communities from Saanich Inlet, British Columbia, Canada - SI_118_April2016_10_MG | ecosystem: Environmental > Aquatic > Marine > Inlet | place: Canada: British...
GCCCCAAAGCTGACAAAGTGGTCCCGAAAGCGGTCCCGAAAGTGGTCCTGTGAGAAGCTATACCACTGTATTTGCTTGGTTTATTGGTAATTTAAGGGAGATTTTGGTGCCCAGGAGAGGACTCGAACCTCCACATCCTTGCGAATACTAGCACCTGAAGCTAGCGCGTCTACCATTCCGCCACCTGGGCAGGTGGTTGTGAGCGGGATTTAGACTTGGGGCGTGATGCTGTCAACGGGATTCGCTGCCCAAGCAACTGTTCAAATGCGGCAATTCCTACAATCTGACCCGAAACAGGCCAGTTTGACCCAAAATGGCATTGATAAGTGTCTTGCTCGCGCGCTTGGGGGTCGGTACATCAGCATTCAAGTTTTTAGACGAAGGATCAAGCATATGTCCAAACTTGTCACGATCTACGGCGGCTCTGGTTTTGTGGGTCGCTACATCGCGCGTCGTATGGCCAAAGAAGGCTGGCGCGTGCGTGTTGCTGTACGTCGCCCGAATGAGGCGATGTTCGTCAAGCCTTATGGAACGGTTGGTCAGGTAGAGCCCGTGTTGTGCAACATTCGCGATGACGCGTCCGTTGCGGCGGTGATGCAGGGTGCGGACGCAGTTGTGAACTGCGTTGGACTTTTGACAGAGAGCGGCAAGAACAAATTTGAAACGGTCCAGACTGAGGGCGCTGCACGTGTGGCGCGTTTGGCGGCAGAGGGCGGTGTTCAAACGATGGTGCACATCTCTGCGCTGGGCGCGGATGAAAACGCCGCAAGCGATTACGCGCGCACCAAAACATTGGGTGAAGCAGCTGTTTTAAAGCACATGCCGAACGCGATGATCCTGCGTCCGTCGATTGTGTTTGGAACGGAAGACCAGTTTTTTAATCGCTTCGCGTCTTTGGCGCGTTTGGGCCCGATCTTGCCAGCCATCGGCGCGGACACCAAGTTTCAGCCGGTCTATGTCGACGATGTTGCTGCAGCGGCCGTGAAGGGCGTTTTGGGCCAAGCGCATGGCACATATGAATTGGGTGGTCCCGAGGTCAGTACCTTCCGCGATTTGCTGCAATCAACTTTGGATATCATTCAACGTCGCAAGTTGATCCTGAACATCCCATTCCCGATTGCACGCATTATGGCGTTTGCGTTTGATATGCTTGAAACAGTGACGCTGGGCCTTGTGAAGAACCCAGCTGCGACACGTGATCAGGTGAAAAACCTGCGCGTCGACAATGTTGTGTCTGCGGATGCCAAAGGTTTGGCTGACTTGGGCATCACACCTGTCGCACTCGAAACGGTTCTACCTGACTACCTATGGCGCTTCCGCCCGTCTGGTCAGTACGCTGCGATCAAGGATTCTGCGAAGAACCTACGCGCATAAATCCAGTGTCGAATTGAATTGAAAGGGCGGTCCAATGGGCCGCCGTTTTCATGCGCTGTATCCGATCCAGATCAAGATCAGGCCTAGGATCACGCGATAAATCACGTAGGGTGTAAAACTAACGGACTTCAGCAAACGCATCATCAACGTTAGCGCCAGCATGGCCGCCACAAAGGCGAAGACGGCAGCAACGGCGCCGTCGCGTGCAAGGTCTGCGTTGGCCGTCGCTGCAACCTCGATTGCCAGTAATGTACCACCGGCAAGGATTGTGGGAATAGACATCAGCATTGCCAGTTTTGCGGCGTCTTCGCGTTTATAGCCAAGGTAGCGGCCTGCTGTGATTGTGATACCTGAACGGGACGTGCCGGGGATCAGCGCGATGGCCTGCCAAAGGCCCATGATGAACGCATCTTTGATGGACCACTGCGCTGCGACCTTTTCCTGCGTGCCTTTTTGGTCGGCCCAATACAGGACCAAACCAAAGATCAGCATGGTCCAGCCTATCACAGTGACTGAGCGCATCGCATCATCGAGGCCTGTTAGTTTTAGAACAAGGCCGAACAGAACAACGGGGATCGTCGCCAATATCAGGCACATCGCAAGCCATGCACCTTGGGTATCGACTTTGCCGCGTAGCAGGCGTGGGATGCCGCCGATAGCAAGGCGCACATCAGCCCAAAAATAGATCACGACAGCGAAAAGCGTGCCCACATGTACCGCAACATCAATAACTTGGCCTTGGTCTGTCATGCCGGTCAGTTTAGGCAAAAGGATCAAATGCCCTGACGATGAGACCGGTAGAAATTCTGTAATGCCTTGGATGATAGCAACGAGGAACAAGTGGAATAGGGACATGGAGTGGCCTCTTTCAAATCTGAAAGCAGATCTAGCCCAAGGCGATTCGTGTGGAAAGCTCTAGATTGGGACCGAATCGGATCTAATTTTCGAAAATATATTTCAAAATGGTGGAGCGGCCGAACATTTTTTGATAATTAGGTAACTACTTATGACTTTTATTCCGAGCCGGACCTTTGTATAAGGGGGCAACCCAGAATGAACCGACCACAGGAGCGCTATATCATGGCAAAGCAACCGATGTTGAAATTCGTCTCGCTAGAGCGCGATATGCCAACGAAACGCGCGCCTGATTTGCGCAACAAGGATTTCGGCGAAATCTACGCCGAGTACGCGGGCGAAAAGGCCAAAGAGCAATCTAGCCGCTGTTCGCAGTGTGGCGTTCCATATTGCCAAACCCATTGCCCCTTGCATAACAACATTCCTGATTGGCTGCGTTTGACAGCTGAAGGTCGTTTGCAAGAGGCCTATGAAGTGTCCCAAGCGACGAACACCTTCCCTGAAATCTGTGGTCGTATTTGCCCGCAGGATCGCCTGTGCGAAGGCAACTGCGTGATCGAAAGCTCTGGCCACGGCACTGTGACCATTGGATCAGTTGAGAAATACATCACTGATACCGCGTGGGAAAATGGTTGGGTCAAAGTGATCAAACCACATACAGAACGCACTGAAAGCGTTGGCATCATCGGTGCTGGCCCCGGCGGTCTGGCTGCGGCAGATGTACTGCGCCGCAAAGGTGTGCAGGTCACGATCTACGACCGATATGATCGCGCGGGTGGTTTGCTAACCTATGGTATCCCCGGTTTTAAGTTGGAAAAAGACGTGGTGATGCGCCGCAACGATCAGCTTGCTGAGGGCGGTGTCACCTTCAAGCTGAATTGCAACGTGGGTGAAGACATCTCTTTTGCGGACATCCAAGCGGCCCATGATGCGGTGATTATTGCGACAGGTGTTTATAAAACACGCGATCTGGCCGCCCCGGGTTCCGGTGCGAAAGGCATTGAACGCGCGATTGATTATTTGACCGCCTCTAATCGCAAAAGCTTTGGCGATGATGTGCCTGAATTTGACGACGGCCAGCTCGACGCCAAGGGTAAGCGCGTTGTTGTCATCGGTGGTGGCGACACGGCGATGGATTGTGTGCGAACTGCGATCCGTCAGGGCGCAACGTCGGTGAAATGTCTCTATCGTCGTGACAAGGCCAACATGCCTGGGTCGCAGCGCGAAGTGCAAAATGCCGAAGAAGAGGGCGTTGTTTTCGAATGGCTTTCCGCGCCAAAGGGCTTTGTTGGTGATCCTTCGGTTAACGGCGTCATGGTGCAAAAGATGCGCCTTGGTGCGCCCGATGTGACAGGTCGCCAAGCACCCGAAGTGATTGAGGGTGCCGACTATGTCGAAGAGGCTGATCTTGTGATCAAAGCGCTGGGCTTTGAGCCAGAAGATCTACCAACGCTTTGGGAAACAACAGGTCTCGAGGTCACGCGTTGGGGCACTTTGAAGGCGGCGTTCACAACGGGCGCGACGGATCTGCCGGGCGTGTACGCGGTTGGCGATATCGTGCGCGGTGCGTCCCTTGTGGTTTGGGCGATTAAAGACGGTCGTGATTGCGCCGAAGCGATCTTGGAGCAGTTGAACGCACCAAGTGCAGTTGCTGCGGAATGAGCGTGTTGAATGGCCACTGCATGTGCGGCGCGGTCACGTTGGAGTTTGAGCCGGTCGAGCCAAAGCTGGGTGCATGTCATTGCGAGATGTGTCGTCGTTGGACGGGTAGCGCGTTTCTAGAAATCGATGCAAAACCCGGGACGCTTAAGTTTGACGGTCCAGTTAAAAGTTATACGTCATCCGAATGGGCGGAACGTGCGTGGTGTGACACATGCGGCTCTACGCTTTGGTATCACCTGACTTTGCCCAAATATGACTATTACAGCATTTCTGCCGGCCTTGTTGAAAACGCAGGCAGGCTAAAGCTACAGACCGAAATTTATATTGATGTGAAACCCGAAGGCTACGCCTTTGCAGGATCACATGAAACGAAAACCAAAGCCGAAATCGAAGCAGGATTTGCGGCATTTGTAGAAGGAACGGCGCAATGACCAAGTATGATGCAAATTGGGTGAAAAACGAAGAAGCCAAGCGCGCGTATATGGCCGAGAATGGCCTGTATGATGAGAACGAAGAGCATAGCTCTTGCGGTGTTGGCCTTGTGGTGTCCATTGACGGCAAACCATCGCGCAAGGTTGTGGACGCCGGCATTGATGCGCTGAAAGCGATCTGGCATCGCGGTGCGGTTGATGCGGACGGCAAGACAGGCGATGGCGCGGGTATCCACGTGCAAATCCCCGTTTCCTTCTTTTACGACCAGATCGAACGCACGGGCCACACGCCGCGCAAAGAGGAATTGATGGCCGTTGGTCAGGTCTTTCTGCCGCGTACAAACTTTGGCGCACAAGAGACATGCCGCACGATCGTAGAAACCGAAGTTCTGCGCATGGGCTATTACATCTACGGCTGGCGCCATGTTCCCGTGGACATTACATGCCTTGGCGAAAAGGCCAATGCGACACGCCCAGAGATTGAACAAATCCTGATCTCAAACTCCAAGGGCGTTGATGAAGAAACGTTCGAGCGCGAGTTGTATGTGATCCGTCGCCGTATTGAAAAAGCAGCCTCTGCTGCTGGCATTGGTGAGTTGTATATCGCGTCGCTGTCGTGCCGTTCTGTGATCTACAAAGGCATGATGTTGGCCGAGCAAGTCGCGGTCTTTTACCCCGACCTGATGGATGAACGTTTCGAGAGTGCGTTCGCTATATATCACCAGCGTTATTCGACGAACACTTTCCCACAGTGGTGGTTGGCGCAGCCGTTCCGCATGCTTGCGCATAACGGTGAAATCAACACGCTCAAGGGCAACGTGAACTGGATGAAAAGCCACGAAATTCGCATGGCGTCTGGCGCATTTGGCGATATGGCTGAAGACATCAAGCCTGTAATCCCGTCTGGATCATCTGACTCAGCCGCGCTTGATGCTGTGTTTGAAGTTCTGGTGCGCGCGGGTCGTAACGCACCCATGGCCAAAACCATGCTGATTCCTGAAAGCTGGTCCAAGCAAGCAGTCGATCTGCCCCAGTCGTGGCGCGATATGTATTCCTATTGCAACTCCGTGATGGAGCCATGGGACGGCCCTGCTGCCCTAGCCATGACGGATGGTCGTTGGGTTTGCGCAGGTCTAGATCGCAACGGTCTGCGCCCCATGCGCTATGTCGTGACGGGTGATGGCCTGCTGATCGCGGGATCAGAGGCTGGCATGGTTCCGATTAACGAAGCGACCGTTGTCGAAAAAGGCGCGCTTGGTCCGGGGCAAATGCTGGCTGTCGATATGAAGACAGGCAAGCTGTTTCACGACACAGAAATGAAGGACAAGCTGGCAGCAGCGCAGCCGTTCAGCGAGTGGGTCGGAAAGATCAACGAACTTGATGACGCCCTTGGTTCTGTCACAGAAGCAGCGATCTATTCTGGTGCTGAACTGCGTAAGCGTCAGATCGCGGCGGGCTACACGATTGAAGAACTAGAGCAAATCCTTGCGCCTATGGCTGAGGATGGCAAAGAAACACTCGCCTCTATGGGCGACGATACACCGTCGGCAGTTCTGTCGAAAAAGTACCGTCCGCTAAGTCACTTTTTCCGTCAGAACTTCTCTCAGGTGACGAACCCACCCATCGATTCACTACGCGAATTCCGCGTGATGAGTTTGAAGACGCGGTTTGGTAATCTCAAGAACGTGCTCGACGAAAGCTCAGCGCAAACTGAAATCCTTGTGCTTGACAGTCCATTCGTGGGCAACGCGCAATGGGATGAACTAACACGTCAATTCAACGCCGATCTGGCCGAGATTGATTGTAGTTTTGAACGCGGTCCAAACGCATTGCAAGCGGGTCTGACGCGTATCCGTGCAGAGGTAGAGGATGCTGTTCGTTCTGGCGCAGGCCACATCGTTCTGACCGATCAAGGACAGGGCGAGGATCGTGTTGGTATGCCGATGATTCTTGCGACATCTGCTGTACATAGCCACCTGACACGCAAAGGTTTGCGTACATTCTGTTCGCTGAACGTGCGCTCTGCTGAATGTATTGATCCACATTATTTTGCAGTTCTGATCGGCTGTGGTGCGACTGTTGTGAACGCCTATCTGGCCGAAGATTCCCTTGCGGATCGTATCGAACGTGATCTGCTGGATTGCTCCCTAACCGAAGCGACGTCGCGCTATCGCAACGCGATTGATCAGGGTTTGCTCAAGATCATGGCGAAGATGGGTATTTCTGTTGTCTCGTCTTATCGCGGTGGTCTGAACTTTGAGGCCGTCGGTCTGTCACGCGCTATGTGTGCGGAGTTTTTCCCAGGTATGACCTCCCGCATTAGCGGAATTGGCGTCACGGGCATTCAGCACAAGGCCGAAGAAGTGCACGCACTTGGCTGGCAAGGTGGCCGCGATGTTCTGCCAATTGGTGGTTTTTACAAGTCGCGTAAATCTGGTGAAACCCACGCGTGGGAAGCGCAGTCAATGCATATGATGCAGACGGCGTGCAACACGGGATCTTTCCAGATGTGGAAGAACTACAGTGCGAAAATGCAAAGCAATCCGCCAATCCATTTGCGCGATTTGCTAGCGATCAAGCCGATGGGCGAAGCGATCAACGTTGACGAAGTGGAAAGCGTCACAGCGATCCGCAAGCGTTTCGTGACCCCCGGCATGTCGCTTGGTGCTTTGTCGCCTGAGGCGCACAAGACGCTGAACGTCGCGATGAACCGCATTGGCGCACGCTCTGACTCTGGTGAGGGCGGCGAAGATCCAGCGCACTTTGTACCAGAGCCGAATGGTGATAATCCATCTGCGAAAATCAAGCAGGTGGCCTCTGGCCGTTTTGGTGTCACAGCCGAATATTTGAACCAATGTGAAGAGCTGGAAATCAAAGTCGCGCAGGGTGCTAAGCCCGGCGAAGGCGGTCAGTTGCCTGGTATGAAGGTCACAGACCTAATCGCGCGTCTGCGTCATTCGACCAAGGGCGTGACGCTGATTTCACCGCCGCCGCATCACGATATCTATTCCATCGAAGACCTTGCGCAGTTGATCTACGATCTTAAGCAGATCAACCCGCGCTGTAAGGTGACGGTCAAGCTGGTTGCGTCCTCTGGTGTCGGCACGATTGCCGCTGGTGTGGCCAAGGCCAAGGCGGATGTGATCCTGATTTCGGGTCATAATGGCGGCACGGGCGCATCGCCTGCGACATCGATCAAATACGCAGGTCTGCCATGGGAAATGGGTTTGACCGAGGCCCACCAAGTGCTGGCAATGAACAACCTGCGCGATCGTATCACGCTGCGCACAGACGGTGGTTTGCGCACAGGCCGTGACATTGTCATGGCCGCGATGTTGGGTGCCGAAGAGTACGGCATCGGAACTGCCGCGCTGATCGCGATGGGCTGCATCATGGTACGTCAGTGCCAGTCCAACACATGCCCTGTTGGTGTGTGTACGCAGGACGACGCTTTGCGCGAAAAGTTCACGGGGAATGCGGATAAGGTCGTCAATTTGATCACCTTCTATGCGCAGGAAGTGCGTGAAGTGCTGGCATCGATTGGTGCGCGTAGTATGGATGATGTGATTGGTCGCGCTGATCTGTTGCATCAGGTTAGCCGTGGCTCTGCGCATCTGGATGACCTTGATCTTAACCCGTTGCTGATCACTGTCGATGGCGCGGCAGACATCAAATATGATCGGTCTCGCGCGCGCACGCCTGTGCCTGACACGCTGGACGCCGAGATCGTGCGCGACGCTGCACGCTTCTTGGAAGACGGCGAAAAGATGCAGCTTAGCTATGCGATCCAGAACACGCATCGTTCCGTAGGAACGCGCGTTTCGTCCCATATCGTCAAGAACTTCGGTATGCGCAATTCGCTGCAACCGGATCACTTGCTGGTGCATCTGAAGGGCTCTGCTGGTCAGTCCCTTGGTGCCTTCGCAGCGCCTGGTCTAAAGTTGGAAGTCAGCGGTGATGCCAATGACTATGTCGGCAAGGGTCTGTCAGGTGGTACGATCGTTGTGCGTCCCCCGATGGCTAGCCCACTGGTCGCGTCCGAGAATACGATCATCGGTAACACGGTCCTTTATGGTGCAACCGCGGGTCACTTGTTCGCGGCGGGTCGTGCGGGGGAACGTTTCGCAGTTCGTAACTCCGGTGCGAGCGTTGTGATCGAGGGATGTGGCTCTAACGGGTGTGAATACATGACCGGTGGTGTTGCTGTGATCCTTGGCTCAATCGGTGCGAACTTTGGTGCGGGTATGACGGGGGGGATGGCCTATCTTTATGACCCTGAAGGTGAAGCGGACAACTTGATGAACCATGAAACGCTGGTAACTTGTGCGGTCAGCATGCCCCATTGGGAACGCCAGCTGAAATCGCTTGTGGAACGTCATTTGGCCGAGACAGGCAGTCGCAAAGCGGAAGATCTGCTTCAGCATTGGGATTTGGAGTTGAAGAACTTCGTACAAATCTGCCCAATCGAGATGCTGAACAACCTACCGCATCCTTTGGGGATCGAAGACCAAGCCGTTCCTGCGGAGTAAGCGCAACTGATAAATTAAAAACGCCCGAGGTTCTGCTTCGGGCGTTTTGCTATTCTGCCAAGCGCTGTAGGGTCACGCCATGGCACGTGCAGTAAAGAAAAAAACCACACCCAAGAAAACCAGCAAACCAAAAGCGAAACGTTCGCTTGCGGCGCGTATAACTGCGGCCCGTCAATTCGTGCGGCGCTGGGCGTGGCGTGGGACGTTGATCGTGCTTGCGATTGTACTGCTTTGGGTTTCGTATTTCGTTTGGTTCAATCCACACAAGACACCCTACATGCGTACCGAACAACTGCGCATTGGAGGCGATGTTGATTACGAATGGGTCGATATGGCCCAAATAGCGCCTGTAATGGCGCGGTCTGTCGTTGCCGCAGAAGATGCGAATTACTGTGAGCACTGGGGCTTTGATATGTCGGCAATCCGTGCGGCAGTCGATTCTGGTGGCGCGCGCGGTGCATCAACGATTAGCCAGCAAGTCGTAAAGAACGTGTTTCTGTGGCACGGGCGCAGCTATGTGCGCAAAGCGTTGGAGGCGGGGCTAACACCGCTTGTCGAACTGATCTGGTCCAAAGAACGTATCCTAGAAGTTTACCTAAATATCGCTGAATTTGATGATGGTGTGTTCGGTGTCGAAGCAGCGTCGCGGCATTATTTCGGTGTCGGCCCTGAAGAACTAAGCGCAACGCAATCGGCGCGTCTTGCCGCGATACTGCCCTCACCAAAGAAACGAAGCGCGTCGCGTCCGTCTAACTATGTCCGCAAACGCACGCGCCAAATTATCGATGGTGCGGCCACGATCCGCCGTGACGGACGCGCCTCATGTTTTCAGGATTGAACTTGCGCGCAATGCGGGGCATTCAGAAGCGCACACAAAACAAGTTGAATTCGTAATCCTATGGCCCGTTTGTATCATGTTCCCCTTTCCCCTTTTTGCCGCAAGGTCCGCTTGGTCTTGGCCGAAAAGAAGATCGACGTTGAGCTGATTGAAGAACGTTATTGGGAAGGCGACCCAGATTTTTTGCGCCGCAACCCTGCGGGCAAGGTGCCGATTTTGAAATTAAACGGCCGCACGATGCCTGACAGCATGGCGATTTGTGAATACCTTGAAGAGAAAAATCCAGAACCCCCTTTGATGCCGCGCAGTGCGGAAGGACGTTACGAAGTGCGTCGTTTGGTGGCGTGGTTTGATGACAAGTTCCATCAGGAAGTGACCTCCAAGCTACTGTATGAACGCGTCAACAAGAAGCTGATGAAGCAGGGTTATCCTGACAGCAAGAACGTCAAAGCAGGTGCGAAGGCGATCAAATACCACCTTGATTATATGGCATGGCTTTTGGACCATCGCCGCTGGTTGGCGGGGGATGCCATGACGATTGCTGATTTCGCCGCGGCAGCACATTTGTCGTCGTTGGATTACAGCTCTGATGTTGATTGGACGCGCTCCGAGACGGTGAAAGACTGGTACGCAAAGATTAAATCGCGCCCGGCGTTTCGCACAATCCTAGCCGATCAAGTTCCCGGTTTCCCGCCGTCCCAGCACTACAACGATCTTGATTTCTGATCTGAAAACCCGACTTGCGCAGGAAGCGCATGACATTGGCTTTGACGCGTGCCGCATATGCCGTCCTTGGGACGTGCCGCTTGTTCCAGAGCGTTTGGAAGCTTTCGTAGACAAGGGTCGCCATGGCCAAATGGGCTGGATGGCTGAACGTCTGCAGTGGCGTGGTAATCCAGCAGAACTTTGGCCCGAAGCGCGGTCTGTGATCATGTTGGGTGAAAGCTACACACCCGAGCATGATCCGTTGGAAATCCTGAAGCACCCCGATCGTGGGGCGATTTCGGTCTACGCCCAAAACAAAGATTATCATGATCTGGTGAAGAAACGTCTGAAGCGTTTGGCGCGTTGGTTGATCGCGCAGGAAGAGTGTCAGGTGAAGGTGTTTGTGGATACAGCGCCCGTTCCTGAGAAACCCTTGGGCGAAGCTGCGGGCCTGGGTTGGCAAGGCAAGCACACCAACCTTGTGAGCCGCCAAATGGGCAATTGGTTCTTTTTAGGCTCTGTTTTTACCACACTGGATTTGCCTGCGGATACGGCAGAAGTCGACCATTGCGGGTCGTGTCGGTCGTGCTTGGATATTTGCCCGACGTCGGCCTTTCCCGCACCCTATCAATTGGACGCCCGGCGCTGCATTTCCTACCTGACGATTGAACATAAAGGCCCTGTTGAAGAAGAGTTGCGCGCCTTGATGGGGAACAGAATTTACGGGTGTGATGATTGCTTGGCAGCGTGCCCATGGAACAAGTTCGCGGTCCAAGCGCGCGAGCTGCGCTACGCGGCACGCGACGAATTGAAAGCGCCGCATTTAGCTGAGTTGGCTGCGTTGGATGATGGTGCGTTTCGTTTGATGTTTTCGGGATCTCCGATCAAACGGATCGGGCGTGATCGGTTCGTACGTAATGTTCTTTATGCTATCGGAAATTCGGGTCTGGTGGAGTTGCGTGAAGTGGCGCAAGGATTGGTTGAAGATCCAGATGAAACGGTTGCGGATGCGGCGCGTTGGGCCTGTGCTCGGTTAGTTTGAGGGTGCGGGTGCCTCCGGCGGGAGTTTATTTGGAAAGATGAAGTTTAAGGAAAGACGACATGGCGCTTTTGTTGGGTGTGGATACGGGCGGAACTTATACTGACGCAGTTTTATTGCGCGATGAGCGTGATGTTGTGGCGACAGCAAAGTCACTAACGACCAAGCATGACCTGTCCATCGGTATTGGTGGCGCGATTGAAGCTGTTCTGACTGAAAGCGGTGTTGATCCGTCACAGGTGGCGATGGCGTCCTTGTCAACGACGCTTGCGACCAATGCGTTGGTTGAAGGTCAAGGCAGTCGAGTTGCGTTGATCTATATCGGGTTCAAAGAACGTGACCTTGATACGCATGGCTTACGGGATGCTTTGAAGGGTGATCCTGTTCTGGTTCTTGGAGGTGGGCACAACCACGCGGGTGGCGAGGTGGCTTCGCTTGATATCGAGGCTCTAAACGGCTTTTTAGAGACACAGTCTGATGTCACCGCCTTTGCGGTTGCGTCACAATTTGCGACTCGCAATCCAGCCCATGAACTGGCTGTAATGACGCGGATATCTGAGGTGTTGGATGTTCCCGTGAGCGCATCGCATCAGTTGTCTGCCAAGTTGAATGGCCCAAAGCGTGCGATGACGGCGCTGTTGAACGCGCGTTTGATTGGGATGATTGATGGGTTGATCAGTTCCGCACAAGGCACTTTGAAGCGTCTGTCGATTGATGCGCCTTTGATGGTTGTGCGTGGTGATGGCGCATTGATCGGTGCGACAATGGCGCGCGAACGTCCGATTGAAACGATCCTAAGCGGGCCTGCCGCATCCATCGTTGGCGCACGTTGGTTGACGGGCGCGGATCATGCGTTGGTGTCAGACATTGGGGGCACAACGACAGATATAGCTGTGCTGCGCGACGGGCGCCCAGCGATTGACCCCATGGGTGCGCAAGTAGGTCCCTATCGTACGATGGTCGAGGCGGTTGCGATGCGTACGCATGGGCTTGGTGGTGATAGTGAAGTGCACTTCATTGGGTCTGGTTTGGAGGGTGGCGTCACGCTTGGGCCGCGGCGTGTTGTGCCTGTGTCCTTGATGGCAATGGACGCGCCGGATGTGGTGCATCGCGCGCTGGATGCGCAGATCCGAAGTACTGTGCCGGGCGAACATGACGGGCGCTTTGTGCGCGCGGTTCAGGGATTGCGAACAGATGGGTTGGGCGCGCGAGAACTGGATTTGATCGTGCGTATCGGGGATGCTGTTTTGCCGATGGGGCATGTCCTGAAAAATCGTATTGAAGCGCAAGCGTTGAAACGTTTGGTTGAGCGCGGCTTGGTTCAGATTGGCGCACTTACGCCTAGTGACGCGAGCCACGCACTGGGGCGTGTTGATGCGTGGGATATTGAGGCTGCTAAAAAGGCATTGGCCTTGATGGGACGTAGGCGCACAGGGGCTGGAAATATGCTGGCACCAGAGCCCGAAGTGATGGCGCAGATCGTGATCGATCAGCTAACACAACAAACTAGTTTGGCATTGTTAGAGACTGGTTTTGCCGAGGAAGCGGATGGCTTTGGATTACCCGCAGCTGATCTTGCGCGTCATGTTCTAACACAGCGCGGTTTAGGTGCGCATCGTGGCTTGTTGCGGATTGATGTGGGACTGAACCTGCCTGTGATCGGGTTGGGCGCATCGGCGGCGAGCTATTATCCTGCGGTTGGTGAACGTCTCGGCTGCGAGACGATTTTGCCTGAACATGGCGGTGTTGCGAATGCCATTGGTGCTGTTGTCGGACGTGTGACGATGCGACGGCAAGGGACCGTTACTGCGCCAAGTGAAGGGTGTTACAGGGTGCATTTTGAAACGGGGCCGGAAGATTTTGGCGACAGTGATGCCGCCTTGAGTGCGCTTGAGGCGCATCTGTTTCAGCAGGCCAAGTCGGATGCCGAGACCTCAGGTGCACAGGATATTCACCTTCATGCGGAGCGTGACATCAAGATGGCGCAGGCTGAGGCGCGCGACGTCTTTATCGAAGCGACGATTAATGTAGAGGCTTCGGGACGTCCGCGCATCGCAGGCTGATGTTTCACACGATCACAGAACTGCGCGTGCATTGAAATCATACTTTGCTTTTCGCAAATACACCCCATCTAATGAACTACAAACACAGTAGGAGTATGCCATGACTGAGTATCGCAAAGACATGGACGTTGTTGCCACGCTTGACCCAGAGCAGTACCGCGTCACGCAGGAAAATGGGACAGAACGCCCAGGCACAGGCGCACTGTTGGGAAATAAAAAGCCAGGGATTTACGTTGATATCGTTTCTGGCGAACCGCTATTTGCATCGTCTGACAAATACGAAAGCGGATGTGGGTGGCCATCTTTTACCAAGCCTCTGGTGCATGAGTTTGTGACCGAATTGCGCGACAGCACGCTTGGCATGGTGCGCACAGAAGTGCGGTCTACGAATGGGGATAGCCATCTTGGGCATGTGTTCAACGATGGCCCGCCTAATCGTGGTGGTCTGCGCTATTGCATCAATTCAGCCTCGCTTCGGTTCGTCCACCGTGACGATATGGAAGGCGAAGGTTATGGAAAATATCTGGATCAAGTGGAGGACATCGCATGAGTGAGCGCGCAGTTTTAGCAGGGGGTTGTTTCTGGGGTATGGAAGATCTGATCCGTAAGATGGACGGGGTTCTGTCTACGCGGGTTGGCTACACGGGCGGCGACGTGCCAAATGCGACCTATCGCAATCACGGCACGCATGCGGAAGGGATCGAAATCAATTTTGATCCTGCCCAGATCACGTATCGCATGCTGCTTGAATTCTTCTTTCAGATCCACGACCCAAGCACACCGAACCGGCAAGGTAATGACCGCGGGTTAAGCTATCGTTCTGCAATTTATTACGTGGACGACGCGCAAAAGAAAATTGCGTTGGACACGATTGCAGATGTGGATGCATCTGGCTTGTGGCCCGGTAAAGTCGTCACGGAACTTGAGCCCGTCAGTGCTTTCTGGGAAGCTGAGCCGGAGCACCAGAATTATCTGGAGCGTATCCCGCATGGTTATACTTGCCATTTCGTGCGTCCAAATTGGACCTTGCCGAAACGCGCGGCAGAGTAGGCTTTTAACACGCGCGGTGCTGGTGTAGCGATGGAGCATGTCTTCATTTACTGGCATCGCGCTTAAACTCGCATCGGTCGTTTTATTTGTCATCATGTCCGCGCTTATCAAAGCGACGACAGAGGATGTGCCGACCGGGCAGGCGATGTTTTTTCGGTCCTTCTTCGCGTTACCCATCATCATAGGTTGGCTCGTGTGGAGCGGTGATCTGAAGACGGGTTTGCGCACGTCTCGCCCGATGGGCCACGTTTGGCGTGGATTGATCGGCGTTTGTGGAATGGGCTTTGGGTTTTCTTCACTCGCGTATCTTCCGTTGCCAGATGTGACAGCTATCGGATTTGCGGGCCCCTTGATGACAGTGGTCTTGGCGGCCCTTCTTTTGGGCGAGCGCCTGAGGATTTATCGCATATCAGCAGTTCTTTTAGGGCTTGTCGGCGTCTTCGTTATTTTATCACCGCGCTTGTCGATTTTTTCGGGACAAGAGATGGAACGTACGGCGCAAATTGGTGTGGCTTTGGTGCTGACCTCTGCGATGTTCAGAGCGCTTGTGCAAATACATATTCGCCGGCTTGCGCAGACCGAAAAGACAGCGGCGATTGTGTTTTACTTTTCCATGACGACCACGCTTTTGTCGCTGCTCACGCTGCCGTTCGGATGGACGATGCCTGATATCAACGCGGTGATCATGTTGGTGTGTGCGGGTTTGATTGGAGGGGTCGCACAGATTTTTATCACCTCTGCCTACCGCTTTGCGGATGCATCTGTGATCGCGCCCTTTGATTATGCTGCAATCCTGTTTTCGATGATTATCGGATATATCTTTTTTGCAGATGTACCCACGGTGCAGATGTTGCTTGGCTCTTGTATTGTGATTTTCTCGGGACTTTTGATTATCTGGCGGGAACGTGCGCTTGGTTTGAAACGTGGAAAAGCGCGTCCTACTTTGACGCCGCAAGGGTAGTTGAATTCAGGATATTGAGTTTATTTTGAGAGATGAAGCGGTTACCGATCTGCAAAGCCCATCATTGCGTAGAGCGGAGGAAGCAGCCAGCGACGTTTTGATCCGAACGGGATCTTGTTTGGAGCGATTTTTAAGACATCCGGGTAGGGTTGGCGTGTTGCTTTGTCTTGGACAAGGTCTGCAAGGAGCGCACCGCAATAGCTGGCCATTGCGACGCCGTTTCCGTGATAGGACAGTGATGCAAATGCCCCTGGCATTTCGGGGATTGGTCCCGTGAACGGCGCGCGTTTGGCGTTCATGCAGACAAGGCCGGACCATAGATGCGGCGTTTCCACATGGGCCCATGCTGGGAACATTTGCTCGAAGTCGTTGCGGATGAGGGCTTTAATCTTTGCATCCGAGCGTGCATTCGCGAATATGCCGCCGCGCATGCCGAACAGGAAACGACGGTCGGGCATAAGTCGGAAGTAATGGAGCAAATTGCGGCTGTCGAATGCCATCTGATCGGATGTCCATCCTGCCGCTTGGATTTCGTTGTCTGTCAACGGACGTGTGACGAGCACAGTGGATTGAACGGGCATAAAGCGCGCGGCGAGCCATTCGGGAACGTCCTCAGAAGAATAGCCATTGGTGGCGATGATCAGGCGTTTGGCCGTGAGTTTGCCCCGGGGTGAGTGCAGCGTGAATTGGGCGCCTTTTTCGATGCGCGTGACGGGGGATTTCTGGTATAGCGTTGCACCTGCTTTGAGGGACGCTTGGGCGATGCCGAGCGCGTATTTAAGAGGGTTGAGCGCAAATCCAACGGGAATTGTAAGCGCCCCGTGGAAGGGGCCGTTTAGGCCGTGCTCTGCGAGGTCTTTGGCGTGGATGAGGTTTGGTGTGACGCCATAGTCATTGGCGGCCTGTTCTGCGTGGTCTTGCAGCATCGACCATCGCGCGGGTTTGTGGGCCAGTAGGGTTTCGCCGTTGGAATGCGTGTCCGCGTCGATGTTGTGCGCGTCGAACAGATTTGCGACGTGGCCGATCGCGTTTTTTTCGGCTTGTCGCCATGCGCGGCGTGCATCTGAGCCATAGCGCTTTTCGATCTGCGTGTTCTCTAGGATGCCGCCCCCGAGACAGCAAAATCCGCCATTGCGACCACTTGCGCCCCAGCTGATTGTTTCGGCGTCTAACAGCGTGACATCAACGCCGTCTTGCGCAAGCTGGAGGGCCGCGTTTAATCCAGTGAAACCACCACCGATAATTGCCACATCCGTGTGATGCTTGCTTTGGAAAAGGGGTGTTTCCAGCGGATCTACTGTCGTCTGCCAAAAGCCATCGCGAACCGGTTCTGGCCCGTAGGCAAGGGGTTCGTATATACGTTTCATCCGCGTATCGCGGCTTGTTCATCGCGCTGTTGTTTCAGGCTTGATTGCTTTGAAATGAGCGATGCACCGATGACGCCGATCGTGACGATTGCAATCATGATGGTTGAAAGCGCGTTGATTTCCGGGCTGACGCCGAGACGCACAGCGGAGAAAATCTTTATCGGAAGCGTTGTGGCAGACGGGCCAGAGGTGAAGCTAGCGATGACCAGATCATCAAGCGAGAGCGTGAATGCGAGGAGCCAGCCAGAGATGACAGCAGGTGCGATGATCGGGAGCGTCACAAGGCGGAAGGCTTGGAGGGGCGTGCACCCGAGGTCCAGCGCGGCTTCTTCCAGCGAGTTGTCAAAGCTGACAAGACGCGAGGACACAACGACAGACACAAAGCACATCGCGAAGGTCGTATGCGCAAGGACGATTGTAAGAACGCCGCG
>Ga0233426_10002063_pt1 | contig 17304 bp, 19 predicted proteins | sample SI_118_April2016_6_FD_179875 | JGI IMG/M metagenome (GOLD analysis project Ga0233426, IMG submission 179875) | Seawater microbial communities from Saanich Inlet, British Columbia, Canada - SI_118_April2016_10_MG | ecosystem: Environmental > Aquatic > Marine > Inlet | place: Canada: British...
CCGATATTATGATATAAATAAATATCATCTATATATTTTTTATCATCAATTGTATATCCTAATCCTATATTCCGAAATTTGTTTTTTATATGGGAATAAGTTCTAATATTTCTATTATAAACATTCGCAACACCGTATATTTCTATTTGACCGGCATACGATCCTTTTTTTTTCATATAATCTAAATATTCATTCATATTTTTATATTTTGGAACCCGATTATTTTGTTTCGCATTTGTGGTTTCATCTTTAACCGCATCATTAATTTCATCACGAATTGTTAATCCTGTTGATAATTTATATTGAGGATTATTTTCTAACCATTTTATAACTTTTTTCCGTAAACTTATTGATTGTTTTTCAATATTATCTGGTGGTTTATTTATCATTTCATAAGAAAAGATAGTTACTAATGAATGAAAAAAACAATCTCCATCACCTGGTACACTCAAATGATTAAAGTTTTTATATTTCATACTATATCTATTATAGATATTTTAAAAACTATAGAATTGATCTAATGAATTATCCATATCATAATTATCTGGAATTGTTTCTGCATCGTAAAAGACTTCTGATAAATTTTCATCATCTAAAACTAACGAATCGCCATACATATTCTCACTACTTAATATATCTATAGAAATAACTTTATTATCATTAAGATATTTTGCGACTTGTTTTCCATTTACATATGATTGATATACTTGAGGATCAAATATCGCAAAATTATTATCATTATCTCTGGCAAAAATTAAACAATGAGAAGAACCATCCTTTCTACGAATAATAACAATCATACCAAATCCTTTTTTAATTGATTTAAATAAATTAATAATTATTTTTCCGGCACCCTTTTTATGAGATAATAACTCCATTTCAATAAACTTAAAAATATATTCAGGATACTTTTTATTAAAAAATAACTCTATTTCATGTGTATACATACCTTTTTCTCCATATTCTAACATTAAATTAATAAACTCTTCATTTGTTATAACATGTAAAAAATTAAAAGTACAAGGACAACAATCATTTTCAAAAAAATGTTGATTTTTAGATTGATATTTAATAACATCAAAATCAAACTTTTTAAAATACCCTCCTTTACTCATATAATATAAAATATAAAATATAAAATATAATAATTATATTCAGCCAAAAATATCTAGATTATTAATATAGATATGTTTACAAAAAATAATCTAGAAAAAACGATATATTTATCATTAGGAGCCCAAATAATAACAAGTGCTATTTCATTCAAAGGAATTAATTATAATTTAGAACCAAACGATCAAATCTTACAAGATATTCTTAAATTAGAATTATTTGTACAATTAGTTGAATTTATTTTTTATGTCTGGATTTCTACAAGTCTCAAAAATTATGATACAATGACCTCACGAAGATATATTGATTGGATGATTACTACTCCTACGATGTTATTTTCAACAATCATATTCATGAAATATCAAGAACAAAAAGAAAAAAATGATAATCATTTACTAACATTAGAAGGTTTTATAAATGATAATAAATCAAATATTAAAAAAATATTCTTTTATAATGGATTAATGTTATATTTTGGATATCTCGGAGAATCAAAACAAATGGACCTCTATAAATCAGTTACAATTGGATTTGTATTTTTTTATTTATCTTTCAATACAATTTATAAAGAGTATGCTCAGAAATCAAAAGAAGGTGAACAATTATTTAATTTTTTATTAATTGTATGGGGGTTATATGGTGTCGCAGCTATTATGGATCCAATTAAAAAAAATATTCTTTATAATATTTTAGATGTTATCGCTAAAAACTTTTATGGATTATTTATTTACTTCAAAATTAAGAATATCAAAACCCAGCAACCTTTTTCCCTAGATCAGTCAAGATAGGAGTATTAATATCTGTTACTTTAGGTAGTGGTTCTCCATATGTTCTTGGATGAATCGGAAACAATTTTGGTTTATGAGGCCAATGTGTTGTCATCCTTAGTTCATTAAATGCTTTTTGTTTTTTCTTAATATTTGCATTTGTTGAATGAGATCGGGGCTTCATACAAACATAAACAATATTCCTTAAATTACTTTTAGTACGAGAACGATTCGGTTCAGTTCCACAATGAATTGTACGACTATCCCAAAAGACCATATCTCCAGCAAAACATTGAATCCTTTTTTCTTCACATCCTTTATTTACATAAAACCCTTTTTCTTCATCAGTATGGCGATACCAATCAGAACCATCCTGTACTTTATTTACCTTTTTAAACTCTTCATGATAAATATTACTAGATTCCATAAAAGCGAGAGTCGCATCATTTTCATTTACATCATATGCTGTGACCCAACTCTGAATACTTTCAAAATCAGGACGAAAATAACTCTGATCTGTATGATACCATGTTTTACGATACCAACCTCTATTTGTTTCTTCCGGGGGAAAATGAAATGATGCTCCATCAAAACTAGTTAAAAGATCTTCTGGTTCAGTATTCCATATCTTTGAAAAGATATCAATTATAACTGGATTTTGTCTTATATCCCATACAAATTGAGAATGACCAACTTGATATTGTTGAAGAAGCATTGAATGTTTCGGAAAAAGTTTAAGGAACTGTACCCATGATTTAGAATCATCGCGTTTAATAGGAACCTCAAATCTTTGAGTAACATGTTCCAAATAATCCCACATACCATTTCTCATATTTTGAATTTCATCATAATTCAAAACACCCGGAACAATCGCAACACCATATTTGTATATCATATCTTTAACACCATCAGAAGTTGTAAGATACTTTTCATATTCATAAGACATAGTCAATTATATTTTATAAATAAAAATAATTAAAGAATCAAATTTTTAAGGCATAATTATAAGAGTGTTTAAAATTATAATATATTATATTATATATTTATATGGATCTAAAAAATGTTGAATTTATTATGTATTTTATTTTAGATCTTTTAATTATTTTTATATATGGTTCATATCGTTGTAAAAATCCAAATTATAAAGATATATTAGAAACAAAAATATATATTGGTGATTTAGATGGTTGGTCTATTTCACATTTATTATTTTTTATGTTGATTGGGTATCAATTTAAAAACAATACATATTTAATCGTTGCATTTGTATTTGGTATATTATGGGAATTATTTGAGCACTATTACGGCGAAAAAAGACCCGGTTGGTTAGGTGGATATGGAGATTGTAATAATTTAAAAACCGATAGAGAAACTAGTAATTGGTGGTATGGTAAATATTCTGATATTTTCATGAATGTCACTGGTTTATTAATAGGATATTATTTACAAAATAAAAAATTACCTTTTAAATTAAAATAAAGATTATTTACATATTTATGATTTAGAGTAGATCCAAGAAAGAAAGATAGATAGTTCGTCTTCCATAAAATTTGAAACTCCCTTTCTTGAATGGTAGCATACAAACAATTACAGAGACAGTTTAACAACAAGACTTGCCCCTACTCTCCAACCTTCCGTACTCTTCCCGAGACAAGTACAGTCGCGGTGGCATTGGTTCAGACTGTCCAGACGATGCTCACCCAAGAGTCCAAGGTTCTTCTTGGATTCCTGAAAGCGATGAAGGAAAAGTATCCTTACTTGCCCGATGTTGAAGAAATGGGTGGAGACGAAGACCTGATGAAGTTCATTGACGAGACCAAGACTGGAATGAAGAAGAAGACTCCCGAAGAACGCCGAGGAGAATACGACGAGATGAAGTGTGATGCTCGCATCTGGAAAGGTGTTGGACAAGGGATGGGATATGATAACATCCAGTGCGGCTCCAAGAAGGTAGGTGGTTGCTTCTGTAAGAAGCATCAGACTGCTCACGACAATGGAGAATGGTGGCTGGGGAAGATCATGGATCCTCGTCCGGAAGAACCAGTTGGTCCTCCTGGATCTAAGAATCCTCGTCTTCATGTGTGGAATACCGATAAGGAAGGTAAGGCAGTGGAGAAGCCTTCCCGCAAGAAGAAGAGTCCTTCTCAGACGCCAAAGAAGGCTGGAAAGAAGAAGAGCTCTGCTAAGGACTGCGGGTATCCAGATGATAGATGGAAAAAGATAGGTAAAAACGCATATATTTTACCGAGAGATAAAATGACAAAAGAAGAGAAAAAAAGTTTAAAATTGAAAGTAAAAAAGTTTAAAACTAAAAAGATAATAAAAAGTATTATGGATGATCTTATAGATAAAGTTGTTAGTGCTGAAGATAGTAAAACTACCTCAGAATCTAAAAAAGGGAATAAAGGTGAAAAGGAAAATGGTGAAAAGAAATCGCGAAGATGCAGTAATTGTGGTGAAATCGGGCATAATCGCAAAACTTGTTCCAAACCAATGATAGTGAAAGTTAAATCTTCAACGAATAATAAAAAAGCAATTGAAAATGAAAACACGATAATGAATAAAATAAATGAAGATGATACTTATAAAGAATTATTAAAAGAAAAATTATCAGATAATGAAATAATTATGTACCCTACAAATGCTGTAAAACCTACTAAAGGTAATGGTTATAAGTTACAATGTAGTGAACAATGGATGAAATATAAAAGTGGAACAAAAGAAAAATCGCCTTCTTCAAAATCAGATATTCTGCTTTTCGATTTTATGTCACATATTGGTGCTTCCATTAAATCTGGAAAGGGGAGATGGACATCGGCGGATTGGTGTGAAACATCCGCTATATTACTTTCTGTTTGGGAAAATAAATATAATGATAATTTAGAGGTCAAAGATATTATAGATAAGATAATAGAATATATGAAAAAAGTCGGTAAACATAAACCATTATATAAATACCGCAATAAGACTCTTATATGTAAAGAAATTGAAGCAGACCCTTCAATCCAGGATGTAGATACCAAATGGATTCAATTACTTGAACAAACTTGCAATGAATGTAATAGTTTATGGACGATTCTCATAAAAGAACATTTAGAATATGTTAAAGATATTTTATTTGAATGTGCTTCGGGCGAATATAAATTTGGTAATAATTGTGGGAAGGCAGATGTATTAATTGTAACGGATAAAAATACCTCGAATATAAAAAAAGTAGTTAGTTTAAAAAATAGAACACTGGAATTAGATGAATATTTAATATCACAACTACCCCCATTAACGAGTATATTCGCTTGTAAATCTGGTGGGACTGGTAAAGAAATGTGGATGAGATTTTTATAGTTTAATTGATATCATAGTGATCGAATGTTGCTTTAATCACAGTATGGACATTACTTACATTTACCGCATTACCGAATTGTTTATATGAATGTCTATCTTCTTCTGCTATTTTAAAATCTTCAGGAAATGATTGCAATCTAGCACATTCCCTTGGTGTAATATATCGTTTTTCTTTCCCATAAATAGGAATCTGTGAAATAGCAACAAGGGTTGGAAAATGGTGAGCCCTTTTTACTCTAATACCCGATTGTCTTATCTGAATGAAATAATTAAAGATTGAATCATTTTCTTTAATTTTACCTGCTTGCCATTCGAGTTTACCGTAAATTTCTCTTTTCTGTAAGATCTCCTTATGTTTTTCATACCATTCGTCCCATTGAGTTTTATACTTCTGAATTAATGGTTTATTTGCTGTGATGTATCCCTTTCTCCATTCAGCATAATTATCAAACTCTTCTTGAGTATGACCATTATAATGTTCATTAATCATTATAACAGGTGAAATCTTTTCCCCAGGAGGGAATATCTTAATCATTTCTTCCCACGCATTCAAGCATTTTAAGACATCTCCATCTATAAAATATTTTGGATTAATATCTTCTTTTTTGTCTAGAAAATCTTCAAACTCAAAATCTTTTACTTTAGGTGGTAACACGGTTTTTGAACCGTTGTAAATATCTTTTCGAATACATTGGAAATAAACCCTTTCTCTCTGTTGTGGAACACCATATTCATGGGGTGAAATCTGAAATATTTCAACATGATAATTGTAATTATCAAGTTTTTCTTTAATGTATTCTATAACTTTTTTATCGCCAACTTTCAGAATATGTTTAACATTTTCTAGAAACATAAACTTTGGTTTCTTAATTTTTGCGATACGCATAATTTCATCAAATAGAAGACCCCTATCATCTTCAAACATTTTCTTCTTTCCAGCATTTGAAAATGCTTGACACGGGAAACCACCACAGATAATATCTATTTCTTCTTCAATTTCATTAGGGTCAATCTTTCTAACATCGGGATGAGGTTCAATCCCATAATTCAGTTTATAGTTAGCACGACACGCCTTGTCAATATCGCATGCTAGAATACAATTGCAACCCAAATCATCAAGTGCCTGGTGAAACCCCCCGATACCACAGAAGAGGTCTATATAGTTTAATTTATTTTCCATTTCAGTATTTTCTGTATTACTATTTTGATTATTTGATTTCAAATTTTTATTTTTTATTTCAATATCTCCTTTTTCGACTAAATCTTGAAGTTTTTCTTTAACCAGTTCATCAACTTTTTTTTCAACAATATTTTCTATTTTATCTTTAATATTATCACATGGAGTTTTCCTTTGCAGGTGTTTCATATAATGACCCTTTTGTTTGAATGTTTTTCCACATTTCTCGCAACTATAATTAACCATTTTAGTTATATATATTAGATTTTGATTTTAATTTTAAGTATTTTCAAATTTAACTATTTTAGTTATTTAATGAAATTACTTAAATATTCGGAGTTTTAAATGTTCAAAGGTGTAAATTAAAATAAATATTAGTATGAATAATTTACATTTTTAAATTAACGATCTCTTTAATTATATTTTTAAGGCATAATTGTAAGAGTGTTTTCATCTTTAATTATATCTTGATGATCATTAATCATACCTTGTTTGATATTATAAATATATACTGGAGCGACTGGTTTTTGAACTGAAAATATAAAGTCTAATAGATATTTGATTTTATTATCATTGATTAAGATAATACTTTTTTCTAAGTACTGTATATTTCTCTTTTTAAGATAGTAAATAAATATCGGCATCTTTAATGCATATTTAAAAGATGGATTTTTTAATTCAGTTGTATCAAATACAAATGAAAAAAACTGTTTATTATTATAATATTCAACCCATTTTTGAATAAATAAATTAAAATCATTATCATTTAATGGACCTTCATGTAAAATAACATTCACAATTGGAAATGATGATTCATCAAAATCAGCAAACATATTAAAAAAACAATATAAAAAAAAAAGTTTTCTATCTCAAACCCGAGATTGCCATAACACCCACGCTTAGTGAGGATAACATAGACGATACTAAAATTGATATAATAATAGCTGTTGTACTTATTTTTTTATCTTTTGAACTACTTAGTAAATAGTGAATAATTCTTATAATATATAATGAATTAATTAAAGAAAGAAAAAAACTTAAATAAACGATGAGTTCCACGCCCGGCCGGTCGGGGAACCGACCCCCGCTCGCCACGCGAGCAGGGAAATATCTATACCTATCATATAAAAAGGAAATAACCGGAACACCAATCACAATAATTATAAAAATTAAATCTATTTTATTCATTCTATATATATAAATTTATTTAATTTGCATAGTGACGACCATATTTCATCCACATAAAGATACTAACTGTAAACCCTAATAAAAATCCTGCAATACACTGATCCGGATGATCACCCATAAATGAGCGTGTAAACATTGGACCTAAGAAAAATGTTAATAATGAATAAAAAACCATAATTCCATACATTGTTGGATTTGAAAGATGAACCATTTTATATTATATAAAAACAAAAAAAAAATGATATAATAAATGAATGAAAAATCAGAAAGAATTTTAAAAATATATAAAAAACTGGAAAAAGCGAAAGTGTCTGATGATGATCATGATTCAACACAAGAACCATTTTATATGTTTGATAAAAAGAGTGATTTTACAGTTGGTCATGATAATAGTATAGAAGTACCGGAAGGTTTAAATAGAAATGTCAAAACAATCTATGATATATTAGGTGATCCTAAAAAAGAAATATATTTTAATGAATGGACAATGTTTTCATTAAATAAAGCGATGAATGTTTACAAAGAATATTGTGATAATGGACAAACAAATGTATTTGATATTGGATTTTGTTATATCGGAATGGGACATATATTACTTGTAGCATGTGATTTAACAACACATTTATTATTTTACCATAGAGGAGGAGGAAGTAATGGTTATGATAGCGAATCTAATTTTCAAGATACAATAAAAAATGGATCTAAAGATCATCAACAACTTTATTTTTATCAATGGTTTTATAAAAATGAATATAAAGAAAGTTTAAATGTTTAATTTATTTTTTTTCCTTCTTGTTTTTTATCATCTAAAATATTTTGTAAACGATATTTAAATTTTGGATTTTTAGTACATTCTGTTAACTCATGAAAAACACACATATTAGATGCTGGATACATACCCTTACAATATTTACAATACCAAATATACATTTAATTATAGATATATAGATTCAATAATTTAAAAATCAAATTTAATATGAATCAGAATTATCAGATTGATTCACCATAAACATAAAGGAAATCACTAAAACAAGGATACATGTACAACATAATAAACCCCATACGATTCCTATTATAAGATTATATTGATCATCTTGATAATTTTTTGATAAATATTTATCTGGATAAATTTTATTATGAAACATTTTTAATGATAAATAATCGTCAAATCAAATTTGAATAAATTAGTTTTTGTTAAATCAAAACTAATTCAAAAACAAAAATGGAAGATATTGAAGATACAATGATCAAAGAAAAGAATATCGCATTTATAAAAGAGTTTCTAAAATATAGTTTTACAAGTGAGACTGATTTTAATAGTAAATATAAAGAAGTACGGAGAAAATATAAACATGGACCAAGTAAACCAATCTTAAGAAAAACATATAATGAACTATTACTATCAAAAGAGATTTTTCCAAATCAAAGTTTTCTTGAGTATTCACTAAAAAGAAAAGTAAGAAGTGCGTCTGGAGTAAGTGTAATTACAATCCTTACTTCTCCTAATCCCAAATATACAAATAAAGATGGAGAAATAGTTGAACAAAGTTTTAGTTGTGGACATAATTGTGCCTATTGTCCAAATGAACCTGAAGTTAGATTAAATCTTCAGATAATAGATATTAATGAAAAAAAGAATAGAATAAAAATATATACAGAGAATGATATTCGTTTAATCCGAGTTTTATCATATATCATTAAAGAAGACAATAGATATGACGTAGAAACTTGTTCACATTTTAAAGATAATAATTTTATTATTACTTTTAAAGATACAATAAATAAAGGTTTTGTAATTGGTGAGATTATTATTGGTGTTAAGATAGAACAACCACGAAGTTATTTATCAACAGAACCAGCTGTATTACGGGCAAACCGTAATAAGTTTGATGCAATCTTACAAATATATGATCGTGTAGATGCCCTTGAAAGTTGTGGACATGTCGTAGATAAGATGGAAATATTGGTACTTGGTGGGACATGGGATAATTATCCATTGGAATATCAAATAGAATATATTCGTGATATTTATTATGCGATTAATACATTAAAAGATCGTAATAATACTACCCGATTACAATTAAATGAAGAAATAAAATTATCTGAAAAGTCTAATAAAAGAATTATTGGATTAACACTAGAAACCCGACCTGATTATGTTAATCTTCGTCAAATCAAACGATTAAGAAAGTTTAATGTAACACGACTTCAATTGGGTGTTCAACATATAGATGATGATATCCTTCAAAAGATTGAACGAGGATGTACAACCCAAGATACAATAAGATCAAATTATTTATGGAAACAGAATGGTGGAAAAATTGATTGGCATTTAATGCCTGATTTACCGGGAAGTTCAGTTAAAAAAGATATTAATATGTTCCGTAAGATTTTTGGATATAATTCAATCAAAGAAAGTTCTCACAATCATTTTATCTATGATTTAAAATATCCTGAATTCCAACCGGACCAATTAAAAATATATCCTTGTTCTGTAACGGATTGGACAAAAATAAAAGAATGGTATGAAAATGGAACCTATAAACCTTATTCGGAAAATGAAGAAGAATTAATAAAAGTGATTGTATACATTAAAAAGAATGTATGGCCATGGATTCGTATTAATCGTATTATCCGCGATATTCCTAATATAAATATTATTGGTGGAAATAAAAATGTAAATCTCCATCAAAAAATAATTAATTGTGAAAATATTAAAAGTCAATGTATCCGTTCAAGAGAAGCTAAAAATAATAAAAAGATTGACTCAGCTGAATTATTCATAAGAGAATACAATGGAGTTAATTCTACCGAATATTTTATAAGTTATGAAAGTCCTGATCAAGAAATATTATATGGATTTTTACGTTTAAGGATTAATTATTCTAATAATGATTTAATTTATCCTGAATTAAATGATTGTAGTTTTGTCCGAGAATTACATGTATATGGAAAACTAACAAAACACAATGAAAATGGTGATAATGTTCAACACAGAGGATTTGGTAAAAAGCTATTGGTTAAAGCCGAAGAAATATCTATAAATAATGATATTTTTAGAATCGCTATTATTTCTGGTGTCGGTGTCAGAGAATATTATGAAAAACAAGGATATAAATATAGTAAGACATATATGATTAAAGAACTCTATAATCTATATGAAGATAAAACGTTTGAATATGTATTATATACGAGTATTCTTATTATTTGTATGAGTATAATTTATGATATAATATATTAATGTGTTGTATTAAAAAAAAATGCGATTGGTGTAAAAAAAGAAAACATGATGATGAATTATGGAAAATAAATATATGGTGTAAATGGTACGGTAAAAAGATGTGTGAAGATTGTTATAATTTAAGATATCATTTAAGGGACAGAATTCCAACCATTCCCTGGGGGTCTTTCTAATGGTCTTGGAGAATTAATATCAGCAATATCATCAAGATTATCAATCACTTTATTTTTATTTTTTTTATAAGAATAATATATTTTCATAATGATTAATATAATCATAAATACTAATTCAACCGATGAACATAAATAGATAGGCGGAAGATTATGATGAACACTATATATAATACCTAATATTACACCTATCATAAATATAAATTGCCAAGCATACGAGATATCATCCATTGTTTTTGTTTTATATGATTTGTATATCTGAGGTATAAATCCCGACGCAAATAATACTCCAGCTGCGTAACCGCAAACTTCATAAAAGTCTATCATTATTTTTTAAAATTATAAAAACTATTAATCAAATTTATAAATATTATAATATATAAATGAAACAAAGTGAAATAATTCGTTTATTTTATCCTATGGTTGCTGGTTTTTTAGTTTCTAAATTTTGTAAAATGGAAAAATCAGGAATTAATATAAAGTTTAGACCTCCACCATATATTTTTGGAATTGTTTGGCCAATCCTTTATATCCTTTTAGGATTAAGTTGGATTAATTCTAACTACGAAAAAAAAGATAGTATTGATATATTATATTTTTTACTATCTTCATTATTAGCATATTGGATTGTTATTTATGCATGTAAAAACGATAAAAAGAATGCTGTATTTGTAATGTTGTCAACTATTTTACTTATATCTTTATTGATGGTACAGATTCCACAAAAGAGTCAATTATATTTAATACCATTGGGTGTATGGTTATTATTTGCATTATTATTATCTACAACCGAGGTACAAAATAGTTAAATTATTTCTTTTTAGATTTCTTTTTTTTAGATTTCTTTTTTGAAAGTTTTTTTCTCCTTGATTTTCCACCTTCTGAAATTGTATATAATGGTTCTCTTTCTAATTCAGGGATAAAAACTTTATCTCTTTTTAATTTTAGAAAGGGTTCAATTTTATAGATAAATTTATAACCGCTGATTTCAGAAGAATCTTTTTTATAATCTACTAATATTGGGAAATTAAAAGAAGCCATTTTTTCATAATCATTTGGTTTAATCGTTGAAGAAATTAATTCAGGATCTAGATTAAGTCTATTTTTATCAATTTCAGATAATTTAATTTTCAAACCATCTCTATTATCATATCTTGTATCTATCCCATAAAAATAATATTCAGGAACTAGATTTTTTAATTTTTCATCATTTAATTTTTCTATCCAATATTCAAGAGTTCCATAAAAAAAGTTTGGTATTTCATCATCTATTAGTGAATCTGTACTAGATAAAGGCTTTGTTATCCGACAACAAGTTTTAAATATTTCATTAATTACATCTAATTTAGATGAAAATTGATTACTTGATCCAATTACATGTTTTAAATATGAATTTAATACATCAATTGGAAACGTATCATAAGAATGATTAATTTCCCATAATCTTTTATTATCAAGTGATGAATATCTATCAACTGTAAACTTTGACCTTCTTTTTGGTATATTTGAGGTATCTCTTAATGATTGTCTTGTTTTTGAAGTCGCTTCATCCATTGCTTTACCCATTAAAGTTTGTGTACGATATGCTTTTCTAGCATTTGATTTATATTCTTGTTTAAATTTTTGAACTGGATTAAGGGAGCCAATCATTTCAAGATATGTTTTTTGTCTTGAAGATATGGAAGGATTTTTTGAAAGTAAATCTTCACCTTCAAATCTTTTTTCAGTCCTTTCTATTCTTGGTTTTGATTTATTTTGAACATATGATTTTCTTTCTGGCCACAAGTACCAATATACACTTTCTGCGATTGGTTCATTTTTCATATCAAAAACTTCATCTAACATTTCATTTCTTAAATCCTGTTCTTCATACATTTCATCAAAGACATGTTCATAATCATAGATATCAGCTACTACACTATAATTAAATGTAGCTGGTACTTGTGGAATAACCCCTTTATTTACCAGAACTTCAGCATTAAATTGAAATATATTTAAATCATTTAAGATAAATAACATATCACTATATTTTTTATTAATATTTCTTATATTTTCTAAAAGATATTTTTTTTTTGTTAAAACTTTACTCATTTCTGTTAATTTTAATGTTTGAAAATCTTCAACAGTTGTTCTTGATTTAGATAAAATTAATGATTCTCTTTCAATAGAAGAAAGAGCATTTACAATCTCCCGACATGATCTTCTTAAATTATCTTCTAAATCATTTTCAGATAATATTTTCCATTGATTCCATGGATGTAAAAATGGCACAGTAGTAAGTGGCGGATTTAATGGATTCGCCGGAAGTAATGATTGAATAATTGATTTATAAATTGCAAAGATTGTTTTATAAAAAACTGGATCTGGAAATAGATCCATATCATCATTAATATCAATAATTTCTAAATATGAAGAATTATCATCTTCTTCTGGCAGTTTTACATTTTGAGGAAATAATTTATAAATTAATAGTATTAATTTTTCATATTGATATACTTTATTAACTGTGGATGAATATTCTACTGAAAACATCGCATTATCAGGAGTTACTTCTGGGAATGCATAGTTCCTTAATGAAAATAAAATAGATCTTTTAATACATATTTTTTCTAAACTTTCATTTAATTCATCTAACAAAATCATTAATACATCTTTATATTGACGATATTCTAAAATACGATCAAAAATATCTCTAATTTTAGAATCTAAATCTAATATTTCTTCATATAAGATATGTAGTTTTTTGAATATTTGTTCTATATTTTTAACGTGTATAAAACATTTTTTTTCACGTGATTTTTCTTTAGCATTAACATGACATTTTATGTTAAACATTTCTTGTACATAATCTTCTTCAGTTACATCTGGTAACATTATTTGATCCCATATAAGGGAATGATAATAATTTTTAGGAGTCATAACTTCCAAAAGCGCATCTTTTTTAATTGTTTGTTTAATATTATCTATATGATTATTAACATGATTTTTTACCATACTTCTATAATCAGTGGGCCCACGACTGATATCAACTTGTGAAATACCTAATAATTTTTCTCTTTTTAATTCAACATCAATCATTATTTCGTTATCAGTTTTATTTTTGTAATCTAGGTATTCTGAATTTTCGTTAATTTTATAATTTTGATAAATAAAATTTTTTAAATAAATAATAAAATTTTGAAATTCAGTCCCGTCAACATAATCTTCAATTAATAATTTAGTTATTTCATTCTGAAATGGTCCATCACGGATTGTTGAATGAATACTCCTTCCTAAAATATCATTTACTTCTTCTATAACAGTTTTAAAAAACTCTTGAAAATATCCATCCATATTAACTTCCTCTTCCCAAAGAGGATCAATATTTGAACCTTCTATAATTGATCTATATCCATGTAGGACCCGTGCATTCATGCGATATGGTTCTGGTTTATCATTTCTTTTCCATTCCCCTGTTTCTTCATCTTTTTCCCACAGACTTTGTCTATCACTAGAATATTTTTTATCTAATAAACCAGTTTCTCTATTTTCATATTCCAATTCAAGATTTGAAAGATAAAGATCAAAACACCCTTTTTCTCTAGAATTAACCGCAGATTCAATCGCGATTTCTAAAAATTCTAGTAATAATCTTGGATTAAAATATTCTCCATTTATTTCTGGTTTTAGTGTATTATTTTTATTTTTTCTTTGTCCTTCATATGGGAGATTAAATGTATAATTATTTAATACTTCAAGTGAAAAATGTTTCAAATATTGATTATTTTCTTTTTTATATTTTTCAATTGATTCAAGATATTGTAATAATTGATATGTAAATTTAACAAGCATAACTGCTAATTTGGATTTCCCGGTTGAATAAAATACATCATTATTGTCTCCATCATTTCCATAAAAAAAAGCCATATTTTCCCACCAATCTTCTTTATCTAATATTGGTAGATTTCTAATAACATTTTGTTTAAATTCATCCCAACAACCATCAATAGAAGCCATATATAATATAATAAATATATTTTATTATATTATATGAAAAAAGAGCAGACCCTTATAATTGGTACAGTTTAACACCTGATCCAAATACACCTGATCCAAATACACCTGATCCAACTACATTATGTGAAATTAATGAATATGTAAAAAATAATACTTGTTTACCTTGTCCCCTGGTACATCAAATACTACTGGTAATGATACGTCCGGACAGGATACAAGTTGTATAGCGACCCTTTGTGGTGTTAATGAATATTCCTTGAATCATGAGTGTACTGCGTGTCCTGATGGAACAACTAGTGAAGCGGGTGATGATTCTTCAGGACCGGGAACACCATGTACGGAGAGATAATGTATATCTCTGGAAGAGATAAAAAAAGATTATATATTTATCATTATTTAATTATCAATAAGACAATTACATTGGGGATATTTTTTTTTGTTAAAACTCTACTTCTTCCCATATATAATACTAATATTAAAATATTGTATTATAATAAATGGAAGATGTATATCCAACTGATGTACAGAATAAAATATCTTTAATGACATTAAATAATCCAGATGATATAATGGATATTGATAATTGTAATACATATAGAGATTTATGTTTGGCAGATCCTAAGATGTGTTATCATATGAAATATAATGAAAAATTAAAAGAATGTAGTGATAGAACACAAGTATTTATTAGAACATTTTTGAATCGTGAAAGTGGATTTGAGGATCGTTGGAGATTAGATTTTATAACCGTCCCTGATATGATTATGGAAGAATTGCCTCATAATAGTTTTACATTTGATTTTAGATATGATTTAGATTATGGGATTGAGGAATTATTAGAACGCCATAATCCAGATATATCATATGAAGATTTTCCTGTTTCTAAATTATACGAGTTAATGAAAACAAATCCCGTTTTTTTTAATGAAGTACAATCCTTTTTTGATGATCCTAAAAATAATAGAATTAAAAAAGAAAGTAAGAAAAAAGAATTAATTGAAAAGATGTTTCGTTTTTTTTTACTACGATTAATGAACCGTGATGATAAAGCACCATTAAGGTATAAACAACTAATTCAGAAAATAACATATAGTTATAATTCATACACTAATTATATAGATAGAAGGGCATACTTTAATTTATTAAAAGATAAATTATTATTAATAAGTGGCGAAGAAATAACAAAAATTTTTAATGGACAAGATACATTTAAACCCAAACCATTTAATGTATTCTTAAAAAATGAACATAAACCCGATTATAGAAGAACTTTAAAAAAAAAGAAAACAAAATCTAAAAAAACAAAATCTAAATCCAAAAAAATAAAGAATTGGAGATACATAGATGATATGGGTGGGATTCAAGGTCCATTTACTAAAGAACAAATAAGAGAATGGGTTGAAATCGGATATTTAAATATAGACCGACAAATAACATCTGATGAAGGAGAAAATCCATTATTTTCAAGGATAGATAGTTTTCCTGAATTAATTTCAGGTATTAATATTTTACCACCCGAACCGGAACCGGAACCTGAACCCGAACCATTAAGAAGATCACGTTCCCGTTCAAGAACCAAGTCTAATTCTTTTGACAGATGGTTAAAAACTCAACCGATTGAAAAAGCAGATTATAGTCCATTTTATTGGGACGAAATTGTGAAACCAGGATTATTACAGCAGTATAAAACACTTTAATCTACATTATATTCAACGGTTATAGTTAATCTTACATGTTTTACGATATAATACAAACCGATAAGATTAATGAAAACAATAATATTAATAAAAGATAAATCTAATTGAAATTTAAGAAACTCAATAATATATGCGAAAACAGTAATCATAAGGATACTTACAAGATCTTCCATCCTTATATTTTTTTTTTACTTTCTTTTTAAAAAAGTTATCAAATTTAACCCGATTAAAAGACATACATCAGAACAAATTAAATAAATAACATTTTTTTTGTTTTGAATTTGATAAAATTATTAATTATTACTTAAAAATAAAATATATATAACTATAAAATGGGTAAAGAATATCAGTGTACTATTTGTGGAAAAAAATCTTCCCAAAAAAGTCATCACGAAGCACATCTATTGAGTGAAGGTCATAAAAATAAAAGACAAATCAAAAAGTTACAAATACAAATGGAAAAAAAGAGTACAGATACAGAAATAGAAAATGAGCTAAACAAGATGGAAAATGTAATTATTAATGAAGAAAATACATTAATGATTACAAATAAATATAAGCTAAAAGAATGGATACATGATGTTCATAATTTCTTAAGAAACAAGGGGGCTGG
>Ga0233426_10002065_pt1 | contig 17284 bp, 20 predicted proteins | sample SI_118_April2016_6_FD_179875 | JGI IMG/M metagenome (GOLD analysis project Ga0233426, IMG submission 179875) | Seawater microbial communities from Saanich Inlet, British Columbia, Canada - SI_118_April2016_10_MG | ecosystem: Environmental > Aquatic > Marine > Inlet | place: Canada: British...
TAGACCCTGTCCAGCCACGCGGCTTTGACGGCGTCCTGCCATGTCCACAACGAAAGTGGATAATAACTGAGCGGTCGATAATCCGCATTCAGCACCAACGCGGGATGTTTGCTTAACACACCAGCACCGCTCACCAAATCAGCGCGAAAATCGGCGTTAAGAGTACTGCCTAAGTCATTGGCCATATTGCGTGCCATCCTTACCCAAACTGTGTCCAACAGCATTCTCGGGGACGGATCCCTGATCCTGCACCTATGACTATATATCGTGGTCGACAGCTTGCAACCCCAAGCTGCCCCACAACATCTCGTGTATGAATTAGGCTAAGTATGTAACGCTATGGTGACGGGTCAGAGCCCTAGTTTGTCACGCATAAAGGCCAAGGAAACAGACAGCCCATCAGGTGCGATCCCGTGGGCCGTGCCCTGCATCACGTGGGCAAAGACGTCTTTCCATCCCGCTTCTTGCAAGGCTTCGGCCGCCAATTGCAGGGATTGAGGTGGCACAACATCGTCTTGATCGCCGTGGACCAACAAGATTGGTGGACGGCCCACAACTTCGTCAGCCAACAAATCTGGACGCAACAAACGCCCTGCAATGGCGACAACGCCTGCAATTTCATCTTCGCGGCGTGGCGCGATGTGCAGGCTCATCATGGCCCCTTGGGAGAAGCCGAACAGAACGACCTGTTCAGGAAGAACATCTTCATCGACCATCAGGGCATCCAAGAAGGAATTAAAATCCTCAACGGCAGCGTCCATGCCACGTTCGGATTCTTCCTCGGATGAACCGTCGATGTAGGGGATCGGGAACCATTGGTATCCGTTTGGCATACCAGGGATCATTTCAGGTGCATCAGGTGCGATAAACAAGGTATCTGGAAGGTGCTCGCTCAGCGGATCAGCCAACCCCAAAAGGTCTGCGCCGTTGGCTCCGTAGCCATGCACAAACACAACAACGGATCGTGTTTCGCCCGAAACCGGCTCGCGCCGCTCTGCATTCAATACTCGTGTCATCAGATACCTTCCCTGCCCTTTACAATGTGGTAGTACGCAAACAACAGCCGCGCTGCAACCGACCGCCATGGCGTCCAGTCCAGCGACATCTGCCGCAGCTCTTTTTCCTTTGGTCGTTCTGCCAACCCATAAAGGTCTTGGGCCGCGACTTGCAGCGCTAAATCACCCGGCGCAAAGACATCGCAGCGCCCCAGTGAGAACATCGCATAGATTTCAGCCGTCCAAATCCCAATGCCTTTGACAGCGGTAAGGGTCGTCATAACATCAGCATCTGGCACGTGGCGCAGTGCATCATAGTCAATCTGCGCTTCTGCGAGGGCTTGGGAATACACAATCTTTTGGCGGCTTAGCCCGGCACCGCGCAGTCCATCCTCGCCCGCGGCCAGTACTGCGGCTTCAGTCGTTAGACCTGCATCTTCCATCCGTTTCCAGATGGCGGCGGCAGAGGCGACAGACACTTGCTGTGAAATGATCGCACTGAGCAATTGGGCAAAGCCATCAGGTCTGCGGCGCAGCGGCAGTGTCCCCGTTTGGGACAACGCATAGGCAAGGCGTTCATCGTGTGTGGCAAGCCACGCAGCGCCCTCATTCACATCCGCGTCTGTTTTAATGATCCGCATAACCAGCCACCCGTTTTGCGACATCTTTAAACGTTGCCGTTTGTGAATGGGGCAAGCCCATATCGGTTTTTTGGATCATAATAACCTTTATCCCAAGGTTGCCAGCCGCATCGACTTTGCTTCGTCCCTGAACGCTGCCTGAATTGCGCAGGATCAGGAAATCGACCTTAAGGGATTGTAGTGTTTGCATTTCTGCGGTCACTGAAAACGGACCTTCGCCAAATATGTATTCGCCATTTTCTAGGGGAAAGGCACGGTCATTTTGTTCTAGCTGGCGGCACATGACGTATACATCGGCGCGCTCGTGAAACGCATGAACGCTGCCCCGCCCTGTGGCAAGGAACACGCGCGCGGTCTTCGGGACGGCAACCACAGCCTCTTTCATAGAGGCAACGTTAATCCAGTCTTCATTCTGCTTGGGTGTCCATTCTTGGCGTGTGACGCGCAGGTAAGGCAGTGCCAAACCGCGTGCGATGGTGCCAAGGCGGGCCTCAAATGGATGGGCGGCATCCACAACCATGTCAAACCTCTCAGAGGCTACGTATCCGGCAAAATCTGCATCGGTTTCAAATGTACCGTCATATATCTTTGCAGGTGGATCGGCGCGGGCGACCGCGCGCCCTTCGGTCACACAAATAACTTCGTGCCCTTCAATTACACACAGTTCACGCGCCAAAGCGACGCTTTCCCCCATTCCCGCAATCAATAGCAGTTTCATCATTTTACCTAGCGTTAGACCAAGGGCCTATTGCCCATGTTTAACCTAAGGGCTATCGCGGATTCATGACAGATTTAAATTCAGATCCCGTTTCGCACAAACGTGCCGTTCGTAACGTCACCGTTTTGGTTTTGGCCCAAGCAATTTTGGGCGCGCAGATGCCACTTATTTTCACGATTGGTGGATTGGCAGGACAATCGCTGGCGTCAAACGTTTGCTTTGCGACCTTGCCGATTTCGATGATCGTGCTGGGATCAATGCTGTCTGCCACGCCCGTTTCAGCAATCATGCAAAACTATGGCCGTCGCGTTGGTTTTTGGTTGGGCACCTTAGGTGGTGCGCTGGGGGCCGCCGTTTGTGCCTACGCATTATACGTCAGCAGTTTCCCATTGTTCTTGCTCGGGAGCTTCTTTACCGGCGTATACATGTCCGCGCAGGGCTTTTATCGCTTTGCTGCGGCAGATTCCGCGTCCGATGCGTTCCGTCCCAAGGCGATTTCATACGTTATGGCAGGTGGGCTTGTTGCTGCCGTGCTTGGCCCGCAACTGTTTAAGGTCACCTCTGACGCGATGGTGGTCCCTTTCCTTGGGACATATTTGGCGGTGATCGTCATCAATGTCGTAGGATCAGCCCTATTTCTATTTGTCGATATGCCCAAACCTGAGGCCCCTACTGCCGACACCCCTAAAGGGCGTACCCGTTGGGAGCTGATCAAAACACCGCGGATCGCGGTCGCAGTGATCTGCGCAATGGTTTCTTATGCCTTGATGAACTTGGTCATGACATCAACGCCTTTGGCCGTTGTAGGCTGTGGGTTCACCAAGGGCACAGCCGCGGATGTGGTCACGGGCCACGTTTTGGCGATGTTCATTCCATCCTTCTTTACCGGTCACCTGATCGCCCGCTTTGGCGTTGAAAAGATCATGGGGTTGGGCATTGCGATCCTTGGCAGTGCTGGCATCGTTGCGCTGAGCGGCGTGGCCCTGCCCAACTTCTTTATCGCATTGATATTGCTGGGTATTGGCTGGAACTTTGGCTTTATCGGGGCCACATCCATGTTGGCGGGTGCACATACAGTTCACGAGCGTGGACGCATGCAAGGCCTGAATGACTTGTTGGTCTTTGGTGGCGTCACGATCGCGTCGCTTGCCTCTGGCGGATTGATGAATTGTTCTGGTGGCAGCGCGGTTCAAGGCTGGGCTGCAGTGAACTATGCGATGGCGCCATTTTTGATCCTAGCCGCCGGTGCGTTGATCTGGTTGGTGACGCGGCCTGAAGAAAAGCCCGCGTCCTAAGTTACCAGCGCCCTGTGACGGCAGCCCATGCAAGGTTGCTCTGAACAGGGCGTATGGCACCCTCTGCCACGATGTAGGGGTCCGCAATCACTTGTTGTAGCACCTTTTGCGCAGATAGCGCTGACCACAAAGCAGGACGTGATGCCTTGGACACGGCGCTGCGCGATTTGCGCGCCTTGATCAGGCGGTCTAGGCCAGATTGCGCCAACTCTTGGATCGCCTCTGCGCGTCCATCAACCATTGGAATGCGTTTTTCTTTTTCAAGCTTTGGTACCGCTTGGAACCATGCGGCCAAGCCAGCCGCATAGGCCACATCGCGCACCACAGCTTCGTCGCATTCACCCAAACATCTTGCTGTGGCGACCATAAGGTGCCCCGCTGTTTGGTCGATGTAATTCGTAAAATGATCTGCATCCTCAAACGCATCTTTATATATATCCCAACGCCTTATCGCCACCAGCTGATCTAACATCTTGGTATCGCCGGGCGTGAGAATTTTGGACAACGGTGTTGCCACCTCATGTCTGCGCGGTGCTTTGCCCAGACTGATTTCTTCCAAGACATCGCGCCACCATTGCAGACGCATCTCGGCGATCATCGCCTCTTTGGTCACCCAAGGCGCACGTGCCACTTCGACGTTCAGGGCATAAAGCGTAAACATCACAGGACGCGCGGCCAATGGGGCTGCCATCACAGTGCGAAAGCGATCCGGATCACCCCGTTCAACCAAGCCAGCGCAGGCTATTATATCATCGTTAAATTCCACCGAGGTCCTCTTTGATCGCAGCTAGCGTTTCATCCGCATCCACAATCTCAAGATGCCCAATGTCGGGTACCACCAGATAGCGCCCCTTGCCAGTCACAGATGACATCAAAGGTTGATATTGTGCCGCGACAAATGATTCATCCGCGGACCCAGTGATGACAGTGAACGCTGGAAGTGCAGCAATATCGCGCAAATAGTCGCCGCGCGGCGCGAAGCCAGTGTTCAAACGATAGCTATATCGCGTAGTGGCAGTGTCACCCAAAGGTCCGTCTAAAACCTGCTGTGGCATACTGAATTGGATCACACCAAGATGGTTCAGGGCCGTTATGCGGAAAGTATTCAATATCGACAGCCCAATGAGGCGACGCAGGTGCACATGTGCCCATCCGCCCGAATTTTCGCGGGTTGTAGGCGCGTTGTGTTTTAGAAATGGGGCCAAAAGCACAGCTTGATCAATCATTTCACCGTGTTCCCCGACAGCAAAGCGCACCACAAGGCCGCCACCAGAGGAGTGGCCAAGCATGACAACCTTTTGATTGGGCTGTGCGGTCGCTTTGATCAGATCCGCCAAATCGTCCTCAAACTGGTTGATGTAATCAATGTCACCGCGCCTTTGTGGGGTCACGCCGTGTCCACGCAAATCTGGGACCACGACATCTGCTTGCGCCGCCAACCCTTTGGCCAACCCGTGAAACTGCATCCCATGCCAGCCAGAACCGTGCACCATGATCAACAAGGGCTTATCGATGTCCCTGCACCATACCGGCGTACTGCGATGGTATTTCCATCACGCATCGTGGCGGGTTGAGTTTCAGGTAGGTCGCTTAAATCTTGGCCAAGTGCCACGTCAAAATCCAAGCTTTTGATTGGCGGTAGCTTTTTAATCGGGTCTGTGACCACCAAAAGGACAGCAACGCCAAGCGTGATTAAGACAGAGGTAACAACCATTGTAAGCATCTTTTTCACCATCATTCTTCCAACTCGAAAATGTCATGTACAGAAACGTCCAAAACTTTGGCTAGGGCCAACGCAAGTACGGTTGAGGGCACAAAGACTTTGTTCTCAATTGTGTTTATCGTTTTACGTGACACACCTGCGGCACTCGCGAGGTCAGCTTGGGTTAACCCTTTGACCTTACGCAACTCTTTGAGGGAGTTGTGCAGCCCAATCATGACATGCGCCATTCATACAATGTGAGCAGTAATAAGTAGGCCGCGCTTGTGAGGGTGCCCATCGCGGCAAAAGTGGTTTCCCATGAAAGGCCCGTCGTCATGATGATGACGGCAAAAATAGGGTACATTAGGACAGCAATCCAATAGGCATGGCGCTGTGCGCGGTGGTTCAGCGCATCATACATCTCATCATGTGCCATCTGCCGCGCAGAGCTGTCACCCAGAAGAAAAGCAATAGCGATACCAACACTGGCAAGCAAACCCGCCGTCATCGGGATAAACCACCAGATGGGTTGCGGATCATTCTGCGCAATCGCCAAGATGGCATAAACCAAACAGCTAAGCCCCATGATACCCAACAGGATTGTGCGACCTTTTGAAATGTCTGTATCTTTTAGTGCCATGTTTTACACCCCTAATGTAACCTATGAGTTACACTAGGGGTGTAAAAATGTAACGTCAAGGTTACTTATTGATGGATGTATCGCGCAAGATTTTCCAACGGATGCCATCAAGCAACGCCTCAAACGATGCATCAACTATGTTCGCACTGACACCAACTGTGGACCAACGGTTGCCCTGCCCGTCCTCGTAATCGATGATCACGCGCGTCACGGCTTCGACCCCGCCTTGAGTGATACGCACTTTGAAATCGACAAGGTGCATGTCGTCGATCATTGCCTGATACGGGCCAAGGTCTTTGGCCAATGCCTTGGACAATGCATTCACAGGACCACGATCACCGCCTGTTTCATCCATGGATTCACTGACAGACAACTTTTTCTCGCCGTTCACCTTAACGACAACCACGGCCTCAGACAGGCTAACCATCTGATCACGTTTGTTTTTGCGACGTTCGACAGTCACTCGGTAGCGTTTTACCTCGAACAGGTCTGGCATCAGGCCCAGTTCATCGCGCGCCAACAACTCGAAACTGGCTTGCGCGGTGTCATAGGAATACCCAGCGGATTCCCGCACCTTGATGCGGTCCAAAATGCGACCCAATGCAGGGTCTTTTGGCGCGACTTCGATCCCTGCGGATTCCAAGCGACGGCGAAGATTCGATTGCCCTGCTTGGTTCGACATCGGGATCACGCGCTCATTGCCAACCAATGACGGCTCGATGTGTTCGTAAGTTGTTGGATCTTTCAGAATTGCACTCGCGTGCAGCCCCGCCTTGTGTGCAAAGGCCGATGAGCCGACAAACGCCGCCTGTTTTTGCGGAACGCGGTTCAGGATTTCGTCCAACATACGGCTGGTGCGGGATATGTTTTTCAATGCATCCGCAGGCACGCCTGTTTCAAATTTGCTGGCGTATGGTTCTTTCAACAACAGGATCGGGATCAGGGTCACAAGATTGGCGTTACCACACCGCTCCCCCAGCCCGTTCAACGTCCCTTGGATTTGGCGCGCACCTGCGTTCACAGCGGCCAAAGAACAGGCCACGGCGTTTTCGGTGTCGTTATGGGTGTGAATGCCTAGGTGGTCGCCAGGAATGCCGGCATTGATCACCTCAGCCGTGATCCGGCCCACATCTGCGGGCAATGTGCCGCCATTGGTGTCACACAGCCCGATCCAGCGTGCGCCATTGTCATAGGCGGCTTTGATGGCCTCCAGCGCGTATTCTGGGTTGGCCTTGTAGCCGTCAAAGAAGTGTTCGGCGTCAAAGATCGCTTCGCGCCCCTGTGCCTTGAGGTAGGCAAAGCTGCGAGCGATGTTGTCGGTGTTTTCGTGCAGTTCGATGCCCAGCGCGGTTTTGACGTGAAATTCGTGGGTTTTACCGACCAGACAGACCGCAGGCGTATTGGCATTGATCACTGCCGCCAGCACGTCGTCGTTTTCCGCCGAGATACCTTTGCGTTTGGTCATGCCGAATGCGGTCATGGTGGCGCGGGTTTTTGGCGCCTCGTCAAAGAACGCGCTGTCGGTTGGGTTTGCACCCGGCCAACCGCCCTCGATATGATCTACGCCCAGCGCATCAAGGGCCTGCGCGATCTGAAGCTTTTCAGTGGTTGAAAACTGCACGCCTTGGGTTTGCTGCCCGTCGCGTAGGGTCGTGTCGAAAAGGTATAGGCGTTCTTTGCTCATTTGAGTGCCTCCAACACGCTTGGGTCAAAGTCTGGACCTTGGACCCAGCTGGCTTCACCCGCGATGTCTGTCACCTGAACACCCGCAGCATTAAGCAAATCACGTAGGCGATCCGCCTCGCCCCAGTTTTTATCAGCGCGTGCAGTGCTACGCTCTACAAGTAAGCAATCAATCACAGGTGCAATCCAGTCTTCTAGATCATCCCCGTCAGAGGCAGAGGCTTCAACCGCGCTCCAATCAGACACAAGGCCCAAGGTCTCTAGCCCATGCGCAAACGGTGCAAGGGCTTCGGCGGTGCGGCCCTTAGACAGAACATGTAAACGTGCCAAAGCGCCCGGTGTATTCAGGTCATTGCCTAGAACCCCCATTAGCTCAGCATCCGCAGTCCAGTCCCCAGCAGCCTTTAGCATCTCTACTGTCTTAGCCGAGTACCCGTGCTTTTGCAGAACAGACATCCAATCGCTTAGTGTCTTCTCTGCTTCGCTACGCTTGGTCTCTGTCCAGTCCATGGGTTTGCGGTAATGCGTGGAGAGCATCACAAGGCGAATGACCTCTCCCGATACCCCCTGATCTAACAGATCATGGACCGTAAAGAAGTTACCAAGGCTTTTGGACATCTTCTTGCCCTCTACCTGTAGCATCTCATTGTGCAGCCATACGTTCGCGAAATCGTGCCCTGCGCATTTGGACTGGGCGATTTCGTTCTCGTGGTGTGGGAAGGTCAGGTCATTCCCCCCACCGTGAATATCAAACTGTGCGCCTAGTAGATCATGCGCCATGGCAGAACATTCGATATGCCAGCCCGGACGTCCACGGCCCCATGGGCTGTCCCAACCGGGGGTGTCTGCGTCTGAGGGCTTCCATAGGACGAAATCCATTGGGTCGCGTTTGTATGGGGCTACCTCTACCCGTGCCCCCGCAATCATATCATCTACGGAACGGCCAGAGAGCGCGCCGTATTCCGCATAACTAGACACAGAGAACAACACATGTCCTTCAGCCGCATAGGCATGTCCCTTAGCGATCAGATCTTCGATCATAGCAACCATAGGCGCGATGTAGGCCGTGGCACGTGGCATGTGGTCAGGTTCGATAGCCCCGACTGCCCCCATGTCATCTAGGAACCACTGGATCGTCTCATCTGTGATCTCGCCAATGCTACGACCGCTTTCAGCAGCGCGTGCGTTGATCTTGTCATCCACATCCGTGAAGTTGCGCACATAGGTGACGTGTTTGTCCCCATACACATGACGCAGCAATCGGTTGAGCACATCAAACACAATTACAGGGCGCGCGTTCCCGAGGTGGGCGCGGTCATATACCGTTGGCCCACAGACATACATCCGCACGTTTTTGTCATCAATGGGCGTGAACTGCTGCCCCTTGGTCCGTGTCTTGGTGTTGTATAGATATATATCAGTCATGGTGTACGTCCTTACGCAAGTCAGCGCGGGCATAACAATTCTAGTCTGAAGATGGAATGACAGAAAGGCCCGCTGGAATGGTTCAGCAGGTAATGCAGCAAATAATAATGGTTGCGCGGTTTGTCATAGGGGATGCTTAGCCTGTGTTTGGGCGTTGGGTCAAGTGATGTGGGCGGGGGTGGAGGTTGAATGTCTGGTTTGAGCCCAAACCTACCTTGACGAAAAAGCGTCTAACCTGTCTGATCGCCACATGAATGTAACAGCAATTTTTGACAGTCAACATGAAGGCGAGCTTGCAGGAGCCATCTGGATTTTAGACACGGCACCAAACAGGGTTCGATTTGAGGAAAGCACGGGTCTTGATCCGAACAGTGCGTTATTCTCCACAAAGAGCCACGACACGCCGAAATCTGCACCAGTTAGAATAATCTGGAGCATCATGGATCACCACCCTGACTTCGAGAAAATTGTAGTGATCGACGTCGACCATGACGCTTCAATTTCTAAAAAACTTAAAGAAGATTGAGAAACTGAAGCCACCAGTGAGGGTTTCATTTGCTGGCGCGGTAATGGCAGCTTTGTCCGCATAGCCGACCTTAAGACCTTACGCGACTACCACCTTGCCCCTCCCCAAAACTTCGTAGGGCGGGGTTCGCACATTCTCTGGGTGAGACAGTAGCCTCACCCCACAGCAATCACTCACCCCTCAGGATGGGATGGAACCAACACAAAATTACCAAAATGGCCCTTCCCCATAAACTCTTGCTGTGCCTGCGCGATTTGCTCGAGCGGGAACACCTTGGCCACGAGCGGGCGGATTTCGCCGTTTTCGATGTAGGACACCAAATTCGCAAACACGGGCGCATCCCACGCGGTGCAGCCGATTAGCGTGATATCTTTGAGATACATGTCGCGCATGTCCAAGCTCACCACAGGCCCCGCGATTGCGCCGGATGACACATAGCGTCCCCCCGGCTTAAGCACCTTCAGCATCTTCCCAAAATTCGGACCTGCCACGTTATCGACAACCACATTCACGCTGCTTTCGCCAAGGCGCGCCACAAGGTCTGCGTTGCGTTCAATCAGGACATCCGCCCCGAGTGCGCGCAGCTGATCCATTTTACCGCTGCTGGTGATCCCCACAACCGATGCCCCGCGCCGTTTGGCCAGTTGAACCGTCGCTGACCCAACCCCACCGGATGCGCCTGTGACCAGAACCACGTCACCTGCCCCAACGCCTGCACGGTGCAGCATGTTTTCAGAGGTGGCGTAGGAACAGGGGATCGTTGCCAGCTCTTCATCTGTCCAATCACATGATACCGCAAAGACTTCGCTTGCGGGCACCTTTACGTATTGCGCGAATGCCCCGTCAAAGTTGGAGGCCATCCAAATTGTGTCCGACACATCCCCGCCATTGGGGCGCATACAAGCGCGAACCAAGACACGTTTGCCCAGCAATTCGGTTGAGACACCCTCGCCCAGTTGCGCAACCAAACCGCAGCAATCGGTGCCTTGAATAAGCGGGAACGGTGTCGCCCCGTTCCAGCCACCATCGGCCTTTTCGTCGGCTTTGGCCTCTTGCGTCTCTGACGCTGCATCAGTGTCCGCCGTTACGCTAGAAGAGTACCAACCAAGGCGCGTATTGATATCGGTGTTGTTTACCCCCGCAGCCAAGACCCGCAGGACCACCTCATTCGGACCGGCGACTGGCATAGGGACGGCGCGATAGTCGAGCTTATCATAACCACCATTGCCGGTTGTCACGACCGCCATCATCTTGTTTTTGCTGTCGGACATTGTTTGGTCACTTTCAGGTTATTGCGAATTGACGAATACCTAACCCAACAAAACCTAAAGTGACATAGAAAGGTTTCCCCCAGACTGAGGCCTGTCCCTCTGTTAGAGCGGCAAGACAAACATCCAATTGACAACACCCCCGCCCTCTGGCCCCATGCGACTTTAAACATCCAAAGCTTAGGACCTACGCCCATGAAACTCTCGCAACGTATCTCTGGCCTGTTGGGTGATGGTTCTGACGGGTGGGAGGTGTTCATCAAAGCCCGTGAGATGATCAAAGACGGTATTGATGTGGTTGAGCTCACCATTGGTGAACACGACATCCGCACCGCTGCACCTATTCTTCAGGATATGCACAAGGCTGCGATGGGGGGGCATACAGGCTATGCGTCAGTCCCTGGCACAGATGCATTGCGCCAGACTGTGGCCAAGCGTGTCCAAGAGCGTACAGGCGTCCTTACAGGTCCTGAGAACGTGTTGATCACCCCCGGTGGGCAAGCCGCATTGTTTGCCGCGCACATGGTGGCGTGTGACGCGGGTGATACCGCGCTATACCTTGATCCGTTCTATGCCACCTACCCCGGAACTTTGCGCGGTGTGGGTGCGATCCCAAAGGCAATCCAGACGCGAGCAGAGGATGCATTCCAACCCCGCGCAGGCGATATTGATGCCGGTGCAGCGGGTGCTAAGTCCCTGCTGATCAACACACCCAACAACCCCACCGGTACAGTCTATTCCCGTGAGACGCTGGAAGGCATCGCGGACGTCTGCAAAGCGCATGATTTGTGGCTGATCTCTGATGAAGTTTATGACACCCAAGTGTGGGATGGTGAACACATCAGCCCCCGCGCATTGCCCGATATGGCGCAACGCACTTTGGTTGTCGGTTCGATGTCCAAATCCCACGCGATGACGGGATCGCGGTGTGGATGGGTCGTTGGACCAGCTGAAGTGATCGAAAGCCTGATCAACCTTGCCACACACACCACATACGGCGTTGCTGGCTTTATTCAGGACGCCAGTGACTTTGCCCTGAACCAAGGGCCTGCGTTTGAAGAAGATATTGCTGCGCCATTCCGCCGCCGCCGTGCGCTGGGCCAAGCAATCCTAGAGCACCAAAGCACCGTTGGGCTGATCCCAGCACAGGGTGCAATGTATATGATGCTGGATATTCGCGCGACTGGAATGAGTGGTGAAGCCTTTGCCTATGCATTGCTAGAGGCGCACCATATCGCTGTTATGCCCGGAGAAAGCTTTGGCACGGCAGCGGCAGGCCATATCCGTGTGGCGATGACCATTGAGGATGGTGCGTTTGTACAGGCGCTAGAAACCCTATGTGAGTTTGCGGACACCTTGATCGTTTGAGGAATTTAGTGATGCGACAATTTTTGTTTGCCATGATCGTTTGCCTTTTTCCGATGGCCAGCATCGCACAGCCCTACCCCTCGCCAATTTCGCCGCATGTAAACGATTTTGCCCAATTGCTCGATACAGAGGATTTGGGAGAGGTCCGCGGCATGCTGAAATCGTTGAAGGCCGATACAGGCATTCAAATGACAATTATCACGTTGGAAAGCCAAGCGCCCTACGCGCCTGACGAAACACTAGAAGACTTCGCTACCAATCTGTTCAACGACTGGGGCATTGGGGATGCAACGCGCAATGACGGCATATTGGTCTTGGTCTTGCCAGATGACCGCGCCATGCGGATTGAATTGGGTGCGGGCTATGATGCAAGTTGGAACAACGAAGCTGGTCGGGTCATTGACCGCAGTTATTTGCCATCTTTTCGCATCGATAAATACGCACGTGGGATCAAAGACGGTGTAGCGGATACAATCGCCCTGCTCGCCCGTCCCTATGCAAAGGGGCAACCTGCCCCAAAATCAAACGACAGCCCGCTGGTATTCATCGTTGGCCTTTTCGCGGGTGTTGTATTCACCTTCCGCCGCTGGCTGGGTGATATGGCGACCAAACTGCGCAAGTGCCCATCCTGTATGCACCGCGGTGCACTAAGTGTCAGGCGAACAACCACGCGCAAAGCCAGCAGCTCCACTGACGGATCGGGGCGCAAAACGTTGCACTGTATCCGTTGTGACCATTCCGAAAGCTCAAGCTATGTGATCAGCCGCAGCTCTGGTTCAAAAAAGCGCGGGTTTGATGGTGGCCGCTCCAGCGGTGGCGGTGCATCCGGACGCTGGTGAAATGATGGGGGCACACATCTGCGACCCCACCAACTTGATCAAATTAGAAACGGAACGATGCACGCAAGGCCAGATTTGTTGCCGTCGCATCCACACCCGAACCAGAGATGTCGTCAAATTTGTGGGACAGCACTTCGCCCCCGACAACGAATTGGTCTGTCAGTTGATAGGCCATACCTACGCCGCCAAACTCGCCATTCTCAGATCCAATGCTGGTATCAAGACGCGCCACGCCAGCCGTCGCGTACAAAAGCGTTCGCCCTATATCATAACCGGCGCGAAGTTTTAGCCGCGTTACGTTATCAACTGTTGTAGCACCACCCAGGTCAACGCCGGTGACATCGTGATCAAGCTCACCACCAAGGACAAAACTGCCAAAATCATGATCGTAACCCGCATGCACGCCAAATCCAAGATCATCACCATCGGCGGCACCTGTCCCGTCGACATCCAATCTGCCGATCTGGACACCCCCGTAAAAGCCGGTCCACTCACCACCAAAAGATGGCGCCGGCGCGAACACTTCGGTGACCACTTCTGAGGTATCATAGACTGGTTCGGCAATACTGCCAGAAAATGCGGGTGTCGCGGCGGTGACTAAGGCTACAAATGTAACTAGAGTTTTCATTTCAAAATCCTGTTCATTGTTCATCTCGTTGTCGACATATTCAACAACGTGATCCGGTCGTGCCTGATCGATTTCTGAGGGCATAGTGGATGCCTCCAAAACTCTACATTTCGGCATTCCAACGCCTAATTCCCCAAGCGACCCGCGCCTTTTCGCCACCTCACAATTTGACGCAGCAAATGAACGCCCAAATGGAATGACATCTGCGGCCCCCCCCCGCTGATGATGCAAAAACGACATAGGTCGCAAACAGGCTCGACAGGGTACATCTGTTCGCGGCACCCTTCATACAACGAACGTTTGGGAGGACGGCAATGCAGGAACCTTTCTGCAAAATTGAGCTGGTTGTGCGTACGATAGGCGCAGAACGTGGGCGTGCGGCCCGGGGGCGCCCTGCTTTGAATTGATCGACAGCAATTGAAGTCAATTCAGCCATTAGCCCAACAGGATATATCCCATGAACGACGAAACCCCATCACGTAGCGCTGGCCGCAGCGGCGGCCGCGCCGCACGCAGAGCAGCGCGTGCAGCACCATTGGCCGAAAGCATGCGTCCCATTCGCCCAGGCATGGACGGCGGGCGTTATAACCCCCTTACAGACATAGATGTGCAAAACATTCACGAGGCTGCGCTGACTGCCCTTGAAACCATTGGGTTGGCGGACGCCCCGCCTTCAGGCGTCGCTTACCTTGCAAGCGTCGGCGCAATTGAGGGCGAAGACGGGCGCATCCGTTTCCCCCGTGCGTTGGTTGAGGACACGATTGCCAAAGCCAACCGCTCCATGACATTACACAGCCGTGACGGCCTTAACGACATGGATTTGGGCGGCAGCCGCGTCCATTACGGCACTGCGGGCGCTGCAGTTCATTTGGTAGACGTCCATGGCCGGCATTATCGTGAATCCACGATCCAAGACCTGCATGACGCGGCCCATATCTGCGATACCTTGGACAACATCCATTTTTGCCAACGACCGATGGTTGCACGTGACATCACGGACAACTGTGAAATGGAATACAACAGTGTCTTTGCGACCTGCACTGGCACGACAAAACACATTGGCATGTCCTTTTCCGAACCTGAGTTTGTGGCACCCGCCATCGAAATGCTGCACATGATTGCAGGGGGCGAAGACAAATGGCGCGCGCGTCCGTTCATGTCCAACTCCAACTGCTTTGTTGTGCCACCGATGAAGTTCGCAACCGAGTCTTGCCAAGTTATGGAGGAATGCATCAAGGCAGGCATGCCTGTTCTGTTGTTGTCGGCCGGTATGTCTGGTGCCACGGCTCCTTCCACAATTGCGGGCGCTATCGTACAAGCCGTGGCAGAGTGTTTGGCAGGTTTGGTCTATGTGAACGCAGTAAAACCAGGTGCACCAGCGATCTTTGGCACATGGCCTTTCGGACTGGATTTGCGCACAGGTGCTATGTCTATCGGTTCTGGCGAACAGGCATTGCTGACTGCGGGTTGCGGACAGATGCACCGGTTCTACGACCTGCCGGGCGGTGCTGCAGCAGGTGCCACGGATTCTAAAATGCCGGACATGCAAGCGGGTTGGGAACAGATGTGCTCAAACGTCATGGCCGGACTGTCAGGTGTGAACATGGTTTACGAAGCTGCAGGAATGCACGCGTCCTTGTTGGGCTTCTGCCATGAATCCCTCATATTGGGCGATGACATTATTGGCCAAGCGTTGCGTTGCGTGCGTGGCGTCGAGGTCAATGACGAAACAATGGCGTTGGATCAGATTACTGAAGTTTGCATGGGCGGACCTGGTCATTACCTTGGAACGGATCAAACCCTTGCTAGGATGCAGACGGATTGTGTCTATCCGACCTTTGGGAACCGGATGTCACCAAAGGAATGGGCTGAGAAAGACAAGCCTGATCTGATCGAAAACGCGATTGCACGCAAAGAAGAAATCTTGAGCCAACGCTCAAAGGCACAGTTTGATCCGGTGTTGGATGCCGCTATCCGCGCGAGGTTCAACATCCACTTGCCCGCTTAGATAAATTGAAAAGGGTATAGGCAGAAAACGTCGCCTATACCCTTATGCATTCAAACCTATCTGGGTATCAGTCTGAATGCTGGCGCAATCTGCAGATCAAAGAATGAGGTTCAATAACCTGATCACACGGGTGCTTCGTTGTGACTTTGCCTCTACAGATCGGACTACTGTCTTAGCCTTCGGGCATTAGACCGGCTTCTTGGGCCGCTTGGACCTCTTCCACATCCAGAACACCGTCCGCATTTAAATCCATCGCAGAAAATCCGTCTGTTGAAACATCATCGAACACGGCTTGCATTTCATCGATCGTCAGTACTCCATCACCGTTCACATCGATGTCCGCCATCGCCTGTGCCATAGCAACGGCTGGGGCCGCGATAGCAAGTGCTGCAATCAGGGTGGTTGTTTTGAAGTTTGTCATCTGTGTCGTCCATTTCAGAGTGGTTTCTGTCGAGGAACCGGTTTTGGCCCTCACCCCGAATGATGCGCAAATTGGGGTTTGCATCCCGCGCCTTGCGACCTGTGCGGGTCTGCGCCGAAACGAATGATGTCCATGCGCGGCCCTTAGCCCAAAAAGGGGTCCACGCTTTGATCGGCTGAAAACCCCCGTCTGTTCATCCCCTGCGGTGCTGTCATCATCAACCACATGGAGGACCAGAGATGAAACAATACGACATGCCCTGCCCGTTCACACCATTGCTGCCCAACCTGAAACGCCGTGCTCGCCGCCTAACCAATAACACGGCTGACGCCGAAGATTTGGTTCAGGATACGATTTTGCGCGTGATTGCGCGCCAACAAAGCAGTTCCCCTGCCTTGTGAATATGGTCTCTTGAGCTGATCCTGCCAGTTCGGCTTTTCGCGAAGACGGAACAAAATGCCGCCAGGATTGGCAAAGGTTTTGGACAGCATGCGGGTCAACGTCTCACCACCAGAAGGCGCAAAAAAAGACTGCCCTGCACGATTGGTGGATTCAACCAAACCATCAGTCGAAACAACAAAGCTTGGAAACGTATCTTGATCAATGAAATCTGCAATGATTGCCAAACGATATTGGCGCTTCCTTTTTCCTCGCCATGCCATGCACCAAAGGGCCGTAGCCAATAAGGACACTGAAAAGCCGCTTGTAACCAACACCAATTGCATTTGGGTGTCTGGTGCCAGCATCCCAAGGGCACCGCATAAAACTGCAGCGCCCAGAAGCATACGAAAACGGTAATAACCATTGGCTGCAACCTGATGAATTAGAGTCTCATAAACTGTGCTGTCCCCCAAGGATATCCCCAATCAGAAATAGAATCTCTGCAGTGTTTATCTCTTAGGATCGGTTAATCGCCTCTTAATCGGCCCCAAAGCGCCACTTAAGGTTGATTGCTGGGCAGCGTTACTCGCGTATCAAGTGTGCCGCGAAAAACCCATCAGCCAAATCAGACACATCTAAACGGGTCTGCTTCACACATTTCCAATCTGGATGGCGCTCAAGAAATGCAGAAACGCGATCCTCATTCTCACGTTGGAAAACAGAACAGGTACCAAACACGAGCGTCC
>Ga0233426_10002066_pt1 | contig 17266 bp, 15 predicted proteins | sample SI_118_April2016_6_FD_179875 | JGI IMG/M metagenome (GOLD analysis project Ga0233426, IMG submission 179875) | Seawater microbial communities from Saanich Inlet, British Columbia, Canada - SI_118_April2016_10_MG | ecosystem: Environmental > Aquatic > Marine > Inlet | place: Canada: British...
TTCCATTGCTAAATTCGCATTATCAGCAACTAACTCAGTAGTAGTTCCGTTTTCCGTTACAGGAAAAGAGGCATAAGTAACCGCATTCAGAGAGAATAAAGTAACAAGTAATAGTACAATTTTTTTCATTTTTTATTTTTTATAGGTTAATATTATTTTCATCACAATAATAATAATTTTATTTCAAATTAATACAATTATTGTTTTTAGTTTTGCAATTATGAAAAATACACTTACCATTTTTTGCTTTATTTTAAGCAGTTTAACCTATAGCCAAAATACTTTCAGTTATTTAGGTACACTTGTTTTACCCAACAATACCCCTATTAGCTTTATCTTAGAATTACAAGAAGATAATGGAATTGTTAACGGCTATTCCATCACCAATATAAATACACCTGATGAAACCAAAAGTGAAATAAGTGGCCTGTATTTTAAGAAAGATAAATCCTTTCAACTACAAGAAAATCAGATTCTCCAAACCAACTCTGAAGCACCTTTAAATAGTTTTTGCTATATCAATATGAACCTAAAACTAATGGGTAAATTTGGTAGTAAACGGGTGCAAGGTACTTTTACAGGCAACTTTCTAGACAGCACTGAATGTGCTAGTGGGAAAATAGTTTTAATGGAAAGAACCAAGCTAGAAAAGAAAATTGAAAAAATAAAAAAGAAAGTAGAGAAAAAATACAATGAAAAGTATGAAGATACAACATTGGTTAAAAGAACTGAAATACTAAAAGATGGTGATGATTTTACCATTAAATGGGAAAGTAATAAACTAAAGCTGTTTATTTGGGATGCCAACAAGGAAGATGGTGATAAAATTCAGCTTACAATAAACGGAAACATCATCCTTGATGATTTTGAAACTACTAATAAACGCAAAAAAATAAAATATAAATTAGTAGATGGAGAGAATACAATTGAAATAAAAGCAACTAATTTAGGTACTTCACCACCAAATACTAGTCGTATAGAACTTGTAGATAGCAAAACTAAGTACCCTATAATTACTCAACTAGAATTAGGAAAAACAGCTATCATTAAAATTATAAAATAAAAAATCCCAGAACTCTCGTCCTAGGATTATTATTTTTAGTGAACTCGGAGGGATTCGAACCCCCAACCTCCAGAGCCGTAATCTAGTGCACTATCCAGTTATGCTACGAGTCCTAAAAGGCTGCAAATATAATTTATTCGCACTGAGTGCAAATTATTTTAACTAGAAATATTAAAGAATCTCAACATTTAGTCCATATAGAGCTAAATCTTCTTTTATTGGTTCCAAATCAGTAGCATCCCCTATTACAATTTCACAACTTCCTTTGTAATGAGTTAATAAGGCACACTGTTCTGCTTGAATTTCATCATGATCGCAAATTGCAGTTAAGCAATCTACTACATGATCAAATGAATTATAGTCATCATTAATTAAAAATAACGACTTTACTTTAATTTTGCTTGAGCTAGCTTGTTGCTTAGACTTTGGAGAATTTTTCATAACGGTTATTTTTTACCAAATATAATCTTTGTTTCCTCTCCTCTTACTAAGCGTTCAATATTTTTTTGATGAGTTATTAACGATAAAATTGGAACAAAAACAGCAAACATATTTAAAGATGAATTTACAGATCCTAAAACTAAAATTACAATAATTGGAAAAGCAATAGAAGCTATAATAGAGCCCAATGAAACATATTTTGAAATACTAAAAACAACAATAAATATCCCAAAACAGCAAACAGCTGCTAAAGAATGTAATCCTATCAGCAATCCCATTAAAGTAGCAATCCCTTTCCCACCTCTAAAACCAGTATAAATAGGAAATAAATGCCCAATAACGGCCGCAATTCCAAAAACTAATTTTATCTCAAATTGATGCTCAATTGACTCTGGAATTACTGCTACAAAATACAAATAATTAACAGCTAACCAACCCTTAAAAATATCCATAAGGAGCACAGGAATACCTGCTTTTTTGCCTAATACTCTAAAGGTATTTGTTGCCCCAGCATTACCTGACCCAAACTCACGAACATCAATTTTATAAAATGTTTTACCTACCCATACAGCAGATGGAAAAGCTCCTGTTAAGTAAGCTAACAGGATAAATAATATGATTTCAGTAGTTAACATAAAAGGCCGGCAAGATAATAATTAATACTTTTTCTTCACTGATTTCAAGAATTTCTCAGTAACATCTTCAGGTGCAGACATATATCGATAAGGAATAGCTCCTTTCTTAGGTTCCGCTTTTCGTTTTCCATCAGCAATTTCCCGTATTGCAATGTTAAAATCCTCATTTGTTGACCATGACCTCATCACCCCATTCTTATATTGGAAGTAATATTCATCATAAAATTCTGTTTGCAAGTAAATTGTTAAAATATCAGAATTCCTGCCCTTTTCAACAATGATATATCCATCTAACAAACCATTCAATTGGCTATCATAGATATTCCCAATTCCAATTTCACCCTTAGCAACATAGGCTTTGTTGGCATTATCCCATTTGAATTTTGTTTTGGTAAATGCAAGCGTATGATTCATCTCCTTAGGAAAATCAACAAACTCATCTTTTAACTCCAAATCAAGCATTAAAATATCTCCTTTTTCTTTTCCAACAACTCTTCCTAAATTATTTGCAAACGCTTCATCATATTCATACATACCATCACCAGGTGCAGAATAAATATCCTTAGCCATTACACGCATGGCAGCTTCTGAGAAAAAGAAATCTAACATAAAGTAACCTTCAAACTCTTTTTTCTGACTTTTCATATCATGTATAAAACTCCCTACTGTTGCAACATTAACTTGCCCCAAATCAAGGTTCATATCAACTACACCTTCTCCTTTCGTTTTACAAGTTTTATCGTAAAGCGTAAAGTAGGTTGATAAAGTATCAGGACCACCAACTACATAAGCGAATTGTTTTTTATCGTAAGCCAAAGTATATGATGCTTTCAATAAATCGGCATCAATGGCCCTATCCTTTCTGCTTAAAAATGAAGAATAAATATTAGTAGAATCCAAACTCATCACAAGTCCAGTAGACAATAAATCCTGTTCATCACTATACAGTTTCTCATCCAAAGCAAACAGGATATTTTTAGGATCTATTTCCGAACGGAATTTCACCCACTCTTTTTCCAATAAATCACAAGAATGATTTGCCAAAAAATAACCATCAAAAGTTAAATTTTTTCTATCAGCAATTAAATCCAAACTTCCTTTAAAATCAAACTTGCTATCAATATGGAAAGGCTTATCTTTTTCAACATCTCCCCTAGCCAAAGTAACTGTATCCTCCCCTACTCTTATTTCCTTAAAGAAAATTTGTTGCTTCTGATTCATAGCATCAGTATAGGTGTAATCTCCACTTGCTGTGTAGTTATGAGCTGAAATAATATCAACTGATGCATTTGTAAAAGTATGGTACTCTGTTAAATCATCTGCCAGTACTCTAGCTCCATATAGGGTTTGGATAATTGCCTTTTTTTCAACCGTTACAATTCCTGAATCAGGATAAATAATTGCATCTGCTACTGCAATATCCTCCACTCCATTGGCATGAATTATATAATCCTTCAAACTATAATTTGCAGTAGTAGCCATAAAACTAAGTGAATCCTGGTGAGGATGAACGGAAATAAATTCTGACCCTGCGCTAGAGGAAGCTACCTCATCACCCAAAGTTAAGAGTTCTTCATCCATAGCCCATTTTAACTTATCAATATAACAGATGTACTGGTTAGCTGGCAGCTCAACAAAAGAGCCAGCTCCATTAGAATGGAAAACCCCTTCACGCATAGCTAAATCTATATGAGTACGGAGGTTATTCGCTTTAAAAGCAATTGCCCCACCAGCTTCAAAAACATTTAAGCTTGCTGTATCAGCTCCAAACCAGTTGGCATTATAAGCAAAGAGATTAGAGTTTACTTCTGCCTTATCCAATGTCATAACACCACCACCAGTAAGCCCAGTTGGTTGCATTAATAAATCTCCGTTAAAGCTTGCTTGACCCTTATAAAAGTCAAATTCATCTTTTCTTTTATCCACCTCCAACTTATCCTGATATGGCAAAAAGTGTGCATAGGTTTCCGTATTGCTTACCTGAGGAAATTCAATACCAGAAACGACCTCATTTATTGTAAATGTTTGCGTATATAAATTAGTAGAATCTGGGAAAAAGAAAATTTCTTCAGCTGATGCTTTAGCTGTTAAGTATTCAAAATCACCATCTCCTTTCAATCCTTTATGGCTCAAGTGAATATCATTATGATACTTTCCTTTACCTCCATAAATAGCAAATCCATCAGCAGGAGTTTTCCTTGTAAACCCAAGTGAATAATCCGTTTGCAAACGCAAAGTATCATCAAAAGTAGGGAAAATTCCGGCCGACTCAAAAGTACCTGCAAAAGCCAAACCTTTACCTGTGTAATTATCTAAACTATCAATCTCAAAAGGTTGTAAATGGAAGGAAAAACGATCTCTATCATATACTCCATCATAAATTGTTTGCCTATCATAATAAGCATACGAATCTTCAAACGACCTAAAGATAGGAAAACCAGGAAAACTATCTTTTCTAAGTCCTGATTTATTGGTAGGGTCATCAATCCTTAAATCACCTGTAACGGCCTCAATCACTGTCTTTACTTTAGTTAGTTTCTCATTTCCGTACATATCTTTTTGAATTGGCATAATCGGAACTGAAAGTTGTACAGAATCAATTTCATTTAAATCCACTTTAAACTCATCATAATGGAAAAAGAAATTTTTACCAAATAAATTCAAACGCCCTCTACCCGCATAAATTTGTCCATTAAAAATAAAGTCTCTATTCTTTTTAATTACCAATAATCCATCTTTTGGATAAAGGTAAACATCTCTTGCTTCACTCAATTGAATGTCATGAATTCCAAGAATATTCAAATCCTTAGTTTCAATATTCAAAGCTGCATTAACTAAATATTTATCTGATGTTTTATATTCTCCTGTTGTAATGGTAGAATTAAAAGAAATGACATCATAATCCCCTAAACCAGAAGCAGCATTTATATAAGTATATAATTTAGGTAAAACTGTTATTCTCTCATCACTAAAATCATAAAATATAAACCCATCATTGGCTAACTGAATTAAGTAATGCTGAATTTGAACAGCAGGAAAACGAGCAAATTTGGCAAAATCTTCCACAAAGAACTTTTCTTCTTGCTTAGCACGCACATAATTGTTTACTAAAAATAATGGATGAATTGCATCAACCCCTTGCATTGACTCATATTTTTTTTTCAAATACCTATCCACTGATTCCATCTCAACACGAGATTCTGCTGTGCCTGGCAAAGAACCAAATGTAATAATCTCATTATCAATATTCCATTCCAAAAGTTCAAAATCCATAGTTATATTATGGTAAGTGTTCAGCATTGGAGCTCCTGAAAGTCCATTAACATCTCTATATAACTGCAATTTTCTTGAACTGTTTATGTACTTAAATTGTAAATTAGAATGATAAATAGAATCACTTTCAAAAAATATTTTCACTCCAGCTCCTTTTGATGTAATCTTATCAGCACCAATACTAAAGCGATTAGCATTGGCAACAAAAACAGGCTTATCATTTCGTTTAAAAATAATTCTTGCCTCTGCATAATCCCCACCATCAGCAATAAATTCTTTACCCTGCATTTTATAACCTCCCTTATAATCTACATTAGGAAAAATTTCTTTCAACTCTACATTCTTACTATAGGAGATAAATTTTGGAAATTTCTCTGCTTGCCTACTGGAAGCAACTTTATTTATAACCTGACCAATAATCGGTAATGGGAAAATATATTTATTAAAAAAAACTGCTGAATCAGCAATCAAAGTACTTTTACGGGTGTCTAATTTATAATCAGAAATTGTAGCATAAACTGAATCCTTAGCAAACCCTTGGCTTTCCCAAGAAATCAGCCCTCCACTCCCCTCCCAATCATTAGAAACAAAATAATATTTACCTTTTGTTCCTTCAATAGTATACGAACCACCATTAGCACTACAGCTTAAATTGAATTCAGAATTAAATAAGATAATTGGCTCTATCATTTCAAAATCAAAACGATAATCATCTGTATTCACCAACCAAGAAGCCGCCTTACTAGATCTTAAAACACTCTCTTTTACCAAACCTTCAGTAAAAGCACAAAACAACATTAATTTTTTAGTAGTTGTATTGTCAATTGTTTCATCAACAACCGATAACCACTGTGGCAACATGCTCTCTCCTTTTGCATGATCATTTACATGTATTAATGCTGATAAAACCTTAGAAAAATGAGGATTAGCACGCATTCGCTTATCCAACATTTTATTAGAAATTTCCATTATTTGTAGTTGCTCTGAAGCAGTTAAACTTGATAAGCTTTTTGAAAAAGATTTAAAAACAGCCTTCAAATCTGAGTTATCAGAAGCCGTCATAAACTCGCCTAATTCAGCTAAATAAGCAGGAAATTCTTTAGAGAACTCTTTTAATTTTCCTTTTTTCTGAGCGAAAGTGGAAAAAGAAAAAACAAGCGTTAATACAAAAAGTATTAAGCCTTTTTTAAATGTAGCATTTGCCATTTGTTTTTATGTTTTGAAACAACTAATTCCAAGCCAAGTTGTTCTGATTTTTCTAAAATTAAAGGAATATCTTCTTTTAAGAATCCACTAAATAAAATTTCGGATTGAGTATTCATTGCCCCAACATAAGTAGCTATATCCTGCAAAATAATATTTCTATTGATGTTTGCTAAAATAATATCGAATTTTGCGTCTCCAATTGCATCAGCATCTCCATGAATGAAATCAATATTATCAACAATATTAAGCTTAGCATTTTCCTCTGCATTTTCAAAAGCCCACTCATCAAAATCTATTCCTATTAATGAACTAGCACCTAATTTAGAAGCCAAGATTGCCAAAACTCCTGTACCACTTCCCATATCTAAAACTGATTTATTTTTAAAATCAATTCCGAACATTTCATTCATCACTAAAGAGGTTGTTTCATGATGACCAGTACCAAATGACATTTTTGGTGTAATGATAATTTCCTGTTCTATATCAGGAAATGAATCATGAAAATGAGCACGAATTACACACTTTTCATTAATATGTACTGGCTCAAAATTATTTTCCCACTGCTCATTCCAGTTTTCTTGTTTTACTTTATTGATGGTAAAATTTAACTCACATAATTCTGCAACTTCAGCAATAATTTCTTTTACAGCTCCCTCATCCATTAAATGAGTTTGCACATAAGCTTTTACCCCTGTTTTATCTTCATTATAAGATTCAAACTCAATTTCATTTAGCCTTGCCACCAATATATCAGCAAATGGTGCAACAGGATTTAACCTAATATCTACTTCAGTATATTCCATTAAAATGATTGAGTTATTGCAAGAAAATCATCAGCTTTTAATGATGCTCCACCGATCAAACCTCCATCAATATCTTGGCTTGCAAATAATTCCTTAGCATTACTTGGCTTACAACTTCCACCATATAAAATTGATGTACTTTCAGCTACCTCCTTTCCATATTTTTCAGCTAACAAATTTCTAATGAAAGCGTGAATTTCTTGTGCTTGACTAGTGCATGCTGTAACTCCAGTACCAATTGCCCAGATAGGCTCGTAAGCAATAACTATTTTTTTAAATTCATCAGCCGACAAATGAAATAAACTCTCAGAAATTTGAGATTTTATCCACTCAAAATGAACGCCACTTTCTCTTTGCACTAAGCTTTCTCCACAACAGAAAATTACTTTTAAATCACTTGCAAATGCTTGTCCTACTTTTGCTTTTAGCTGATCATTTGTTTCTGTAAAATTAGCTCTCCTTTCTGAATGCCCTAAAACAACATATCTCGCTTTACATGATGATATCATACTAGCAGATACTTCTCCAGTAAAAGCGCCTTTTTCATTTGAACTACAATCCTGTGAAGCAGCAACCACCTTAGGAGTATCAGCACACATTTTTGCTACTTTATGTAAATAGACAAATGATGGAGCAAATATCACATGGGTTTTATTATCAGCAGGTAATTTACCCAGTACATCTTCCACTAAAGCTATACCATCCTGTCTGTTTAAATTCATTTTCCAGTTCCCTGCAACTATATTCTTTCTCATATTAACTTATTCTAATTCGGGGGTCAAGCCACCCATATATTAAATCGACTATTATATTAATGATTACAAAAATTGATGCAATAAAAAGCACTGAACCCATTACTACTGGCAAGTCCATTTTATTTAATGCATCCACTATTTCTTTTCCTATTCCGTTCCAAGCAAAGATGTATTCTACAAAAACGGCTCCTGCTAAAAGTGAGGCAAACCAACCTGAAACAGCAGTTACTACAGGATTCAAAGCATTGCGCAAAGCATGTTTAAAAATAACTGTGAATTTACTTAATCCTTTTGCTGTTGCAGTTCGCACATAATCCATGGAAAGCACTTCTAACAAGGAATTTCTGCACAACTGAATAATAACTGACAAAGGGCGAACTCCCAAGGTTATTGCAGGAAGAATTAAATTCTTAATTTGCAAGAAAGACCCTCTTCCGTAATCATCAACTTCATACAAACTACCTGTCATATTTAATCCTGTGTAATTATGCAGTACAAAACCAAACAGCCAGGCAATAATTATTGACGCAAAAAATGAAGGCAAGGACATTCCTAAAACAGAAACAAATAGAATCAACTTGTCAATAAAAGTATCCTTATACAATGCAGAAAACACCCCTAAAATCAATCCTAAAAACAAAGCAATCCCAATAGATGAAACTGCTAAAATAAAAGTGTTTTTAAAAGTATTTCCAAGTATTGAAGTAACAGAAGTTCCTTTACGAACAAAGGATTCCCTAAGATAAGGCACTTTAACAACAAAGGTATAATTAGTAGATGTTAGCAATTTTGTAAATTGGTACTTCCCACTTGAAAGGGAAGTAAAAGCAGTAGTACTATTATGATGAACCGAAAATGGTAAAACATCATTAAGGTATAAAGCATATTGCTCCCCAACCGAACGATCAAATGCATACTTTTGTTTGATAACAGCTAACTGATTAGCATCTTCACGCTTATCCAACATCATACGAGCAGGGTCGCCAGGTAATACATTAAACAAAAAGAAAACTAGCGTAAGTACCCCCCATAAAACTAGGATACCATAACTTATTTTTTTTGTAATATAAGCAAGCACAATTTTATTTATCTAACAGTAATTGTAGATCTTCAGCATGATATTCATTATACCCAGTACCATCAAACAATCTTATTTGTTTTGCTCCTTTATAAAGAATTATAATTGGGTTATCATAATCTGGAAAAGTAATCTCCATATAACTATCTACTTCATCAGTGTCATAATTTGCAAACGGCATTACTTGGTAAGGATATTCGCTACCAACATAATCAAAAAAGTTAGGAATATTATCTTGTTCAGTATCTGAAAACACAATATGAACAGGCGGGAAATTATCAGACAAATTAGATAATGAATCTAAACTTCTTGCAGCATGTTGGCAATGTTCACATCCCGCATCAAAATAACATAGAATTTTATACTCTTCTGAATTCTTAAAGTTTTCATCTTCAACAAATGAAACAAAACTACTTCCTTCTGATTTAGTTTGAGATGAAACAGGTAAAAAAGCAAACATAACCAGCAATACTGATAAGAATTGTATACTTAATTTTGAACAGCTATTTTCTTTATCATCAGCAGTATTTTTATACAAATACCCTAAAACAGCAATAGTAATTAGATTTTTAATTAAGGCTTGTAAAGGAGACATAGGAATTAAATCACCAAAGCAACCACAGTTTTCAGTATCGCCTAAAAATATAGAATAAGTTAGGTGCAAACTAAATAGTATAAGCAAACCGATTGAAGAAGGAATAATTATTTTTTTCAGGTAGTTTTTTTGAAGTATAGCAAAAGCAATGAGTAGTTCAATTGCTAAAATGAAACGAGAAAGATAAGGCACTAAATCTTCTGGGAATCCCATAGGTATAAGTTGTCCTTGCTCAAACACTTTAGTAATACCAAACATAGGTGTAGGGTATAATTTTGCAATTGCGGAAAGTAAAAATAGTGCCGATATTAGCACACGAATAATCATTGGTAAGTTCTTTTTCATAATATTATTTTTCTAGTTTAATTAACGCAAAAACAGCATAGTTTAGCATATCAAGGTAGTTTGCATCTACTCCTTCTGATATTAAAGTAGCACCATGATTGTCTTCAATTTGTTTTACACGCAATATCTTTTGTAAGATTAAATCCGTAAGTGAGCTGACCCTCATATCACGCCAAGCCTCACCATAATCATGATTTTTTGCAATCATAAGTTCCTTTGCAATATTAACATGTTTACTAAAGATGTTCATAACCTCATTATAGTCCATTTCCTCAGCTAGTTCTGAAACTCCTAAATCCAATTGAACAAGCCCAATAATTGCATAATTTACAATACCAACAAACTCGTTAGACACTCCCTCTTCTATCTTTTGTTCTCCTTTCTGTTCAATAGAGCGAATCCTTTGTGCTTTAATAAAAATCTGATCGGTTAATGAGCTGATTCTCAGTATACGCCAAGCGCTCCCATAATCTTTCATTTTCTTAGCAAAAATGTCCTCACATTTTTTTATTATTGAATCGTATTCAGCAATTGTCTGTTCCATATAATTTTAACCTTTAATAATGCCGAAATATACATCATTTAGCGTTTCAAATTCCACAAAAGTAAAAAGCAATTCAAGTGTTTTTTCAACAAAAAACCCAATTGTAATGGGTATTTTGAATGCAACAGAAGATTCATTTTATGATGGAGGAAAATATGCAAATAAACAAGCGATTATTAGCAGATGTAAAACAATGCTAGAGGAAGGAGCAAGTATTATTGACATTGGCGCACAATCCAGCCGACCAGGAGCAACATTAATACAAGCAGAACAGGAGCTAGAAAAACTTTTACCTATTATCAAATTGTTAAAAACTGAAATTCCTGAAATTATTATTTCAATTGATACCTTTTGGGCAAAAACAGCTAAGGAATGTATTGAGGCAGGAGCACATATTATCAATGATATTTCAGCAGGAGAAATGGATAATAACATGTTTGATGCAATAGCAGAATTACAAGTTCCTTATATTATAATGCATATGCAAGGCACCCCACAAAATATGCAAAAGAACCCTACTTACAAAAATATAATACAAGAGATAACTTCTTATTTTGAAGAAAGAATAAAACAGTTAAAATCAAAAGGGATACAACAGATTATTATTGACCCAGGCTTTGGATTCGGTAAAACCTTAGCTCATAATTATCAAATTTTAAATGCACTTGAGCAATTTAATCAATTTGAAATTCCTGTACTTGTAGGTACTTCTAGGAAATCAATGATTTATAATTTACTAGATACAAAACCTAATAACTCACTAAACGGAACAAGCATAACTAACACTATAGCATTGCAAAAAGGAGCATCCATTTTAAGAGTACATGATGTAAAGGAAGCAATGGAATGCATTAAAATCACTACATTCGCAAAAAATCTCGCATAAATGGAATTCCTAAATATTGGCTTTATTGAACTCATTGACATAGCACTAGTTGCTGTATTAATTTACCAATTATACAAACTAGTAAGAGGTACTGTAGCCATCAATATTTTTATAGGTTTAGCTGCTATTTACTTACTTTGGAAAATAGTAGATGCCTTTCATTTTCAACTTTTGAGTGAGATATTAGGGCAATTTATTGGGGTTGGAGTTATCATCCTGGTTATTGTTTTTCAGCAAGAACTTAGGAAATTCTTGATGTTTATTGGAAAAGGAAAAGTGATTAAAAACAAAGGAATTTTTAAATTCAACTTTAAAGTAGAGCACGATAACCATTTAAACACTCATTCAATTGCCCGTGCTTGTGAGGACATGGCAAAAACCAAAACAGGTGCCATTATGGTAATTACTCAAATAGATGATTTGGCCGTATTTGCTGAAGGAGGTGTAGCTATGAATGCTGAAATTTCAATCCCTATGATAGAAAGTATTTTTTACAAAAATAGCCCATTGCATGATGGAGCTGTAATTATAAGAGATAATAAAATAATAAGTGCTAGGTGCGTACTTCCTGTAAGTAATAATGATGATTTCCCAGGACACTTAGGAATGAGACATAGAGCTGCAGTTGGTATTACAGAAGAATCAGATGCTGTTGCCATTATTGTTTCGGAAGAAACAGGTGGAATTACTTATGTAAAGGATGGGGAACTCTTTACGAAAAGAACTGCAGAACAATTAGAGCAATTCTTAAACAGAATTTTCACTAAAAGCAAGTAGTTTTACCCTTTCCACAACTATTTTTAAGCCCTTAACAACTAGTTTTGTGTATTCCGCAACTAGTTCTGAACTCTCAACAACATTTTTTGTGTTCTTGTCAACTATTTTCGTGCTTTCAGCAACTAATTTTATGCAATCTGAAACTATTTTTTATTTTCCACAACTATTTCACACCTCATAATCAAGTGATTACAATTCTATTTCTTAGCAAAATATGATTTATGTAGTAATAAATCTTTTAGCAATAAAAGAATAATTGCTATTAGTGAAAGGTGCATTAATATTCCTGAACACATAATAATGTATTTCATCCAAGAAAACCCTAACCACAGTAACCATAAACCACCAAAAGTTACCACCAAAGAAACCATAGGCTCAATCATAAGAAAATACTTTACTCCTTCAGTATAGGAAGAAAAATACATTATAATAGAGAGCATTAAAAACAACATGCCTAAACTAATAACATGGCTATGTATAAGACCTTGCAATGCTCTTTCTGACATTTTAAAATGCAGTTCTTCTGCTTGTTCGTCTATCTCATTTCCTAATACATTTTGCTCCACACCAGCTACCTTAAAATCGGTAGTATGTTTTAATAAATCTAAACCTGAAAAATAACCAAAGGAAAGGGCTAATAAAAATACAGTAAGTGTGTGTCTTAATGATTTTGATAAAGTATGTAACTGAAAATTCATGCTGCAAAAATAATATTATAAAATGAATTTCTTCATCTTTTGGTTAAGGTGTTGTACTGCTTTTTTAAGCGAGTTAACAGATATAGTTGCTCCTGATATTGCCTGAACTTTTCTTACATCACGAGTTGAAAACTGTTTTAACCATCTTTTACTCTTTATCTCATATCCATAATCTTCACGATACAACAGCACTTTAACCTGTAGAATATTTAACTGATCATCATAAATCACCACAAACTCAAACTTATCATGTTTACTTAGCGCTTGTTCTACACAAACATACCCCTTTATTTCCCCTTCAATTTCTATTAATTTGTAATTAGAATTTATCTCTAAAGGAGTTGCCAAAATATCAGCACCAAATGTTTCATTAATTAAAGCATTTACCTTTTTAGTAGATTGTTCTGTAGGGACAAATTGGGCAGTAGTAATTGAAACAAAAAATAAACTAAAAAAAGCTACAGCACACATCTTTACAGATGGTGCTATAGCCTTGATAAATCTAAGTATTGTATTAACCTGATTCATTATTTGTTTAGAACCAAACAGCAACTCCTAAGTTGAATTGTTTCTTTTCTACATCACTAGCTTCATTGCTTAATAACTGGTAGTCTGCTTTAAAAGCTGCTCCACTTGCTATTTTATAAGTAAGTCCGATAGTATTTTCTGTACGATTATATGCTAAATCAGCTTCCACTCCTTCTGCAACCTCAGCATGCGTATTATAGTTTTCGTGTCTTGCAAAAATAACTAACTCATTATCTGTATCTTTATTATTTAATAAGTTGTACCCACCTTCAAAGTAATACCCTGTCATTACTGATCCTAAATCTGAATCAGCAAAAGTATTGTAAGCTGAGGTATTTTCTAAATCAGCAACAATGTATTGCGCACGACCTTGGATAGGTCCGTTAGTGTATCTAGCATCTAAACCAATCATTTGAATACCAATTTTAGATGAATCTGCTGAAGCAACTACAGCCTCATCATCTAAGTTTAATCCATTGTATAATGCAGTTTCAGATTCTCCTTTGTATAAAGATGCTCCTAAGTTCCATCCTGGCATACCATAGTAAGAAACTCTACCTGCAAAATCAGGTGCTGTCATGTAAGATTCAGCTCCTTTTTGACGACCACTTCTTAATCCTTTTTTACCACTGAATACTCCACCATCATTATACCCATTAAATCCATTTACTAACATTAATTGGTAGTTTAAAGAGTGCTCTTCTAAACTTCCATTAATAGCAACTCCCATTTCTCTCCAAGTAGTAGGTACAATGTACTTATCTACATTTGTTCTTTCAACCCCATTGAATGTTGGTGGCTCATGGTATAAATTTTGAATCCCCATAGGAATTAACATTAAACCAGCCTGAACACTCATATTGTGCTTTAACTTATAGTTAAGAAAAGCTTGCTCTACATAAACTTCTGAAACATGCTCAAACTCAAGTTCAGAGATAAATGAAGCTTTTTCATTAAAGTTATACCCTATAAAAGTAACTAGTCTATGAACATCTAATTTTGCATTATAATGTACATTCACATCACTTAGTGGCATATTCATATCCACCTGTGCATACCCACTAATATGAAGTCCTTCATTATTAGCAAGAATTCTTTCTGCTGTGTTTTGTGCATTAGCTCCTAAAGTCATTAAGGCAACTGATACTGAAAAAACAATTTTTTTCATTTTTTTATTTTTATTTTATTGATTATTTATTTGAAAACGGAGGCAAAAATACACTCTTATTTATAATAAATCCAAATAAAAACAATTTTATTTATAATAATTCTAAATTAGGATTTTTATATCTAGTAAAACATCAAAAAAAATGAAGTGTTTTTAAAGTAATTAATTTTTTATATATTTATAAAAAATTTAATTTTCATTAAATAAATGGACGATTTCTTAATATTTCTAATAACACTATTTTACTTGGTAATAATATTTATCTTGCTTTACTTTAGATAGAATTACATTCTATTCGGCACACCAGCACCCAATAAACGCATAGCGGTTTGTATTACCTCCCCTACTTTAGTTGAAAGACCTAATCTGAAATTAATCAATTCTTCAGTTTCAGCAGTAAGGATAGCCGTATTCTGGTAGTAGTTATTGAATTCTTTCACAAAGTCATAAACAAAATTAGCCACCAATGCTGGACTATAATTTGCAGCCGCCTCTTGTATTACATTAGGAAACTCAGTCATTAACTTAATAATCTCTTGTTCCTTACCTGTAATAACTACTCTACTTGGCAATTCCACCTCAGCATTATGCTTTCTATTTAATGATTGAATACGAGCATATGTATATTGTATAAACGGACCAGTATTTCCATTAAAATCAATTGATTCTTTAGGATCAAAAAGCATACGCTTTCTTGGATCAACTTTTAACATAAAGTACTTTAAAGCACCCATACCAACTGTTTCATAAAGTGTATTTGCCTCTTGTTCACTCATGCCATCTAACTTCCCTAACTCCTTAGCAATACTCTTAGCAGTGCTTACCATTTCCTCCATTAAGTCATCAGCATCCACTACAGTTCCTTCACGCGATTTCATTTTTCCACTTGGCAAGTCCACCATTCCGTATGACAAATGATAACAACTCTTTGCCCAACTATAACCTAGCTTATCAAGAATTAAGAATAATACCTTAAAATGATAGTCTTGCTCATTTCCTACTGTGTACGCCATGTTTGAGAATGAAAAGTCTTCATGTCTTTGTATAGCCGTACCAATATCTTGTGTCATATAAACAGCTGTTCCATCTGATCGTAAAATGATTTTTTCATCTAAGCCTTCTGCTGACAAATCTATCCATACCGAACCATCTTCTTTTTTATAAAACACTCCTTTTTCAAGGCCAATTTCTACCACTTTTTTCCCTAGCAGATAAGTATCACTTTCATAATAGTTCTTGTCAAAATCAACCCCAAGTCTACCATAAGTACTTGTAAAACCATCATAAACCCAAGCATTCATTTTCTCCCAGAGTGCAATTACTATTGGTTCTTTTGCCTCCCAACTTATTAGCATATCCTGTGCCTTTTTTAAAATAGGAGCTTGTTTCTCAGCCTCTTTCCGTTCCATTCCATCAGCAACCAAATCAGCAACTTCTTTTTTGTAGTATTTATCAAATTCTACATAGTATTTCCCTACCAGATGATCACCTTTTAACCCACTACTTTCTGGAGTTTCATTATTTCCAAAATCCTGCCAAGCAATCATTGATTTACATATATGTATTCCTCTATCATTTATGATTTGTACCTTCTTCATATTTTTACCACTTGCCTTAATAATCTCAGCAACTGAATACCCTAAAAGGTTATTACGAATATGCCCTAAGTGTAAAGGCTTATTTGTGTTTGGTGATGAATACTCTACTAAGTAAGTAGGCGCATTATCATCTGCTTTTATAGTTCCATAATCAGCAGTATTGTAAGCAGCAACAAATTGATTATACCAGAATTCTGCAGATATTTCTAAATTCAAAAAACCTTTTACCACATTAAAACCATTCACCTCATCTACTTTGCTTTTTAGATAGTTTCCTATTTCTTCTGCAGTAGGCTCTGGCCCTTTTCTTGAAGCTCTTAATAGTGGAAATACAACTAAAGTAACATCTCCTTCAAAATCCTTTCTTGTCTTTTGAAATTGAATACTTTGGTCAGTTGCTGAATATAACTCAGCTAAACATTTTTCTATTTCTGGTTTTAAGATTTCTTCTATCATTACTTTTGTTTTGGTAAAAATATTTCTGCCATCATACATCTTGCACTACCACCTCCACAGGCCTCAATTGTATCTAACGAACTATATATAATAGGACAATGCTTTTCAATAACTATTTTTTGTTCTTCTGTTAAACTACTATAAGCCGAGTTAGACATAACAAGATAAGGTTTATCACCCATTACTTGCAACATATTCCCTGCAAATCTATGCTTTTGTTCTTCTGTTATTTCAATAATATCCTTACCTGTTTCTGTAAGGGTTTCAAGTACATGTTCTCTTTCAGCTTCATCATCAATGGTGTCCAAGCAAATTACAACAAAAGTATCTGCCACACACATCATTACATTAGTATGGTAAATTGCCATACGCTCACCCTCTACATCTTGGTTGGCCGTAAAGCATATTGGACGATAA
>Ga0233426_10002068_pt1 | contig 17264 bp, 14 predicted proteins | sample SI_118_April2016_6_FD_179875 | JGI IMG/M metagenome (GOLD analysis project Ga0233426, IMG submission 179875) | Seawater microbial communities from Saanich Inlet, British Columbia, Canada - SI_118_April2016_10_MG | ecosystem: Environmental > Aquatic > Marine > Inlet | place: Canada: British...
AATGGCCTTATCGTGCATGACTATATCTCACGGTGCTTACAGCATATTGCAGAGCAACCAAACAATCTTGAACCGCTGTTACCATGGAACATTGAACGCGGCTAGGTGCCGTTAGCTATACGCTTACGTTTAAAAGCTTGATCCGCAAACGTTGAAATCGAGAACGACATAATAGTTTATTAGACAGGGTAAAGTCCTTCTAATTCAATTCATAGATTGTCTGATTTATACATAATACAAATGAAAGCCACCAAATAACATAACAATATCAATTACATATTTATTTTACTTGACAGGTCTTAGCAGGGGGCGTGTTTTATACTCGTTTTCTCCAGTATAAGCGTGCAAATATATCGTATCAAATATCTTTGCTTATGAACTTTACAAGATGTTCTGATCCAAGAATTGTAATTTTTAAATATAGTACACAACATAGAAGCAACTAAAGGTATCGCCAATCTATTTCTATATTAATTTAGCAAGAGCCATCAAAATTTAATATTACAAAAATGACAAATATACGACTGAGAGATACGACTGAGAGATACGACATTTCGTAAAAAGAGTTTTCATGGATTATATTGATTAATCTCCAATATATGCTTAAATATACAAAGTAATTAAATTTTATTTTTCTCTTGTTAGTCCCCTGTTCAAGTCAACATATCACGCTTTTTTTTAGTAACACCTGAAGTAACATAAATTCAATCATGACTTTAATTTACTCATATTTATCATGTGGTTAAAATTCCAATCAAGTTCAGGGAGGGGCCACCATTTTCTTATTCCAATCTAGTCAAAAAAATTCTTTAAGCCCAATAAAAACAGCAACTATTATCTTTTTAGTAACGCCAGTACAATATTACTATCTCAAATATTTTAATTCTTGTAATCTGCTTGTCACACAACACTGTTCTTTTAACACGCGTTTAGTTGATGCTGGGTTATTTTTTAACGCTGCAATAGGTCTTATTGGCCGTCTCACAAAGTTACCACCGCAATTAGGGCATTGATAATTCAAGATACCTTCTACGCAATTTGTACAAAAAGTGCATTCAAATATACAAATATGAGCTTCTGTTGATTCTGGCGGTAAATCCTTATTACAACATTCACAATTTGGTCTTAGCTCTAACATTTATAACTCCTATCTGTTGAAACACATAAAGCCCGGCCAAGAAGCAAGATTCAGCTGGCTAAAATAAGTGAACATAATCAACAAAAAGCCGACTAAATTTTATCCTTGTATAATTTATTGTTATGTTCGCCTTTCGACACGCCAAGGTGGATTAAGACGATCCTCACCTGCCCAATATAGTTTTATTTTGTTTCCTGATGGATCATGTAAAATTGCTTCCCGCCATAAGTATCTTTCATCCGTAGGTTCTTGATCAAAATTAATACCCTTAGCCTTTAAGTCATTGACCCAATCGTCTAATTCTTCGTGTTCGAAATAGATAACGGTACGACTTATAAACTCAGCATTTTCTAATGACAACGAAAAAGTTGAATCACCTTCTGGGCATTCAAAGCGTGCATAGTGAAGAGTATCAACTATTTGCGTAAACCCTAGAACACGATAAAATTCTGTAGACTTTTCCATATTATTTACAGGTAACGTAACTTGATTTAAATTCACATAACTTCCTTGAGTGTCTATCGCCTCAATTAAAGAGGCAAGTAATAGTTGGTTAAAATAAGTGAATAAGGATAAAAAACCAACTGATTTTTTATTCTAAAGAATGATTTTTATGTGCTGTTTAGCTAGAGAACATGAATATCATTTATAGTTGCACTAAACTCATTACCGCTTATACGATTAAACTAGAACTCTACTGTTAGGTCTGTTATCTCATCATTTACAGGAAAGTAAAAACAGTAGAGAAAGTAACCGTCATCACACTCCAAAAATTCGGGTGTGCAGATGATATTTCTTTTTCTTGAACTTGAAAATTTTACTCGCTATCAAAGTAAACCGTTATGGCTTCAGTTATTTCTTTTCTCCCCCAACGAACAACATAATTATTAAGCAAAAATATTTGAGTAGGTGTCTTTTATTTAAAATTTAGGGGTGCCCTTTTTTATGCGCCCAAATACTATAAAGACTAATCACCCCTGTTTCTATCGAAGATTGAAGGGTTATCTTCAATCCCAACACAAGTTTTTGTAGTAAATAGCAATGATGGTTTTGCTTCCAATATTTCACTCTTAAATCGTTCTAATTCTATTTGCGCCTGATTTTTAGGCAAATCACTGTAAATTCCGATTGTTATACACCTAAGACCAGAATAGCTACCAAAGAAAAAGGTAAAAGAAGTATTTTCACTTTCATATTTGCGACGTTTTAAAACAACACCGAGGTTACCATGAGCTATATCTTGTGAACTAGAAATTGTATAGTTAAATTTCACTGCGATAGATTCAAGTTCGCCTAATACATTTTCAGACCTTTTTTTATCGTCAACGATCAAATATCCAATCGCTTTTGGCGAACGAGTTGTATAAGTACAACCCAACAAAAAGACCAAAGCCATTGTAAAAATTAACGTTTTCATATCTAAAAACTCCTCAATTCGGGCATATTTCTTAGCGTATGGTTAAACAGTTCTTCGGAGCCATTTGGGCTTTGATTGTAAATATCTTTAATTATATTGGTATCCATTTTTTTAAAACCGATTCTACCCAAAATATGATTACCTTCCCATGATATCGGGTTACCTATGTTCAGCGTTAGTTTTGATATTGAACTCAGGTTCGATGCCACAACAGAATACATCGATCTATTTACTCCCACACCGATAGTCCTGATATAAATAGACTCACCTCTCTAAAACTGCTCTCTGCACTATCCCTTTTGAATCAACAGAGGCCTCTATAGAAGTGGTACTTTCAAAATAGCGCGCTTTAAGTTAGTCACTAGGCTAACCACATTACTTTTAATAGCAACCTTGATTTTCTTGACCAATGCAATATTCAACAAGTACATCTATTGATTCAATCCTTACAATATTCATTTATGAGCAAGTTATTATACTCATAAGAATTACAGTTTATTTAGTATAAGGTTATTTGGATTAATATACGGCCAGTTTTAAACATGGAGTTAACTACATGGATCGTCGTCGCTTTTTAGGGTTTTCAGCATTTTCAGGTTGTGGTAGTGATAGTAGAAGCTCTTTATTCGTAAAGCGCCAGCACCAATAGTTCCTGTGAAAAGTAACGTTGCCGAAAGTAAATGGCTACTACTCGTCGACGATATAAAAGGTAAGGTTATGCGGCCCAATGAAGAACGTTTCTATTATACCGCTCGCTTAGTATTTAATAAGCGCTTCGATATATTTAACCAGAAGGAATTGTTCATTGCGCAAACGATATTGTTGGGTGGAGTTTATAATTATAAACTCCACCTTTACAGCTTAATTGTGGTTAAAAATCTAGACTTAAAAATACAACTAATATATTTTTTTTAGCTTCTACAATGTCGTAATTACCGTTATCAGGATATAAAGGTAGTCCTACTATTTGCTCTACTGAGCGAACATCTGCAAACCTAACATCACCTTTACCATATTTATAATAAAGTCCAAAAGTTACGATATTTTTAAGAAAAACAGTTCTGAGTGAGGTTGAAAATCCCAGTAAATCAATATCCTCTATCCGTTGATTATCAATATTTGTATCAATATCACCATTAGATTTATCAGTAAAAACACCAAATCTTAATGTGATATCAGTCGAATATTCATATTCAACGCCAACAGACCAATTTATTAATTCATTAAGTTTTCTTGTTATTGGGGTATCAATAAACTCAAGAGACTGGCCACCTGACTTCACCTCTGAAAAGTAATTAACATCTGCGCTTAAGACAACATCAGAAAATTTATAACTAGCCCCTAGTGCTACTTCAAAAGGAAGGTCTTGCTTAATATCCGTTTCTTCCTTGACTCTAAAGGCTGGAGTCATTTCAGGAGGAAGTGGCGTTAGACTCGAAAAATGAATAGTTGCCGTGGCTTCATAGTCTCTTCGAATTGGTATTTCGTAAGCTAATTTTCCACCTAGTGACAAATTGCCTTTTTTCCATAAAACGCCCAATATTGGCTGAACAGATACTTGCAAATCAATGATTCTTCTTGATGCATTAAACCCTCCTTCAAAATCTCCAGCAGGTGTAAATATTGTTGAAACACCTCCTGAGCCTTGTACAGTTGAAAATTCCTTATATTGGAAATATAAGGAGCTACCAAAACTCAATGATTCAGAATACCTATATGATGTAGTGACTCCTAATTTATAAGCGCTGTTATCTAAATCAATATAGATAAATTCATTATTTCTTTGACTTGGTTGAAACTCGCTTGCTTCAATATTAATAGTGGTATCGGTGGATGTACGCTCCTTACTCAGATCATTAATAGCAAAAGAAATACCAAAATCCCAATTATTTTCTTTTTTTCGAAAAGCGAAAAAACCTGGGAGAATAACAAATGAATCTCGCGTAAAGTCACTCCCATCACTGAAAATATTACTGAATTCTGTTTGTTCTTTTGAAAAAATATTCACAGATGCCGTAGATTTTACAGTACTTAAAGATAGACCTGCTGGATTATATAACATGGCAGATAAATCATCGGCAATGGAAGTATAAGCCCCGCCTAAGCCTGCTGCTTTAGAACCATTGAATACGTTCACATAATGATACTCGTCAGCAAAGACTATTGAACTTAAAAGCGTTGACATAATAATGAAAAACTTAATTAATTTATTCATAATATTCCCTTATGTTTTAATTATATTAAGTTAGTACAAATTGATTATTTGTCCAATAAATCAAAGATATCTTAAATAGAACTATTTAACTTATATATTGAAAGCAATCACATCATTTAATAGTGAGTAGGAGTGGTCTAAAATTTTGAGAATAAGAGTTTTACAAGTAAATGTACCTAAATATTCCAAGATCTGTTTATAATCACTCGTCAATCCTAATAAAAGAACAATAAAATGAAAAAAATAACGGGTTTATCCTTACTTGCCTTTGCCCTATTAAGTGGCTGCGGCACACCAGATGTTGTAAAAACCAATTCAGAAAAAGACGTTACTGCGAGCTACAATAGCATTAACAAAGAACAACTTATTGAGCATATCAAAACACTTGCGTCAGATGAATTTGAAGGCCGTGCACCATCAAGCAAAGGTGAAGAGCTAACGCTTGATTACTTAACAAAACAATTAACTGCTGTTGGCTTTAAACCTGGTAACGGTGATAGCTTTTTACAACCAGTACCTATGGTGTCAATTGAAGCATCACCTGATATGACACTATCCATTAATGGAAAAAATTATCAATACGGATCTGAAATGGTAATGGGATCCAGCCGTATTAGTGAGTTTGAACAACTTAAAGATTCAGAGCTTGTTTTTGTTGGTTATGGCGTTAACGCTCCAGAGTACAACTGGAATGATTACAAAGATTTAGATGTTAAAGGAAAAACGGTTGTCATATTGGTGAATGATCCAGGCTTTGCTACTCAAGACCCTGCGTTATTCAATGGTAATGCGATGACTTATTACGGTCGTTGGACATATAAATATGAAGAAGCTAGTCGTCAGGGAGCTGAAGGTGCCATTATTATTCATGAAACTGCGCCAGCATCATATGGTTGGTCAGTGGTTGAAAATTCATGGACGGGGCCTCAGTTTGGCTTTGTTCGTGATGACCTAAACAAAGGGCGTGTTGCGGTTGAAGGCTGGGTAAATAGCAACGTTGCCAAAGAGCTATTTGCTAACGCGGGTTTGAATTTCGAACAAGCAAAGATTGAGGCGGCAAAAGGTAGTTATAATGTCGACATGGGCGATTTAAACGCGTCGATTACCGTCAAAAACACAGTTAAAGAGTCGATTTCTTATAACTTTATCGCGACTTTACCGGGCAGCACTAAGCCAGACGAACATATTATTTATACCGCTCACTGGGATCACTTAGGCAAAGATACCAGCCTAGAAGGTGACCAAATTTATAATGGCGCAGTAGATAATGCATCAGGTACTGGTGCACTTATCGAAGTCGCAGAAGCATTTGCTAAACTACCCGTTGTACCAGAACGCTCTATTACTATTATGGCAGTAACTGCAGAAGAGCAAGGTCTTTTAGGTTCAAAATATTATGCCGCAAATCCTATTATTCCAGCAGCTAAAACAGTAGCTAATATTAATATGGATGCATTAGGCGTTAATGGCCGAAGTGCAGACGTTTCTGTTTATGGATTAGGTCAGTCAGAATTAGATAATTACTTAACCACCGTTGTGAAAAAACAAGGGCGTACAATTGCGGGTGATCCTCGCCCTGCTGCAGGTATTTACTATCGTTCTGATCATTTCGCTTTTGCTAACATTGGTATTCCAGCGTTATATGCTAAAAGTGGTACAACACCTGTAGACGCAGCAACTAAAGCGTTACGTGCTGAACTAAAAGACAGTTTAAGCAAGTGTTATCACAACCTTTGTGACGAGTATAATGAAGCTTGGGATATGTCCGGCGCTGTTGAAGATATACAAGCCTTTTATGAAATTGGCTATGAGTTATCTAAAGAAAATGTTTGGCCTAAATGGAGCAAAACATCAGAGTTTAAGCGTTAAACCTGAAACCGAGTAAGCGTCTTACTTCACTATCGCAAGATTTCGCATATAGTGAAGTAAGATTTTAACCTCAAGTCAATGGTCGAGAAAAACGTACTTCTTACAGCTTTAAAACTAATTTATAAATCAACATTATTTTAAGTGGAAAAAAATGAGTAAACACCTCAAATTAGATATCGTATCCGACATTTCTTGTCCTTGGTGCATAATTGGCTATCAGGCGTTAAATCAGGCAATAGCTAAACTAACGCCTGAAATTACAGTAGATATTACATGGCAGCCTTTTGAACTCAATCCTCACATGCCCAAAGAAGGCCAGGAAATCACAGAACACATCACTGAAAAATACGGTATTAGTGTTGAACAAAGTAACCAAAATAGAGAGATGATCAAACAACGAGGATTAGAACTCGGATATAAGTTTGGAAATCGTGGAGGTGGACGAATTTTTAACACTTTTGATGCCCATAGACTCCTTCATTGGGCCAAAGAATATGATAAACAAACCGAACTAAAACTCGCTTTGTTCGATTTATATTTTCAACAAAATGGTAATCCTAGCGATCATCAAGCGTTGCTCTCAGTGATTGATAAAGTAGGATTAAACATTGAGATAGCCCAGAAAATATTAGCGTCAAATGAATATGAACAAGACGTACGTGATCTGCAGAGTCATTATCAATCGGCTGGTATCAGCTCTGTCCCGGCTGTTATTATTAACGATAAGCACTTAATAAGTGGTGGTCAGCCTGCGGATTTTTTTGAAAAAGCACTGAGAGAAATAGCTGAAGAAAATTAATCGATAAACCTAGCATTTCTATTTGCTCTACTTTATCTCTAATTTCTTATGGTAATTACAAGTAAAATGCTAAAAACCAAACAATGTTACATAACTATCTAACTTGAATGCACTTTCCACAAAAATCTCACGCAATACCCATAACAAAAAATACAATTGAATAAAAAGTGTCCATAATTAGTTTTTCAATAGCTCCACTATAATGTTATGAAATTCAAGTAATATTAAAATAAGTCCAAACCAGGTATTGCTGCACTTTCAGGATACATGCAATGGTGCAAAAATATCGCAAGTCCTGCATCTCCTGTCCATAAAGTATATCTGCCTTGACCATAATGTAAACGTGCTGTCTGACATTGTTCAAGAGCATGTATTGCAAATTTTCTTGCTCTATCAAGCCACAAAGTATTACTCGTTCTTCGATACAAATATAAAAAAGCGTAACCGTTGCCTGCTGTACCATGGCAAATATTTGATCCTTTAACGAGTGGCCCTGCTTGCCATACTAGTTCGGCTGTATCTTCTAGCAATTGATCAAGTTGTCGAGAATAATGAGTATCGACTCTAGGTGTTCTTGCCATGGCAGTAATAATTCCTGCTGCGCCATGACACCATTGCACAAGCAGTTTATCAATATTTGGTTTAGTGCACAGTGTCCAGTTAGCTAAATTATCATATTGTTTTACTGAAAGCTGTAACGTGGAAATTGTCCGTTCCATGATCATCTCAGTATAACCAGCAGGTAACAAATCTTCCCCTTGAAGCAGAATATTGGCATTACCTACAATGCCATGGCAAGCACCATAATAATGACGTTTTGGCCCAAAAACTTGGCTTTGCCAAAGCCACTCTCCTGTATCTTGATCTAGAGTCCAATTATCTATTAATGACTTTGCACCTTTAATGTATAAATCTTTCCAGTTATTTCTACCTGTTTTACGATAAAGTGCCAAAGCGGCATGCATCATTCCAGTTTGCCCTGAAGTTATTTCAAATAGCGGGAGCTCTATAGTTGATTCCATGCATCGTATTACTCTTCTTGATAATTCTTCGTCATTGGGTTGCATTAAAATTGCGGGCATTAATATGCCGAGCTCTCCTATTTGTAGCCCCGGTTCGACTGAAACATCTGGTTTTTTCAAAAACGATTGATACACACTCTCTAATGAATAAGATAAATTAATGACCTTGTAACCGTATCGGCTGAGAATTTGTAGAGCATGAATGGTTCCTGCTGCACCTGCATACGAAGACCATTTTGCGCCTGTATTGGAATAACTTTCAGCGTCAAGCTGATGTGTTGGCCAACAGCAATCAGGCAGTAACGACGTTTTAATATCATCAATAATTGATAATATTTCCTGCTGTACAATACTCCGATCCCATAAATTTTTGGTTAACGGCTCGTGACGGGAGTGATCAAATAACATTGATTAAAAGCCTTTTCATAAGTTGTGGTATTAGTATTAATTAACTGTCTTTGAGTAAAACGAATTTATGTGCCGGTGTCCGATTTTATCAATATAAATAATAAAGTTAACAACTTCTAAACATAAATATTCTGAAGCTATTATTGCTAACTTAACAATAATTTAATTACTAAACCGATAATTATCTATATCATGTTTACATTCTTAAATAAAAGAGTCTTCATTTTATGGTTAGTGCTTAAAAACACGTGTGATAATCCCATAAAAAATCAAAAATGTGCTTATGCCATAAGCATGTAAAATTGAAAAACCAAAGGTGAACAAGTGAACATACAAAAGTTAAACATCCCTACAAAAACAATCATAACGGCAGTTGTTGCCGTAATAATATTTTTTAGTTCAGTCTACACAGTAAATGAAGGGCACATAGGTATTGTCAAACGATTCAGTGAAGCTAAAGAGCAAGTAAATCCGGGGTTACACTTTAAAGTTCCTTTTATTGATAGTGTTGAAGAAATTGAAGTCAGAACACGTAAAAATGAAGAGAAAATGGCGTCAAGCACCAAAGAACAAATGCCAGTAACTATTATTGTTTCAGTTAACTGGACCGTAGATAAAACAGCCGCTCTTGAGCTATTCAGACAATATGGAGGGTTAACACAGTTTGAAAACCGTATTCTAGATCCTCGTTTTCGTTCTGCCACCAAAGATGTTATTCCTCGTTATGATGCAGAAAGGTTAATTCAAGACAGAGCTAGTGCTATTCAAGCCATTGAAGCGAATTTCATTGAAGAAATGAAAGACTTCCCAGTAACGGTAGACAATATTCAAATAGAAAACATTCAGCTTCCGGCTAAATATTTAACATCAATAGAAACCAAGCAAACAGAAAAGAATTTAGCTGATGCTGAAAAACATAAGTTGGCTCGCCAGAACTTAGAAGCTCAGCGTGACGTAAACACTTCAAAAGCCAAAGCTGACGGTATTAAGTTAGTTGCAATTGCTGAAGCAGAATCAATTAGAATTAAAGGTTTAGCAGAAGCTGAAGCGATTACTGCAAAAGCTAAAGCATTGGGTAATAACCCTTTAATTGTTAAGCTAACAGAAGCTCAAAATTGGGATGGAAAACTACCCGCTACAATATTGGGTAGTAGTAATATGCCAATATTGGATATGAGAGCAAAATAAACAGAACATTATTATCAGTAAAGCCGCTTGTTTGCGGCTTTACATGTTGTACAATTGTTTAACTAAATAATAATCATCAATAATTACGGAAATTCCTTATGAAAAAATTTATCATACTATTAACTATTTCAACATTAAGTACATCGGCTATGGCAGAAGAAACAAGCTGGTTTGATAGCTTAAAAAGCTTCGTTGGATTAAGTGAAACTAAAGAACAAACTGTAGAAATGCCAAGTACAGACGGTTTAGTTGAACTATTAACTAGTTCATTAAATGTTGATACCGCACAAGCTTCTGGTGGTATGGGCGCCATTTTTAATTACGTAAAAAACAATGTTTCAGCTGATCAATTTAGTGAACTTGCTAAATCACTACCCGGTGTTGATGGACTCGTTGGTCAAATGCCTGATGTGAGCAAACTTAGCTCTGCTGGTGGTTTAGGTGGTTTACTTGATAAAGCAGCAGAATACAGTGATTCATTAAAGTCTATTAATGATGTGAAAAAGCAATTTGAAGCTTTAGGTTTAAAGCCTGAAATGATCAGCAGCTTTGTCTCTAGTGCTCAAGGTTACTTAGACAGTGAACAAGGTCAAGATGCTAAAAAAGTGCTAACTGATGGTTTAGGCAAACTGTTAGGTTAATTTTACTTTGTTAGTTAAAAGTAAAACACAACTTTAAAGTGACCTATCAAAACGAAACTGATAACGAGAACCTCTAATCAGTTTCGTTTTGTTAATTACAACTTGTCTCGTTATTCGATTCTTTCAACTGTCGTATAACTTTTATCTGTAACTTAAATTTTATCTTCAACTGAACTAAGTCTCTTTAAAACAAATAATTTCCCCTTTCGCTGTTATCATTTCTGTTTTTATGGTCTGATTATTACCACTCAACGTGAGTAAACCAATACCACTTCCATTGTATAAAGTTGTATCGTTGTACTAGTCAGCACAATCAGGCTTCCTAACACGGATTTTCATTCGCCTTCTTTTTGTAAACCAATTAAGAGGAGAATATGTCGCGTAAAAATACTTATTTAATTTTTCTAGCGTATTTAATAAACCGGCAGGGAATTCATTTTTTAGACCACTACAGGTTATTTGAAGTATTTTTGAGCTATTCCTGCGAAAACGGTGGGTTACTTCATAAACAAAAGAGTAATGCACATCACCTGAAATAATGATGAAATTTGGCGGTGTTTTATAATGTCTGAATATATTTAACATCACATTAGCAGTACCCGAATGCGCCATCCAATTTTCAGTATCTACTGCTAATGGTTTACCAAAGAAAGTAAAGATACGTTGAATAGTTTCAATCAGTTTAACGCCATAAATAGGAGCTGCAGAAACCATAATAATATCAGGTTCATTAATTAACTCTTGCTGTAAAGCTGATAAGGATTCCCAATCCATTAAACCAGAAGGTTTACCGGCATTACTCTCTGATCGCCAGCGCTGAGTACGCGTATCTAAAACGACAATTTTGGGTGATGTATTTAAGCTATAGTGCCATTCATCCCAAGCTAACATTTTATCGATAAGCTCAGTATGTTCATCATAACCTCCCTGACAAAAACTCGGTTTAATTTCTCTTATTAATGCCGTGAATTTTTCAGGGGCATTCCCCCAACCTTGGCATAGACAATATCCAATGAGTGCATTACCAATAATTTGTTTCGAAAATGAATGATTATATGCAGCCTCTTCCCAGCCTCTGGTCAAATTCCAATCATCTGTTACGTCATGATCGTCAAATATCATATACGTTGGAATATGCGCTAAAGCTCTTCTAATAGCAGGTAAGCCTTTTACAAATTGATTAATAACAACACGTTCTTGCTCGTATTTAGTTTGAAATTCTTTGGGAACATGATGATCGTTCAAGTCAGTTATTGCCCATAACTCTGGAGACCATACGAGTAGATACATTGCCATCACTTCAGATAACGTTATTAAATGATTTTTAACATTCACTGAAGTGAAAATAGGAGCTTTACGCGCACCAAGAATTTTATCAAATAAAGAATTGTTCACTGTATGGTGAGGCAATATTTCTGAACGTTGATAATAGCAATGAGGACTTTTGAATAAGGCATCACTCGAACTGGTGAGATCACGATGATCACTGTCATCTAACCAACTTTCTTCGTATAGAGCCAATTTATCAATAACTTGATGAATAGCGACTAACATCGGTCCTGCAACATCGTCGACATATATTTGGTCGCCTGACATCATTAATATTGCGGGACGTTCCTCAACTGATGTTCCACTTTGACGAATAGCGTGATCAACTTGTATTAAGGCATCTTCGCTATCAAAGTGAGGTTTTCGACAAGAACCATGCAAAACTTTATTGATTTTACTTTTAATAATAAAATTAGGGAGCTGTTGACTTTCATAAGCTAAATCAGGAATTAAGCTAACTAAATCACTTTCAGTACTTTCTGTAGAACTTATGCTGAAATTATAAGTAAGTACTGTATTTTCAGGGAAAATGTCGTCCGTAGACAATGTGATTAAATTGATAAATGCATGTTTACCAATTTTAACTTGTTGTAATTCATTACTCGTTAAGGAGCGACTCAATATAGCATCCCCATTATCAAGTCGATTAATACGGCAACTTAAACGATAGTTTTGAGAAGTAACTAACCAAAAATTTATTTGCTTAGTATCACAATGCCTCAATATCGGCCCAGCAATAATTGGAGGTAATAAAGTAACGTTATTAATGATAAATCCTCACTAGGGAAAATAAGCCGTTTAATACATATAAAACTAAGATTAATTTACCCCTAGCCTATGCTAATTGTCCATCATGATATTATATTTCTGGTAACAAAATATAAATTACTTTCGTGATACTGAATTAAGTTGTCTTTGGATTATTTACCGCTCTACTTGAAGGAGACTACAAGGCTTTTCAATATTATTTAAATTCAACAGAACAAGGAGAATTTAATGTGATTCAAAAGCAGAAATCACCTGAATCAATTAGCTATGTGAAAGCACGTAGTCGTATAACGGTTGAATTAATTGTGGCTGACGTCAAAAACTGTTCTAACCCATTTAAATAAGCCATACTGAATGTATACAAAAGCTTTAGAGCAAAAAACATGAAAAAGTTATTGTCTTTTTTTCTCATACTCTCTTTATTTTCTTGCGGCTCAATGTCGATAAGTAATGGTCGACAAAAGGTGATTATCCAATCTCAACAATCTCCTTGCGACATCCATCGCAAGAAAATAGATCCGAATTGTAAAATTGAAAGCAAAAATGTATTACCTAAGCAAACGCGTTAAATCTGATAACCCCAACGCGGCATGATGGACTGATCAATGTTTAAGTGGTCTAACATTCGTCCCACCATAAAATCGATGAGGTCATTAATTGATTTGGGATGATGATAAAAACCAGGTGCTGCAGGCATTACGGTAACGCCCATTTGTGAAAGCGTCAGCATGTTTTGTAAATGAATGGTGGAAAATGGCGTTTCTCGCACCACTAATATTAACTGGCCTCGCTCTTTTATGACTACGTCAGCTGCACGCTCAATTAAGTTGTCACTCATACCTTGGCTAATCGCAGCTAAGGTTCCAGTAGAACAAGGGCAAACAATCATTTTTTTTGGTGCGGCAGAGCCTGAAGCAACCGGTGAAAACCATTGTTCTTTTCCAAAAACGGTAATTTGTGAAGGTTTCGCTTTAAATTTTTCACTTAAAAATTTAGTCGCCGCATCAGGTGATGCAGGTAATTTCAAACCAACTTCAGTGTCAAAAACAACCCTCGCAGCACTTGAACAAAGTACATAAATTTGAACGTTAGCCGCCACCAAACATTCGATTAAACGCAATGCGTAAGCGGAACCTGATGCTCCGGTTATTGCTACTGTAATTTTTTCTTTGAATTCACTCATGCTTACGCCTTGTTTCCCAATGCTATTAATAATTTATTGTGAACATCACCAAACCCACCATTACTCATCACAACGATGGTATCGCCAACCTGAGAATTCCCCACAATGTTAGTCACTAAAGCCTCAATGTTAGTCTCAACAAAACAAGGTTGTTTACAGTCTTGAATAAGTGCCTCAACCGACCATTTGACTTGTTCACCTTGATACAAATACACAACATCGGCTTGTGATAACGAAGCTGGCAGTGTGTCTTTATGAATGCCCGATTTCATTGTATTCGATCTGGGTTCCAATACAGCAATAACACGACGAGACTTGTTACCTTCAATATCGACGCTTACATTCGCTTTAACGCCAGCCAATGTTTTAGCGATAGCTGTTGGGTGATGCGCAAAATCGTCAAAAACACGAATTTCGTTCACTTGACCACGAAGCTCTAAGCGTCGCTTGGTGTTGATGAATTCCGCTAGTGCGTCAATAGCTACATGACTCGGAACGCCAGCATGTCGAGCTGCTGCAATAGCCATTAATCCGTTATCGATATTAAAGTCGCCGATTAAATTCCACTTTACTGTTCCTTGGATGTCACCTTTGAAACGCACAATAAATTCACTACCATCTGCAATAACCTTTTCGGCATGCCAACCATCATTGCGTGTTTCATCTTCAACGCTAAACTCTGTGGGTGTCCAACAACCTTGCGCTAAGGTTTCAGTAATAGCAGATTCATTTTTCGGTGACAATACTAATCCGTTGCTGGGCACCATACGAATCAGATGATGAAACTGACGTTGAATATCTGACAAATCATTAAAAATATCAGCGTGATCAAATTCCATGTTATTAATCACCAACGTGCGTGGTCGGTAATGCACAAACTTTGAGCGCTTATCAAAAAAAGCGGTGTCATATTCATCGGCTTCAATAACGAAAAATGGTGCATCACCTAAACGCGCAGAGCAGTCAAAATTCTGTGGAACACCACCAATCAAAAAGCCTGGTTTCATATGGGCGTATTCTAAAATCCATGCAACCATAGAGCTGGTAGTGGTCTTGCCATGAGTGCCTGAAATAGCAAGTACCCAACGGTCTTTTAATACATTATCCAATAACCATTGTGGCCCTGAAGTGTATGCAATATTTCTGTCAAGTACATACTCCACCATCACATTGCCACGAGACATCGCATTGCCAACAATCACTAAATCAGGTTCATCCTTGAGATGTTCAGTTAAGTAACCCTGTTTTAACTCAATACCTAATTGTTCGAGCTGCGTGCTCATTGGCGGGTAAACATTCGCATCGCAACCTGAAACACGATGGCCAAGCTGTTTTGCAATGGCTGCAATCCCTCCCATAAATGTGCCACAAATACCTAAAATATGAATATGCATGTAATGTCCGTTAAAGCTCTGGTGCCCTTGTCTTTCTATGACAGCCAGTAAAATAAATAAGATCAAAATAATGACTGATAATATACCTGATCATAAAGAAAAAAGGCATTGCAATGCTTTGTTAATTTAGTAAGTATGCACACTCACTCATAAATAAAGGACATAGCAGTGGTATCACCTTCACTACAATCACTCCATATTTACCCTATTAAATCAGCCGCTGGCATTTCTTTATCAAACAGTTGGGTTGATGATTTTGGCTTGAGCTTTGACCGACGCTTTGTAATAACCGATGCAAGTGGACAGTTTATAACTGCTCGCACTGAGCCAACACTTTGTCTTATCAAGGTAAATTTGTCTGAACATGGTTTAGTGTTAATAGCACCTGATATGCCTGCACTACACATTAATTATCAAAAACTATCGCAAATATATAAAACTGTCACCGTATGGACAGATGACATAGAGGCACAGTATGGTCATGATGATTACGATTTATGGTTTAGCCAATATTTGAATAGACCTTGTCAGATACTTTATTTTGGTGAGCATTCTCAGCGCCTTGTAAGTAATAGCCAGAAGCAAGTAGCCTTTGCAGACGGCTATCCACTATTACTCATTTCACAAGGATCCCTAGACGATTTAAGCAGTAAAATGTCTTCGTCATCAAATGAAAAAATAAGCATGTCGCAGTTTCGCCCTAATATTGTGGTTGATAATTGCGAAGCCTTTGCCGAAGACAATTGGCAGCACATTCGTATAGGCGAAGTTGAATTTGAAGTGGCTAAGCCTTGTTCACGCTGTATTTTTACGACCATTAACCCGCAAAATGCAGAAGTTCATCAGAAACAAGAACCACTTAATACATTAAAAAAATACCGAAAAGTTGCCTGTGGTGATGTGATGTTTGGGCAAAACTTAATTGCCCTTAATCAAGGAAGCATTAAACAAGGTGATGAAATCATTATATTAAAGAAACAATCGTCACCTACATTTGTTATCAAACCTTCAGCTAAAGAGAGCCAAGCACAAACTGTGCATAACTTAACCTCCAATAAGGAAGTAAATAATATGTCTGCAAAAAAAGTGAATTTAGACTTTGACTCATGGAAGAAAAATTTCACCGGTAACACCAAAGACACAATTTTAGAACAAGGTGAAGCTGCTGGTATGCTTCTCCCTTATTCATGCAGAGGTGGCATGTGTGGTCGTTGCAAAATCAAGTTAAAAAGTGGTGATGTAAGACAACTAGCCACTGACGGTTTAAGCGCAGAAGAAAAAGAACAAGGGTTTGTATTAGCCTGTAGCTCTGTTCCACAATCTGATTTAATTCTAGCTAAAAGGTAATCTGTATCGTCATTATTTGAAAAGTATTATTGTTCTAATTCACATTTAACCCTTTGCAAAGTAATAGAAGTTTTTTGCCTCCTATGGCAAACATTTATAAACACTTTTATTGCTTTGCCTAATTCACCACTTTTATTATTTCTTTCTTCATTTCTCACTCTTTATAGCACTTTATTCTTTGATGTAAATCAAAAGAAACAGCTCCTTGTAAAACACAAAATAACAACTTGATATAAATCAAACTTTACATGCTGGCAAAGTGACAAAATTAGCCCATAGATTATTTCAAACGAAATAAAAACAAATTAACAGAATATAAAATAAGCACTCAGTGTTGATTGATTCAAAGAATCTCCCTAAGAAGTGCCAAACGCAAAACAAATACATAAATGAAAGACATAGGACAAATAATGAAATTCACTAAAACAAAATTATCTCTCGCTTTAATTGCTACTTCAGTTATTTCTGCACCATTTGCAATGGCAAACGATTCAGACTTGGCTTCAGCGCTTACAGATGGAAAATTATCAGCAAACGTTAACCTGC
>Ga0233426_10002069_pt1 | contig 17261 bp, 7 predicted proteins | sample SI_118_April2016_6_FD_179875 | JGI IMG/M metagenome (GOLD analysis project Ga0233426, IMG submission 179875) | Seawater microbial communities from Saanich Inlet, British Columbia, Canada - SI_118_April2016_10_MG | ecosystem: Environmental > Aquatic > Marine > Inlet | place: Canada: British...
GGTAAGCCGACAGCATGTTCAACATCTGGGTTAACAAAATACCCCCGGAGGATGGCGGCGCCATACTGTACACATCGAAGCCGCGGTAACGTCCGTGAATCGGATCTCGCCACACCGATTCATAGGCATCGAGATCCGCTTGCCGAATGAGGCCGCCTTGTTGGACTATCTCATGCGTAATCGCATTGGCGACCCAGCCGCTATAAAAGCCTGCCCGACCTTTATCCGAGATCGCTTGCAGGGTTTTGGCAAGATCCGGTTGACGCCAGGTCTCACCGGCTTTGTACGCCTTGCCACCAGCACTAAACTTCCTCAGCGACGCAGGCCGATCGCGAAGTTCTGGCAGCAGTTCTTGGATGCGACCCGCCAGAGTCTCGGATAAGACAAAGCCCTTGCGCGCAAGATCGACTGCCGGCGCCAGCACCGTTTGCCGCGAGAGCTTGCCAAAGCGCTCATGCAATACCAGCAACCCATCCACCGAGCCCGGCGTGCCGGACGCAAGATGGCTTTCAAGCGACAAATTCGAATCCAGCCGGCCTGCTGAGTCTAAGAACATATCTTGGGTCGCGCCAAAAGGCGCGCGTTCGCGATGATCCAGCGTGATCACGGTGTCATCCGGCGCCCGCACCACCGCAAAACCGCCCCCGCCCAAATTACCCGCCTCGGGATAGGTTACGGCCAGCGCGAAACCGACGGCTACCGCCGCATCCACCGCGTTGCCGCCAGCCTTTAGAATCTGGGCGCCCACAGCACTCGCCTCAGGCGACGAGGTTGCCACCATGCCTTGACGCCCGACGGCCCGGGTTTCAGCTGAGGCCGCCATAAAAACGCCCCAGGACAGGGCGGCCGCGATCAAAGCCAATGAGAGGCACTGCGTTGGCGCCCGAACCCGAAATGGCGTGACAACACTGTGCGTCATATTTGCTTGCTCCGCCCAGCCCAGTAGGGCTCCCGCACAATCCGGCGTTGAATCTTGCCCGATGGCAGCCGAGGCAAATCCTCGACAAAATCAATGGATTTCGGCGATTTAAACCCAGGCAGAAAACCGCGGCAAAAGGTGATGAGATCTTCCGCCACGTCCTCACTGGTGGCGATGCCCGGCTTCAGTTGGACCACCGACTTCACTTCTTCCCCCCACTCCTCATTGGGAATGCCCACAGTGCAGACATCGGCCACCGCTGGATGCTTCAGCAACACATCATCGGTCTCTTGGGGGTAGATGTTCACCCCGCCCGAAATAATGGTTTCCGCGCTGCGCCCCGTTAAAAACAGGTAGCCGTCTTCATCAAAGTAGCCCATATCGCCCAAGGTAAAATAATCCCCGCGATAACTACCCTCGGTTTTCGCTTCATCCTTGTAGTACACAAACCGAACCGCCGGCGCTTTGAAATAAATCGTGCCGACCTCCCCGGTGGGCACCGCTTCCCCTTCATCATTCAGGATGCGGTTATCAGCGCCCTCCGGCGCCCGCCCAACAGTGCCGGGTTTGGTCAGCCACTCTTCGGCATCGACAAAGAACCCGCCGCCGCCTTCCGTCGCCGCGTAGTATTCAAAAAGCACTGGCCCCAAGTAATCCATCATCTGTTGCTTCACATGCACGGGGCAAGGTGCTGCGCCATGCAATACATAGCGCAGACTACTGGTATCGTATTGGGCGCGCAGGGGCTCTGGTAACGCCAAAATCCGATGAAACATAGTCGCCACCATATGGGTGTGGGTCACCCGATATTCCTGAACCAAACGCAAGGTTTCTTCGGGGTCCCATTTGTCCATGAGGACCGTGCCGACGCCGAGATTAATCGGCGTGATGATATTAAAGGCCAAGGGGGCCGCGTGATACGCAGGGCCAGTACACAACGCGCGATCGGTTTCAGGGTTCCAACCTGCGGCCACACTGGCGCGAGTCACGGTGTCGGCGTTCGCACGATCCCCTGCTGCCGCAACCGCCGGCGGCGTTCTCGGCCGAAACACGCCCTTAGGCCTGCCGGTCGTACCCGAGGTATACAGCATTTGTGCGCCGATTTCAGGATCCGTAAGGTTTTCTGAAGCCGCGCCTGCCAGCTCCTCATCGTAATCCGCAAAGCCTTCAACTGCCCCGCCCACCGCCAGCGCGATACTCAGCTGGCCCGCATGCTCTTGGAGCGCCAATTGCGCGGGCTCAGCGCAACGCACATCGGCAATAAAGGCTTTCGCCTCGCAATTGCCCACAATGTAGGACGCATTGTCACCGGTTAAATGCCAGTTAATGGGCGTGACCCGAAAACCGCCCCGCTGACAGGCAAACAACACCTCTAAAAATTCAGGCCGGTTCACCAGCAGCATGGCCACCGAATCATCTGTACCCAAACCAGCTTCCCGAAGCCGGCGCACCACCTGGTTGGCGCGCGCATTTAATTCCGAAAAGCTTCGATCCCCAAATTGCGAGGCCACCGCCAATCGGTCCGGCGCTTGTTCCGCGTGATACGCCAAGGTCATACCGCATTGGGCCGCGGCCTCAAGACTTTTTAGATATTCCATACTTCCCCCTGTTGATTGGTGCTTTGATAGCATATTGGGGTTTGGGAAGACAATCCTTCAGTGCCCGCATAGTGCTAAAGAGCGAAACGAGTTTGAGCAACAAGCTCGATTAGAGGAAAGTTCTAGGGATATCCCGAAATACAGAAAGTGCGCTAATTGGATGGGCACGAAATTACTGCAACAAAAAAGGATCAAGCAGAACAATTAAATAATGCGCAGTTGGTGTAGTCAGTGCCTCGTGCTTTACGGCTTAGTTTAAGCGCTACAAGTACTTTGCCAAGGTACAGCTCCCCAGTTCGAACCTGGTTTCCCGCTCCAAATCACGCACTTAAGGACCTAAGGGTAGAACCTATTGTGAGCGGTTTACAAACTCAAAAAGTTGTGACCTGCAGTCCCTAAAAATCACTACCTAAAGCGATTAGCTGCCAACTGTTAGTAAACGACACTTCTGTGCTTTCTCCTTCTACCAAAGTACAGGTAGCCGGTTCGAACCTGGTTTTCCACTCCAAATGTCTTAAAGCCCCCGGTTTATTAGACAGACCCCAAAATTCAGACATCAGGATTATACGGGTCTTCATCCTCGCCATTTATTACGCCATCTCCGTCGGCATCTTCGTCTAGATAATCAGGAATTCCATCATTATCGAGATCCCAGTCATCAAGGTCAGAAATACCGTCTCCGTCCGAGTCCAAGTTCTCTAACGAGGCGTTTATAGCTTCAAATTCACGTACCACAAGAAAGCCTGCGTTCTCACTAAACTGGGTCCTAAACCGAAGAGACAGAGCCGGCAGAGAAATAGTTTTTTGGACTATCTCACCATCCGCCCATTGAACCTCAAACTGGTCGGCGATTCCGGTTATTTCCGTATCGTCACTCAAAGGTACTGGATTTACCTTTAACGCAACTTCTCCTCTACCAGAATCAAATCTGAGCAATCTCAAATCATAGGCACTTTGCTCAACGTTAACGTAGTTTCGATAAGGAAACGGTGCCGCCAGAGTTTCTGTATAACCTTCGTCATCAAAAATTGTTAATCCGGTGAACGTGTCGCTGTCAGCCATAGGTAGACGACTTCCCAATAAAGCACCGTGCTCTGATTCTAAATTCGACAATTTAATAAGAGCCGTACGCTCAAAACGTTGGCTTGGAAGATCGTCGTCAGGTAGATCCAGAATAATCGCTTTCAGAGCTGAATCTCCATCCTCCCAACGGATAGTACCCCCAGTCTTTTCTCCATCGGGTTTTAACACCTCGTAATCTACCGAGACGGGACCAGTTGATCCACTCGAGCGACTTAACTCTATCTGGTTTGATTGTGAGCCTTCGAGGGCGACTTGACCGAAACTGGTAAAGTTGATGAAACCTCCCCAGTCAGCATCTCTAACTGCGAGCCGAGAAATCCCAATCGACGCTCTGTGCGTTCCCAATAGATACCCTTCTCCACTTTCTAGCTCTAGATAGAATTCTTTCATCCCATGATTGAACCCGCGCAAAAGATCGATTGTAAGCAACTTTGGAGAGCCATCACCTGCTGCCCAAGTTAACAACCCGGAGACTCCCGTGAAGTCCTGTCCGGATTTCGCCGCACCCTCTTGCGTTCGAAAAGGAACCGAAACTTCTGCCGACAAATCTCCCCATCTTTCGACAGCCACGGTAACATCACTTGCATCTGGGTCGGGGTAAATTGATGCCACTCTGATATTGATAAAGGACTCATCAAGAAGGGCCAGCTTGAACTGCCGGTTTGAAAGAGCGTCCTCGGCCTCATCTACTTTTCCATTGCCATCTGCATCTTGATCACTGTTGTCGCCGACGCCATCACCATCGGAATCTAGAGATTCACTGTCATCATTAGGGAAAGCATCTTCTGAATCGACAACGCCATCCTGATCCATATCATTCACGTAAAATCCAAGGGTAGCCTCATAGACAACGCCAATTGAATTCTCGTTGTTTCTACAACCAACCTGCCCTCTCTCGCCACAGCGCTCGTTTGCAACTGTTTCTCCGTCGACTAACAGCCTCCAACCATATGTCCAACCTGACCCACTGTTCCGCAATCTCAGTCGGATCAATGTTTCGCCTTCGTCAATATATGGAAGAAGGTCAATAGTGCCCGCCCCAAACTCTTGAAGAATTTGTTCTTGATCGCTTGAAATCTTAATGACCTGAAAAACATCGTCTACGTTATCAATCTCAAGTTGAAGCGAGCTTATATCGTCAACGGCCCAAGAGAGCTTTCCATCTGAGTCACACAAATCTCCCCAACCATCACCATCGAAATCTTTCTGATCCGCATTCGCTATTAATGGACAATTGTCTTCATCGTCTACGAGACCGTCGGCATCGTCATCAGAATCAGAATTGTCACCTTCGCCGTCTCCATCTGTATCTCGAGACTCTCCAGCGTTAAACGGAAATCTATCAACTTCATCGACAAAACCGTCGTTATCGTCATCAAGATCACTGTGGTCTAGAAACCCATCCCCATCAAAATCTCCACTAGCATCATTATCGAAAATAACGCCTATACGCAGGCCTGGATCGGCTCCGGGCACGTCAGCCAACATAACTTCAAAAGGCTCATTAACCTCGTCATCAATCAATTGCACCGACGCATACTTTGTTCCCGCTTCGCCAGCCCGCCAGTCAAGGCTTACCGCACCCTCAGAGATAAAATCATCGCCATCGCGAGCCGAGTTGCTAACTGGGTTTATTACTAATGATGCTGGGCTTTCCACGTCACCAAGACGCGTATATCCAAATCTCACGCCAAACTCATTCTCTACAGCTCTAGTAAAATTTTCAGTAGGGAGAAAAAAGCTTCTGCCTTCCTCAACGGTTTCCGAAACGACGTCAACAACTACGGAATATGGCGAAGTGAGTGAAACATCATCCGGGCGCCTTACAGTCCAAAAAACTTGATATTGTCCAAAGCCGCTAAAGCTGTCGCCTTCCTCCTTTGGTGCACGAAACGTCACACCTTTAGCCCCTGTTTCACCATCTACCCAGGAAAGTCGGTCTGCGGATAAATTTACATTTCTGGTCGCTGGTTTCTTAAGATAACTACGATCATCAAATACCAAATGAAGGTCTATTGAGAGCTCCCCATCAGCACCGTCGAATCTCTCAAATAAAAGCTCTATCTCACCACCTTGTGTCATCCTGTAGTCGTATGCACGAGCCTCAACTTTTCCGGGATATTTGGCTGGTTGGTCAAACCGCTCGTCGTCTCGAATCGAAACCAGCATCTGGTCCCGTCCGACAATCAAGTTATCTGAATCCACAGCGGTTAATTGAACTCGAAAATAAACGAACCCAGCTTGACCTGCATTCGCGTTATCAAAAATATTCAATTCGATGAACTTGGTATCCTTCTCGCCTTCTTGCCACACCAATTCACCCTCTGCCTCGGCAAAGTCGATTCCCCCCACTGCAGTGATCGGTTGCGTCTTATAAGCGACACTTACTCGGGAACTATCATCAAACAGTCGATGCACGGGTATGCGCAGGTTTTCTGAGTAAGACTCATCGACCACGACATGCCCCAACGCAAGTTCGACGAGGGACTGAGAAATCGGCACCAATTCGGGAGTTGGATCCTCAGAATCATCTTCGGAACGGGTTGGATCAAGCGGATAAGCATCATTCGCATCATCAACACCGTCATTATCATCATCAGTGTCGGCATTATTACCGACACCGTCACCATCTGAGTCGTCGCTCTCATCGGGGTTGTTGGGAAAAGCGTCCGCATTGTCACCAACCCCATCATTATCAGAATCTATATATTCATTTTCATCGAGAGGAAATCGGTCAAACCAATTCAGTACGCCATCGTCATCCTTATCAGCATCATTGGCGTCAACTATGCCATCATCATCTGAATCTCTTGAGTCTTGGTCATCTTCAAAGATATAAGCACGCAAAGGATAGTCAGCAAACTGGGAACCATCTTGGAGACTCAAATCGTAGATCAAGAACTTAGTAGACTCCCACAAAGTATTTTGCTTTGTAGATACGGCCACCTCTTTGGATCCGCCCTCGCCATCGGCCCAGACCAGCTGCGTTGAGCTAAAGGTATAATCATCCATTTGGAGCTGAGGCGAAGTGTAAACCTCCGTTAGATTAAGGATCTGTTCTCCAGCAGCACCACCCACCCGATTAAACCCGATAACTCTTTCATCACCCTCTATCAACCGGGTAACTCGATCGAAAGGAATAATCCTCCCTTCTTTTGGAGTCGGATCATCATCGACCACCGTTAGCACTGTCCCCGTTGTAACTTCTTGTAACTGACCTTGAACCTCTGTTTGATATCGCCCGCGGACGAACAAAAACTGGTTCTCCTCGCTAATAGCATCACCAGGAACTTCGACGGTCAAATATTGAATATCTTGCTGCCCATCCTCCCAAAACAATCTAGGCTCTGAGAGGATAAGCTCTGTGGAGGCATTGTTTTCTTGGTTAATGAAAGCGCCTATAAACCCGTAGTCAAATTCAACCTGGACCGCCCCGGCACTTCCTGCGAAGCGTACAAACGGGATCTCAATCACCTCTCCTTCTTCGACTTTTAATCCGTAACCCGCGGGCTGAATAACACCCTGAGACTCCTCAGGCAGATCACCCAACTCATCCTCAAGGATTAACACCAATGTTTCGCTTTTGCCTAAGTCAGCGTTATCCGCTGAATAGAGTTTCAAGCCAAAACCTAAATATTCAATCTCGCTTTGATTGGAGTCGTCGAAGATGGGGATTTCAATTTGCTTCGGTGCTTTATCACCATCTAACCATGACAGGGTGCCGGTAACCGACTCATAATTTGCACCGGGCAATGCGCTGGATGGTTCTGTTCTGTAGGAGACAGAAACATCCCCTTCGTCGGAAAATAACCGTCTCACCATGACCGTCGCGGTTCCGACATTTTCGGGAACTACTGTGTTGGCTAACCCAAATTCGATGAGGGATTGCGTGATGGCCACTGGGCTGTCCTCGTCAGCATTGTCACCTATACCATCACCATCGGTGTCATGGGTCTCTGCCGAATCAAGTGGAAAGGCATCCTCCTCGTCCGTCACTCCATCACCATCATCATCTGAGTCAGCATTATTACCCAGACCATCGCTATCGGTGTCATCAGACTCACCCACGTCAAGCGGAAAGGCATCAAATTCATCCGCTCGGCCATCGCCATCATCATCCGAATCGGAGTTATTTCCAATGCCATCCCCATCAGTGTCAGTACTTTCTGCGGTGTCTAAGGGAAACGCGTCTTCTGAATCATTGACCCCATCATTATCGTCATCTTTATCGGCATTATCTCCGATGCCATCGCCATCAAAGTCTCTTGTTTCAGATGCATCAACAGGGAAGGCATCTCCATTGTCTCCCACTCCATCAGAGTCCGAATCCAATGATTCAGCTGGATCCTCTGGAAAAGTATCTTCGTTATCAAGAACATCGTCACAGTCATAGTCAAAAACGCACAGCGTCAAAGACAGCGCTTCTTTAGGTTTGAAGCGACGATTATCGTCCCGTAAGAAAAACCCCTCAGGGAATGCGAGATAAAACGCCTCATCTCCCACCAAGCGTTCGCTAGGAAACTCCAAGATCAAATTAAGACGACTCTCAGTAACCGCGTAATCTTCAGCGGGAACTACCACACCACTACCCGAAGCCTCTAAGGATACCGAAGGCAGATCAACGACTGAAGAAAGTTGTTTTCCAAAATTCAGTTGTAACCTTACTGACGTATCGGAGTCTCGGAGTCGCTTTAATCCGACATCTGCCGTTTCTAAATAACTATCAAAGTCAAACTTAAGCGCCTGAGAAATTGCAGTGGCGTCTCCACCGCCAACATTACTCAGGGCAACGATAAGCGCATCGTCTCCCCTTTCAAGGAAATCAGTTATCTCTGCGGAAGCCTCGTAATACACAACATCGCTCGAATCCTTGAACCAGACAAAAATTTTGCCTCCTATGATTGCCTGTGTTCTGACCCCAGGCTGGCCCGCCGAGGTGTCTTCAACCCTTACGTCATAACCCTTGAGGCTACTGCAACGCCTTAGATTTTCCTCAATATCAACGAGGCAAAATCCCTCTGAAGCGGAAACAGGCGTTTGTAGGAATCGAGTATCTCCAACCGCCATCTCCCAATGATCTTGGTAAAGCAAGGCAATTGTCTCGGTAAAACGCTCGCCAGTGGAATCTTCATAAACAAACTCGAGATTGACTCCGTCACGCTGACCGTTCGCAAACGCCTCGCGCGAGATTTCCAAAAACTCTTCTGAGGGATAAAACTCCAGCCCCTGAGGTGTAGGATCTTGGTATCGAATAGAGATTGAGCCAATATTCTCTCGCAGAGAGACAACGACCTCGCCGTCATAAACGTCTGTCCAATCGTAGGCTTGCCCATCGATTGAGACTAATGTGAATTCTGACCGAACTACCTTCCTGTGAAGGATATATTGTCCGGAAAAAGCCAGAGGACGATACTTAATGTCCGTACCGGAACCCGACTGTTTATCATCCTTGAAGGCATTAACATCGGTTTCACAATCACTCAATTCGAGCCAAACCCCCTCGTTAGGGCCATCAAATGGTATATCATCAACAAACCATTTCGATCCCCTGCCATCTGCTACATCATTGCAACTTGTTGTGCCAAGCTGCAACGAAAGTTCTCGATCAGCAGAAACGATCACAAACGAATCTCGCGGTGAATTTTTCGCAGTAAGTGAAACGCTATCAATCTCTAATCGACCCACATGCAGCGTATCGGCGGTTTTCGACATACTCTGCCAGGCCTCGATCCCTTGGCCTTCTTCGGATTTCTCAATAAAAGAGACGACTTGCAGAGTCGCCGCATCCCAAACAACGATTCTCCCGTCCGGCACAGGGCCATCACGAAGGATTACCGGCTGCTCGACAGAAACAAAGTACGTATCGTTGATCCATGCGACTGAAGTAACAAAATGATCATCGTCGGTTCGCAGAGGTGTAAGCTCACCGCCGGCATTCATGAACCACGCCATGGTGCTGTTAGTTCCACCGCTTACATTCGCGGGCAAAATTCGGTTCCAATTAAACCCTTGCATTACCGCGGATCCGTCGGACCGAAAATCCATCGCTCCTCGCCCGAAGTCTGACCGATAATTGGGAACCAAAAGAGATGGCTCTATATCGCCATCTTTGGTCAGCAGCAGGCAGGAAAACGTTTGATCATCCAACCGTACTCGATATAACGAACACTCTTCATTATCCAGGCCAGCCACTGCGCGCTGAATATGGGCACTGGTCAGTAGATAGAGAAATCTTTTATCAGGGCTCAACTGCGCCTCCGCAACGAAGAGCGTTGAGCTTGAAGAGATTGGAGAGGCTAGGAGATTTCCCTTTGAATCAAAGGATATGATGTTTGAAATGTTGTCGGACGTTAGACCAAACTTCGCTGATATTCCAGACCGCTTTAAAAAAGATCCATCGTCGGACCGAGTGACCTCGACAAGTTCGGTAGATAAACCTAGCGAACTAGTTTTGTCGAAATTAAACCGAGTCGAGCCGGATAAGCTTGGATCGAGTGGCGCAAGGTCGAGCGAATCAGGGACAGAATCATTATCGTCATCAGGATCTTGTTGATCACCCAAACCATCCCCATCTGAATCCATAGACTCTGAAGCATCCAGAGGCGCAAAATCGTTACTATCTGACACGCCATCATTGTCATCATCCAAGTCTGCACTGTTTCCTATTCCATCCAGATCTGTATCAAGGGACTCCGAACGTTCGAGCGGAAAGGCATCCACACTATCTGCGACGCCATCATTATCGTCATCATCATCGGCATTGTTGCCTATTCCGTCACCATCAGTATCAAGAAATTCAGAAGCATTATCGGGAAATGAATCTCTTGAATTTATGCTACCGTCTCCGTCTCTGTCGATCCTTGCATCTAACGAACCAGTAATTTCCTCTGGTGCTGTTCTGGTTGCATTTGGTCCCAACGCATTCACAATCAAGCTCTCATTTGAGAATCCGAAAAGATAACGAATTAGTAAAAGCCCATCGGTTAACGGTTCAACTTTGCCATCTAAGTCGAAATCTAAAGCCTCTCGGTTATTTTCAGCATATTTAAATATCTCCTCCCCACTCGAGCGCTCTGCACCTTCACCAAAAGCATTTTTAGACAGTGCATCACCGTCAAAACCGAATAGATAACGTATGACTAAAAGTCCGTCAGTTAGCGGCTGAACGCGACCATCACCGTCAAGATCTAAGGCAAACTCTTCCGTCTCAGGATTGTTGCCACTAATGATGGGTGATAAAAAAAGGAGCGCTACTCCGAGCAGAATTTTTAAGAGAAAATTATTCATTTCCAACGACTCTGACTTTGGGAACATTGCAAACTAATTTGAAAGACAAAACAAGCTTTAAAGGCTCACCTTATGCAGCTCATATCTGCACAATCACCTGGTCTTTGGTCATCCTAAACGCTCCTCCCAAAGACATACCTACAGAACCAAAAGTATTCGGCGCGTGGTGATTTTTTAAAAGAGGTGCTGGCAGACTTTGAAACACCAAAACTCGGTTTCTCGGGCTAAATCGACTTGGCGATTTGGCCCAAGGTCATCAAACGCGCTCTTCGATAGTGCTTTGTCCGCTTCGCCTTACGGCCTAGGACGCCAGGTTTTCATCCTGGCAACAGAGGTTTGACGCTCCTGCGGGACGCCATGCGATCTGGTTGCCAACAGACCGGCGAATAGGGCAACGCTTGATGTGCAGTTAGCCTTGCCACCACTTTATATAAGCGGGAATAACTCAGTTGGTAGAGCGGTACCCTGCCAAGGTACAGGTTGCCAATTCGAACCTATCCCCTCCAATTGCATATCGATCAATCGGTTAGACTCCGATATACATCTGTTTTTTGGTTTCGAGAACCGGTACCTGCAGAGAGGTATAGCTTTCTCATTTCTAGACATTTAGCCGTTCTTCTAGCCTGCTCGTAGCACTTTTATGGTGCTCAGTTGCGAAGTGGGACTTACTACCTTGATTTCCTCAGCTTGCCGGCAACACAACCGGCGTTGATACTTTCACCTGCGCCGCAAGATCTTTTACCCGAGCGTTGTTGACCGCTGGCGACAGATCGACCACCGTTAAGGCGCACGGCAGGCGCGGCGTCATCATTTGATTTAGGTGGTCTTTGGCCGTGGTCGGATCAATCCAAGTTGCCACTTCATCGACCGTAAGCATCATGGGCAATCGATGATGATAGGCCTTGGTCATGGCAGGCGCGCTCGTTGTGACAATGGTGCAACTGGTGAGTACGCCATCAGGGCCCCGCCATTCATCCCACAGACCGGCAAACAACAAAGCTGCACCATTTTCTGGCTCGAAATACATGGGCCGGGATTGCCCGTTCTGCTTACGCCACTCGAAATAGCCGCTTGCCGGCACGACGCAGCGCCGAGTCTTAAAGGGATCTCGATAGGCAGAACTATTAGCAAGGGTTTCGGCGCGAGCGTTAAACATGCTGAACTTATGTTGGGGGCCGGTCGACCAGTGCGGCACCAGCCACCAGCGCATTAAGGCCGCGTTGTAGCCCGAGGCGTTTGCCCGCAGTGCCAGCACCGGCTCGGTCGGCGCGACGTTACCGCGCGATTCTACGTGAGGCACTTCGCCCAAAAAGTCTGATAAGAACGCAACAATGGGCGCGTCGATGACATTTAAACGGCCGCACATATTAAAACTCCTTTGAGGGTTTATGACCAAATCCTAACTTCACGCAGCACGAACGCCACGCCACGTCTCATTACCGGGTCCAACATTTCGCCAAAGGCTACCTGAAGACACCTGCATTGCTTTAATAACGACCTTGAGCCTTGGGCAATCTCGGCGGATCAAAGCGAACCGGGCGAAATCCAAAATAGACAAACCCCAGAATCTCACCTAGACTTTCGCAGCTTCATACACCGCCTCTTAAACCGATCGAGGCTTGGAGCCCAGCATGCCACATGTAAACCATTTAAAAGATTTTACCACCCAAGACCTAACGGAAATTTTGTCTTGGGCGCAAACCATTAAAGCCAATCCCAATGACTTTCGCTCGGCGCTCTCGCACCAGAGCCTCGCCATGCTTTTTCAGAAAACCAGCACCAGAACCCGGGTGTCCTTTGAAGTAGCGATGACAGAACTCGGTGGCCACGCCCTGTTCCTGGATTGGCAAAGCTCTAATTTTGTACTGACGGATCTCGCTTACGAGATTGAATACTTATCGCGCAACGTCCAGGTCATAATGGCGAGACTGCTGCACAATAGCGATTTCTTAACCATGGCAGAGGCCAGCCAAGTCCCAATGATCAACGGCTGCTGCGAGCGCTACCATCCCTGCCAAGCCTTAACCGATGTGCTTACCATGACCGAGCACAGCGACAAGCCGCTCGAGGCGCTTCACCTTTTGTACACAGGGGTTCAAAACAATGTTTCGAATTCTTTGGTTTTAATGGCGGACCGACTTGGATTTTCGCTTACGTTGGCAACACCTGAACCCGCGGAGGACCAAGAAAACTTCGATGCCGATTTACAGGCGATGATTACGAATAACCCAAGCATTATGCTGGTAGCGGACCCGCGCGACGCCATCGTCGCCGCTGATTTTATTTACACCGACACCTGGATCGACATGCAGTATTTTAATGACCCGACCAAGCACGCCGAAAAAACAGCCTTGGTTGCGCAAATGCAGCGCTTTCAGATCAATGCAGATCTTATCGCCGGTCACGAATTAAAAATCATGCATGACATGCCGATCCACAATGATTATGAAATTACCGAGGCCGCGGTGCGTGACCCGCGGTCGATTATTTTTGACCAAGCGGCTAACCGCCTTCACGCCCAAAAGGGTTTGCTTTATTGGCTACTCGTCGCCAACACCTAAGGATCAACATGGCTTGTTACGTTGTTGCCGATATTCTCATTACAGATCGCGCGCGCTACGCCGAATACGAAGCTGGCTTTATGGCCATTCTGCTGGCGTTCGAGGGCGAAATCTTAGCCGTTGATGAGCAGGCCTCTGCCCTCGAAGGCGCAACCAAAGGGCAGCGCCAAGTGATCCTGCGATTTGAATCAGAAACAAAGGCGAAGGCATGGTATCACTCGGATGACTATCAAACGCTCATGCAGCACCGCCTAGCAGGCAGCGACGGCAATGTTATTTTAGTTCACGGTTTGGGGTGATTCGGCAAGCGTTTACGTCCGATGCGGCACATTACAGGTCCGGTTGCGGCGCCCGACCCGGCGCTGAATTCAACGCTTCATGTTGCCGCCACAACAATTCTGCCCAATGCAAGACGGGTACTTTGGTACCCGCGCCCAGGTGCATTTGACAGCCGATATTGGCCGTCACAATCGCCGCCGGCGCGTGCGTCGTTAACGCCGTGATCATCTTCGCTTGTAACGCAGTGGCCAATTTAGGCTGTAGCACCGAGTAGGTCCCGGCCGAGCCGCAACAGGCCAATTGTGGCCCCGTTGCCGTGACGTCGATCCCTGCCCGAGTCAAAACATCCGCCACATTCGTACCCAGCTGTTGTCCGCTGCTCAACGTACACGGCGTATGCACGGCGACGCGAATGGGCGCAGCGTTTATGCTGTGGTCGTCAAATAACTCAACCACGTCAACAATGCGTGACGCTATGCGACTTGCAAGTTCATGATCTGGATCACCCACCGGAAAATGGCTGGGATAATCTTTCAACGTGACGCCGCAACCGCTCGCGCTTGACACGATTGGCACGCCGTCCGGTCCTGCCTCGGCGAGCGTATGCAGCAATCGCCGCATGTCAGCAAGGCCCGCTGCATGATCACCCAAATGATAGTTGAGCGCGCCACAGCACGACTCTTTTGCCACGCGCGTAACCTTAATGCCTGAGACCCCCAGCAGTTGTTCAACGGCGAGGTTCACGTTGGGGGTAGCCGCTTTCTGCACACAACCGGCCAGCAGTAAAACCTGCTTTGTGGTTGGCCGCGGTATGACCATCGAGCGCGATGCCCGGCTCAGAGAAATCTGGACAGGCAGGAATTTGGCCAATCCTGGCCAACGACCAATTTGGCGCGCGGCGCCAAAAGCCGCATGTAATAGACCTGGCAGCGCCAAACCTCGACGCAACAACCAACGCCCTAGGCGGCTCGTGAGTGCTCTGGTTTGCTGCTGCTCGATGGCGCCGCGAGCAATATCCAGCAAGTCCGTGTAGGCCACGCCAGAAGGGCAGTTTGTTTCACAGTTCCGACAGGATAGACACCGGTCTAAATGCGTGATCTGGGCTGCATCAACCTGCCCGGTCTCAAACATGTCCTTAATAAGATAAATCCGCCCTCGTGGACTGTCGTTTTCATCACCCAACAACTGATAGGTAGGGCACCCATCGGTGCAAAATCCGCAATGCACACAACTTCTCAAGATGGTGTCCGCGCGCGCAAGATCGCCCGGTGATAAAAAATTTGGATCTAGGTTCGTTTTCATGAACTCGGTCTCAGGGCGGGATACCCAATAAAGGTCCCGTTAGCGTCCAGGGCGGTTTTCACCCGCTGCTGCAAACGGCCAACCCCATCGGTTCGTGGCGTTAAGGCTGGCAAGATGCCCTCGCCCGGCCTAAACCAAGTGATCACCCCTTCATCAGCTGCAATATCTGGTGCCACGTCCGACGCGAACCACCGCAAAGCGCCGCCCCAGTCCATTGCCACCAGCCGACCAGTGACAGGCGCATCCACCGCGCCATCCCAGCGCCATAGGTGCTCGGTATGCGCAAAGCTCAAATCGCGCACCGCCGCGAGACCAGCATTTGATACCGGCATAAACCCTTGGCCAAGGGTCTGTTCAAAGGCAGCCTTGGCGCGTTTGCTGCCTTGGTAGCGCACGAGGAGCACTCCATCAAAATAGGCACCTGCGCTTAACCCCGTGAGCCTGCGCAGCGCTAGCATGTGCCGTTGGGCCAGACTGGGATCACACTTAAGACCGTAAACCTGAACGACCTCGGGTATCGGCAGCACCTTTAACGCAACTTCAAGAATCAGTCCCAAGCTCCCACGAGCTCCAACATTGAGACGCGTGATATCGTAACCCGCGACATTTTTCATAACGTCTCCGCCGAAAGCGGCGATTTCACCAGAGGGTAATATCAGCTTCATGCCCAACACATAGTCTCTAACACCGCCGACATAAGGCCGGCTTGGCCCCGCCAATCCGGCCGCAACCATCCCGCCAACCGTCCCCGCCGCGCCAAAACTTGGGGGTTCGCAGGGCAAATACTGCCCGGCCTCGCTCAAGGTTGCTTGCAGATCAATCAGACGCGTGCCCGATCGAACCCTGATCACGAGTTCATCCGGATGGTAGTGCAAAACCCCTTCATGCTCGGCGGTCGATACCAACACCGCGGCCGCAGCGGCCGGGTGTAGGAACCCTTTGGTGCCTCCGCCGCCAGGCTGTACGACCTGCCTCTGACTGATTGCCGCGCGCACAACGCGTTGTAAGGCGTCACTCTGATCCATCTTAAAACCTCGGCAGTTCTGGATGCTTTTGTGCACCCTGATGAACATGCATAGCGCCAAATTCCGCACACCGATTGAGCGTTGGGATGGCTTTGCCTGGATTGAGCAATCCGGACGGATCAAACGCCGACTTCACAGCATGGAAAACCGCAAGCTCAAGGGCCGTAAATTGATTGCACATTTGGTCGATTTTCTCCAAACCCACACCGTGCTCACCGGTAATAGTGCCCCCAAATTGCAAGCAGATCGCCAAAACATCCGCGCCAAAAGCCTCAGCCCGTTGGAATTGATCCGAATCATTGGCATCGTACAAAATTAGTGGGTGTAAATTACCGTCCCCCGCATGAAACACATTGGCCACGGGTAACCCATAGTGCATTGATCGCTCGGTAATCGCGGCCAGCACTTTAGCCAAATGCCGCCTTGGGATCGTGCCATCCATACAGTAATAGTCCGGTGCGATGCGGCCCACAGCGGGAAACGCCGCTTTACGGCCCAACCACAACCGGGCTCGGGCCGCTGCATCACTGGCTTCAACCAAGGAGTCTGCGCCGGCCGTTTGCAGCACAGCTTGAACCGCCTCGCTAAGACCTGCTATTTCCGCTTCGCTACCATCGAGTTCGCATAGCAATAACGCCTCGGCCTCCAAGGGATAGCCCGCGTGCACAAAATCCTCGGCCGCCTGAATCGCCAGCCGGTCCATCATCTCAAGGCCAGCTGGCAGCACACCCGCTTGAATCACAGCGCTGACCGCGTTGGCTGCCGCATCGGTATCTTTAAATCCCGCCATGAGTACCGTCACTGCCTCCGGCACGGGCCGCAGCGCAACGGTGACCTCAATCACTAGCCCAAGCAGTCCTTCCGAGCCATGCAAGAGCGCGAGCAGATCAAGGCCATCTTCCCAAAGACCGGCGCCGCCCAGACTTAACACTTCCCCATCGGCCAGCATAATTTTTAAAGCGCACACATTGTGCAGCGTTAAGCCGTACTTTAAGCAATGCACGCCGCCCGAGTTTTCGGCGACATTACCCCCAATCGTGCACGCTATCTGGGAGGACGGGTCCGGCGCGTAAAACAAACCCGCACTGGCGACCGCTTTTGAAATAGCAAGATTGGTGACGCCCGGTTCGACCCGCGCCGTCATTTTGATCGGATCGATCTCTAAAATGCGATTGAATTTTGCAAGCCCAATGAGCAGACCATCGGC
>Ga0233426_10002072_pt1 | contig 17255 bp, 13 predicted proteins | sample SI_118_April2016_6_FD_179875 | JGI IMG/M metagenome (GOLD analysis project Ga0233426, IMG submission 179875) | Seawater microbial communities from Saanich Inlet, British Columbia, Canada - SI_118_April2016_10_MG | ecosystem: Environmental > Aquatic > Marine > Inlet | place: Canada: British...
TGCTTAGTGGGCTTATTCATTATTGACTCCAGTAGTAAAGAGTCGGTAGGTTAAGTCAGAATTGGGGGTATTGTTAGAGTGTGGTTGGTTAGGCGCTTACTGTTTTTCCTTAATCTATCTCCCTCAGAAAATTTTCCGGTTTTTTATAATCGACTTGTCTAATTTATTGTCTGGCAATAGCGGATCTACTTTTCTTCTTTATTTCATTATCAGTTAGCGTAGTAAAAATCACGCCGATTATATGTGGTAAAAAATTGCCGCTATTTCCCTTATTCTTATTCTCTCTTCTGTTGTTTCTAATAAAAATTCTTATAAAACATCGGCTTATGACTTTGGCATGCGCTTTGCATTTTGTAATTATAGAATAGTAAACCTTAGAGAATAATGTTTTAAATACAATAGTCAAAATATGGCAGCGCGGGTTATCGGTTATGGCAATTAATTTTAGTGGTGCATTGGGTGTACATGAACAAGCATTTCGGTTGCGGTCAGATAGAGCGGGGTTGCTTGCTGAAAATCTAGCGAATGCGGATACGCCTGGTTACAAAGCAAAAGATATTGATTTTAAAGGCATATTAAGTGGTCAGGTACAAATGCAGTCATCAGGCAATCAAATGAAGACGACCCATTCTAATCACTTTGCAATGACTAATAATAGTAGTGAGTACGATATGTTGTATCGTACGCCGCAACAGCCATCAATAGACGGCAATACGGTTGAAGAGCAAGTTGAGAATGCAGAATATATGAAAAATAGTTTGGCTTTTGAAGCGAGCTTTAACTTTTTAAATAGTAAGTTTAAAAAGTTAACCTCAGCAATCAAAGGCGAATAATTTTAGTTTATGAATAAACATCAATAGCAGGTAAATATTATGTCATTAGATAGTGTGTTTTCGATTGCAGGCTCAGGTATGAATGCGCAAAGCCTACGTTTAAATACCACCGCCAGTAATTTAGCTAATGCTGATGCTGCCGCTTCTAGTGTTGATGAAACTTATCGGGGTAGACACCCTATATTTGCTTCACTCAAAGACACCTTAAGCATGGATAGTAATGGAAATGCTTCTGTTGGTGTAGGTGTGTTGGGTATCGTTGAAAGTGATGCTCCGCTACAACCACGATATGAACCCGGTCATCCATTGTCCAATGAAGAAGGGTATGTTTTCTATCCCAATGTAAATGTGGTGGAAGAAATGACAAATATGATATCGGCCTCACGCTCGTTCCAGATTAATGTTGAAGTGATGAACTCTGCAAAACAAATGATGCAGCGAGCATTAACTTTAGGTAAATAAATTTTGTAACAAACTCTGATAACGAGAGAGCTAACATGATTAATTCTATTGCAGACAACAGTTTTTTAAATTCTTTAAGTATACAAACTCAGCAAGAAGAAGAGGCTGCTGCTGCGGAAGCGTCAGGGAATGAGCTAGGGCAAACTGCTTTTTTAGAATTGATGATTACGCAAATGGAAAATCAAGATCCATTAAGCCCGCAAGAAAACTCAGAGTTTATCGCACAATTAGCACAATTTAGTTCTGTAGAAGGCTTAGAGCGACTGAATACTAATTTCGATAGTTTTACTAGCAGCTTTATTTCTAATCAGGCACTTCAGGCTTCTTCTTTAGTAGGGCGCTCCGTTTCGGTGCCTTCGAGTAAAGCCGAATTAGTTGAGGGTAGTGTGGTAGGTGGCATCATTGAGTTGCCTGCATCGACGACTGAAATGTCTATGGGTATTTATAACAGCCAAGGCACATTGGTTGAGCAAATTCCGATGGGAGCTCAGTCAGCAGGTGATGTGGTTTTCCGTTGGGATGGCAATAGAATAGAAATTAATGGCGAACTTTCTAGCTGGGAATCAGACGACCCCATTACCTCGGGCGAGTTTACTTTTGAAGTAATAGCGACCCAAAACGGTGAGCCAGAACAATTAGCAACTGCTTTGACGGCTAATGTCAATAGCGTGACATCAGATGCAACTGGCCAGCTAGTATTAAACTTATCAGGTTTGGGTGCCGTTAGCATCAATGATGTTAAACAGTTTAATTAATATCCATTTATATATCTCATTTAAGTATTAAGTTTAAGTATTTGATTTTTTAACCATATAACTCATTAAGCAGTAGAGTAGGAGAAAGATATGCCTTTTAATGTAGCGCTTAGCGGGATCCGTGCAGCCAATAGTGACTTACGCGTCACCGGCAATAATATTGCCAACGCTTCTACAACGGGATTTAAGGAGTCGCGTACAGAGTTTGGTGATATTTACTCAACATCTGCTTTAGGTTCAGGTTTAAATCAACCGGGTAGTGGGGTAAGAGTGCAAGATATTGCACAGCAATTCGGTCAGGGCAATATCTCGTTTACGGAGAACTCTCTAGATTTATCCATCAGCGGTTCCGGTTTTTTTGTTACTAGCTTTGCTGGCGATCAAAGTTTTACACGAGCGGGTACATTTGGATTAGATCAGGAAGGCTTTATTGTTAACAATACTGATGCAAGGCTTCAGGGGTTTGATGCAGACTCAAGTGGCAATATCAGCGGTCTTATTGGTGATATCCAAATTCAGACCAACAATATTCAGCCGACGGCAACCACCGGCGTTGATATTGCACTCAATGTCGATTCGAGAGAGCCTGTTATTCAAACAACAGGAACACGTTACCTTTCATCAGGCGGTACCGCCTCTGCGAATGAAAACGGGTACACAGCACAAAGCTTAGACTTTACTAATCCGTCGGGGGCCACGGTTACGTTTAATACCTCTGCTTCCGATAATACCTTTGATACGGTGAGTTCTCTAAATAGTTTATCGGGTGTGACAGCAACTTCCACGGCGACAGCAACGTTCTCTACATGGAGTGCAGGCCTTAATGTCACTATCAATGGTGCTAGCTTAACCAATACGGGTATCAGCCAAGCAACGGCGACAGAAATTACCAACCTTCCCGGTTTAACGGCTACTTATGATGCGGGTGCGGGTACTATCGGTGTTGTATCGACTATCGGCGACTTAGTTTTCGGTGCGGCAGGTAGTGGAGGCGCGGATCAATTGTTGACAGTGACAGGCTCATCTGGGCTGCCACAAACCTTGGAGTTTGATGGGGCTGGTGATTTAGTGGCCGCTGGTAATCTAGCGGTTTCTGGAACATTCACAACCGGCACCACAACGGCTGCACTTAATCAGAGCTCATCTGGGCGATTTATTGGCGATACAGCAACAATTCCCTTAGCTTTAGCTACAGCCGGTGCAGGTGCTACTGATTATAACTTTAATATTACGATAGATGGTCTTACAACATCAGCTGCTGCCGTTAGTTTACCTGTGGTAGATTATGCGAGTTATGCAGATATGGCGACAGCCTTGCAGACAGCAATTGATGGAGATGTAAACTTAAATGGCTTAGGTGTAACTGTTGCTTATGATACCGACCACTTTGTATTTACTTCACCAACGACAACCGGGTCAGCTTCTACTGTATCGGTTACCGGGGTAGGTGGTAGCGCTGATGATTTAGGCCTTGCTGGAACGGCAGCATCTGTTCCAGGTACTGATGCGGACGCTTACGATTTTAGTATAACGGTAGATGGTGTCGCATCAGCAGCGGATATTAGTTTACCGGTTGCATCTTACGCAAGCTACACTGCAATGGCCGCCGCACTTGAAACAGCAATTAATGCTGATATAAATATATCTGGCGTAAGTGTTACGTTTGATACCGATCACTTCGTCATTACCTCTGGTTCCACGGGAACCACCTCAACAGTCGCGCTAACAGCTGTTGGAGCTGACGCTAATGATATAGGTATTGCAGGTGCAACATCCTCTGCAGGTGTCAGCGATATTACTGTCGGCGGCATTATTACTTTGGAGTTAGATGAAGGATATTCGTTAACGGATAATTCAGGAACGCCACTCTTTGACAATGCCCCTGTTGAATTTGTGAATAATTCTTTCGATCCTACTTCTCCAGAAACCTACAATCATTCCACATCCGTTACTGTCTATGATAGTTTGGGCAACTCACATGTTATGCAGCAGTATTTTATTAAGCAACCATATGACCCTAGCGATCCTGCAACATTCGCTAACCATTGGCAGATGGCAGTACAAATTGATGGTCAAAATGTGGGTGACCCGGTTATCTCTGCTCCGACGACGGCAACAGTAGCAACTTATGATTTGTTTTTTACTGCCAACGGTACCCTCAATACGGCATTATCTGATAGCCTGTTAATTTCTAACTGGACGCCAATCGATGAAAATGGAAATGAAATCGGCGCATTGGGGCCGTTGAATGTAGCTAGCGGTGGATCTGTTCCCGTAGCAGAACCCGCTATTAATTCGAACTTTGAAATTAGTATGGATGATTCAACACAAGTGGGCAGTGATTTTGAGGTACGCACGCTCGATCAAAATGGTTCGACCACAGGAAGGTTAGTGGGTATTGATGTGGATGATTCAGGTATTATATTCGCCCGTTACACCAATGGCGAAAATCAGGTGTTAGCACAAGTAGCATTAGCCGATTTTGCTAATTCACAAGGCCTGCAATCAGATGGCGATACCGCTTGGGTGCAGACATTTGAGTCGGGTGAACCTATTATTGGTGGACCAGGAACGGCTTCGCTAGGATTGATTCAGTCAGGTGCGCTGGAAGACTCTAATGTCGACTTATCGGAGCAGCTTGTGAATTTAATTATCGCCCAGCGTAATTTCCAAGCCAATGCTAAAACCATTGAAACAGCAGATACTATTACCCAAACTATTATTAATTTACGATAGTTGCTATAAGCGACACACACAAAAGCAAGCCACATAAAGTAGTCATAAAAAGCAGCCACAAAATCTATAATTTTTTTGTGGCTGCTTTTTATTTTCTGGTATCGCGACATTTTCCCTCTCCTTCAGCTCTCTTCTATTCTCTCTTTTTTATTGTTTTTCAGGTGATTGGGTTGATTGCATTTTCCCGCTTAATTTTTGGCATTTTTATTGCTTTGTTCTAAGTATGAATTTAATCGCCAAAAAAATAGCAGGTTAACATAATGGATAAAGCACTCTATATCGCAATGACATCCGCTAAAAATAATATGTTAGGGCAAACTATTCGTTCTAATAATTTAGCCAATGCTAATACTACGGGTTTTAGAAGTGATTTTGAGCAAGCACGTAGTATGGGTGTTTATTATGGCGAAGGTTTGCCTACACGAGCCTTTGCACTGACCGAAACGCCGCAAACTAATTTTACTGAAGGTGCCTTAATTCAAACCGGTCGTGATTTAGATGTGGCAGTAAAAGGGAGAGGCTTTATTGCTGTGCAGGCTGCTGATGGTAGAGAAGCTTACACAAGAGCAGGTAGCCTTTATGTTGATAGCGCGGGTGTATTACGCACTGGCAATAACTTGCCTGTAATGGGCAATGCAGGTCCGATGGCGATTCCTGAATTTCAAAAATTAGAAATTGGTTTAGATGGAATTGTCAGTATTGTTGGTAAAGGGGAGGCGCCTGATGCATTGGCTCAAGTGGACCAAATTAAACTGGTTAACCCTGATGAAGCCTTACTAAAAAAAGGCGCTGATGGTCTGCTGTATGCAGAAGAGGATGTGGGTATTGATGTTGATGTCTCATTAGTCTCCGGCTTTTTAGAAGGCAGTAATGTAAATCCCGTTAATGAATTGACACATATTCTGACGTTAGCGCGTCAATACGAAATGTCTATTAAGTTAATGAAAACCACCGAAGAAAATTCTCAGGCATCGGCGCGTTTATTGCAAACTAATGGATAATATTTTTCTTATTTTAATGTTTAAAAAGGCGAGGTCACTATGAATCCTGCTCTTTATGTAAGTAAAACCGGTTTGTCTGCACAAGATAGACAATTAACATCAATATCGAATAATTTAGCGAATGCTTCTACTATTGGTTTTAAGAGAGATAGAGTTAATTTTGAAGATCTCTTATATCAAATCCAGCGCCAGCCAGGTGGACAGTCTTCACAAAATACACAGTTACCTTCAGGTTTACAGTTGGGTACTGGTGTTCGAGTGGTTGCTACACAAAAACAATTTACCGGTGGCAGCTTACAGGTGACAGAGCAGCCTTTAGATTTAGCGATTAATAACCGAGGGTTTTTTCAAATTCAAATGCCATCCGGTGAAACAGCCTACACCCGTAATGGACAATTTCATCTGAATGCTAACGGCGACATTGTTAATGCAAGTGGATTTTTATTAGAGCCCTCAATATCTATTCCTGAAAATACAAACAATATTACTATTAGCCAAGATGGTATTGTTTCGGCAAGCGTGTTGGGTGAACCTACACCACAAGAACTAGGGCAAATAACGCTAACAGATTTTGTTAACCCTGCCGGTTTACAAGCATTAGGAGGGAATGTTTTTGCACAAACCGCAGCAAGCGGTGACCCACAAACAGGTACAGCTGGTGAGTCAGGATTAGGGTCGATTATTCAGGGGTCATTAGAGAATTCTAATGTTGATATTGTTGAAGAAATGGTGAATATGATTACCACGCAGCGAGCATACGAAATGAATTCTAAGGTCGTTTCTACGGCAGATCAAATGCTACAGTTTATTTCACAAAATTTATAATGAGTTGAGATGAAGATGAAGTATAACCGCTTATTACATTTTTTTATTATCATTGTTAGCATTTTACCATTGGCTGCATGTATACCTTCTGCGATTAAACCTGATGACCCTAAATATGCGCCAGTATTACCTGAACCCAAGCCAGTTCCTAAACCTACTAACGGTAGTTTGTTTCAGGAATATCAGGGTATGTCTTTATTCGGCAATACAAATAACCATCGCATCGGAGACATTATCACGATTACGTTAGATGAAGAAACCATCTCATCAAAAAGTACAGGGGTAGGTATAGACAAAACTAGCGATGTCTCATTGCTCGAAGGTGGTAATAGCACGATATTAGGGCGCGACACTACAAAAAATATTCCTATAGTAGGTGACGTTACCATTCCCTTAAGTTCGAGCCAAGATAGGTCTTTTTCTGGCGATGCATCGGCAGATCAGAGCAATAGTTTGGAAGGCAATATCAGCGTTACCGTCGTAGATATATTGGCTAATGGCAATCTGATTGTACGAGGTGAAAAATGGATGACTCTCAATCGTGGTGAAGAATATATTCGAGTCAGTGGTATGTTAAGAAAAGAAGATGTTAGTTTAGATAACGTGGTTTCTTCTACCAAATTAGCCAACGCTAGGATTTCATATAGTGGTACAGGAGATTTAGCTGATTCGCAAAAAATGGGTTGGTTAGGTCGATTCTTTAATAGTGTTATTTGGCCATTCTAATGAATATTTTCTTAGATACATCTTTTTTGAGTAAGACAGTTTGTAGGTATTACTTTCTACTATTTATTTTACTAAGTACTACCGCTGCTAATGCAGAGCGAATTAAAGATATTACCACTATTCTTGGCGTTCGTAGCAACCCGTTAATAGGTTACGGTCTTGTTGTTGGATTAAATGGAACCGGCGACCAAACCAATCAAACACCTTTTACAACCGAATCCTTTATTAATATGCTGAAGCAGTTTGGTATTGCGATTCCTGAGGGCGCAAGAATGCAGCTAAAGAATGTCGCTGCTGTGGCTATTCACTCTGAACTTCCTGCTTTTGCAAAACCCGGTCAGCAATTAGATATCACTATATCCTCTATAGGTAACTCAAAAAGCCTGCGTGGTGGCACATTATTGATGACGCCACTCAAAGGCGCTGATGGCAATATTTATGCTTTAGCTCAAGGTAATCTTGTCGTTGGCGGATTAGGCGTTGATGGTTTAGATGGCTCTAAACTAACGATTAATATTCCTAGCGTGGGGCGTATTCCTAATGGGGCAACGGTTGAACGTTCAGTTCCCACTAATTTTTCAGCAGGGCAGCCTATCGTATTTAACTTACATCAGTCTGATTTTACAACAGCTAAAAGAATAGCGGATAGCATAAACGATTTATTAGGTCCTAAAGTGGCCCAAGCAACAGATTCCATGTCAATTGAAGTGCGAGCCCCGCAAGAGCCATCACAGCGTGTTAATTTTATTTCTTTGTTAGAAAATATCGAAGTCGTGCCGGGTGAAGCCGCCGCTAGAATAGTAATTAACTCAAGAACGGGAACCATTGTTGTGGGCAACCATGTACGCGTTTCCCCCGTAGCAGTGACACACGGTAGCTTAACGGTCACCGTTGCCGAAGATGTTGAAGTCAGTCAGCCTGAATCACTTGCCGATGGTACAACTGTTGTATTACCCAAGAGTAATTTAACGGCAGAACAAGAATTTAATCCAATGTTTAAATTCGCACCGGGTCCCACTATTGATGAAATAGTCAGGGCAGTTAATGAAGTCGGTGCAGCACCAGGTGATTTGATGGCAATTTTAGAAGCGTTAAAGCAAGCTGGCGCTTTAAAAGCAGAGTTAGTGGTTATTTAAATGAGATGTTTAAGCTGAATATGTAAAATAGGTTTTCTGATGATCAACACAATGCAATACGATGTTTCCAAGCTCACGGCACAGCAATCTTATACTGACCTTGCTAGCCTACAAAACATTAAAAAAGATGGCAGAGAAAACCAAGATCTTGCTTTACGTCAAGTGGCTCAACAATTTGAGTCTATGTTTGTGCAAATGATGTTGAAAAGTATGCGCTCTGCAAACGAAGTGTTTGGTCAAGATAATCCACTTAATAGCTCTGAGATGAAACATCATCAAGAGATGTATGACAATCAACTCAGTTTGTCATTAAGCGCGTCAAATAAGATAGGTCTGGCGGACGCATTTTATCGTCAAATGAAGTCTAATTATGTTTCCTCAGACACACCGGAAGATGCCAATACTTCTAAAGAGAGTATGGATGAAATTTCAAGAAAAAATACCAGCATCGATAATGCGGTTTATCAATCTATGCTGAGTAAAATGCCTACGCCAGAAAGCATTGCATCTAATAATAACGCTAACAGTTCTATTTTTTCTCAACCCCTTAATGTTTCTAAGCAATCAGTTCAAGACGGTGTGGCATTAAATAATATTGAGTCGCCGGAAGACTTTATTCAAATGTTAACCCCTTACGCTAAAAAAGCAGCGGCTGTATTAGGTGTTGATTATCAAGTGCTAATTGCACAATCAGCACTTGAAACTGGTTGGGGTAAACATGTAATAAAAGATAGTTACGGCAAACAAAGTTTTAATCTTTTTAATATAAAAGCAGACAGCCGTTGGGAAGGGAAAGCCGTTAATGTTCCTACTATCGAATATGTGAATGGTGTGGCCAATAAAGAGGTTGCGAGTTTTCGACGTTATGACTCTATAGAAGAAAGTGTTAACGATTATTTACAGTTTTTAACACAGCCACGTTATGAAAAGGCATTGGCGTCTACGAATTCATCTGACTTTATACATGGCTTACAAAATGCAGGTTATGCAACAGATCCTCGTTATGCGGATAAAATACAACGTATTATTGACACCGCATTACCCAAAAAGAGCATACAGAACTAATGACCTTCATGAAAAAAACACGACATAGAGCCGAGGCGCTATAAAATGACCAGTGATATTCTTGGCGTTAGCATCAGTGGTTTGCGAGTCAGTCAAAATGCACTGCGTACTGTTGGGCATAATATTGCTAATGCGAATACTGCAGGTTATACACGCCAATCCACCGATATTAATTCAATGGGTGGCACGCAAACCGGCGTGGGCTTTTTAGGCAGCGGATCTTATACCAGTAATATAGAACGTGTAGTGAATGAGTTCGTTACCGCGCAAGTGCGTCAAGATACAACATTGCACAGCGAACTTACAATCTATAATCAGAATATTTCGCAGCTAAATGACTTGCTGGCGAATGATTCAACCGGTTTGTCACAAGGTGTTCAATCTTTTTTTTCTGCGGTACAAACCGCTAGTGATTCACCTACCTCTTTAGCTAGTCGTCAATTATTGGTCCGTGAGGCGAGTAATTTAGCGGATCGTTTTAATACATTGGCGGCACGGGTAGATGCCGTCAATGAAGGTGTAGTGCAAGGTATTAGAGCCGGTGTTTCCAATGTCAATAATCTGACTGCAGAAATAGCCAGCTTAAATAATAAAATTGCCGAATTTTCAGGTTCGCAATCAGCGTCTCCGAATGATTTACTAGACCAACGCGATAATGCTCTGTTAGAGCTTTCAGCATTAATTTCTGTGAGTGTTTCCGTTCAAGACGGCAATCAGATAAATGTTACCGTAGGCAATGGTATCCCGCTTGTGTTGGGGTCACAGCAAACCAGTATCGCTGTTGGACAAAATGAATTCGATCCGCAAAAACCAGAAATATTATTAGTCAATAATAGTATTAGTGAATCTATTACATCGGCGTTTTCAGGTGGTGAAATAGGGGGCTTACTGGACTTTCAGAATACCGTAATAGACTCGACTTATAATGATATAGGTCGCATCGCTATTTCCATAGCCGATACCTTCAATCAGCTTCAAAGCCAAGGGTTAACACTGGATAATGCCTATGGCTCAAATATTTTTACGGATATTAATGATACTGCCATCGCACAAGAGCGTATTTTGTCGAATGTTAATAACGGCTCGGGCAATCCTAGCATTCTTGTTAATATCAACGATAGTTCGCAACTAACGACGAGCGACTATAGTTTAACAATAGATGGTGGTGCAGGTGTGTATCACATTACACGTTTATCGGATAACACCGATGTAGCCTCTAACCTTGTTCCCACTACATTCCCTGCGACCATTTCTTTTGACGGATTGGATGTTGTGATTAGCTCCGGTGGGTTTTCGGGCGGTGATCAATTTTTAATTCAAGCGAATAAAACAGCCGCGCAAAATTTTTCAACAACTGGTTTGCAAGCAAGTGATGTTGCTTTAGCCATCCCTTTTGAAACGCAAAGTCATTTAGGTAATTTAGGCACAGCAACGATTAGCGCGGGTTCAATGTTAGGTCTAGAAAATGCAAGTGGCCAAGCGTTATCTTTGTTTTCTCAAGCCGGACAAATGTCACCACCATTGATTGTTAAGTTCACCTCAGCAACCACTTACGATATTTTAGATAATAGCGATCCGGGTAACCCTGTTACTTTATCACCGCCTATGCGCAATCAAATATATGTGCCGGGTACTCAAAATAGTTTGTTTTCTACCGATAGTGGTGAAACATTAGTGAGTAGTGCGGGAGCTAATATTGGCTTGCCTGCCGGTAGCACACAGGCGACTCAAGCGGCACTTAAGCCATCTGCTACAGCGCCGGCGTTTGGTGGTATTGATTTTAGCAATACGGCTAATCAGTTTTCGTTTGATGTAGTGGTGTCTAATACATTAGCCGGTGCTAACGATGGCACATTTAATGTCACTATCGAGTCCGCTAGTATTACCAACAATACAGAATTATTGGCCGCCATTAATAATGATCTGAGTTTAGGCGGTAGTGACGTTCGTGCCTATATCACAGATACCGCGCAAGGTGGCGCGTTAGCGTTTGCATCACCGACTCATGGCGTGGGTGATATCGTATTACAGAATTATAACGGTGATCCAGATGGTACCTTAGATAATGCGCCCGCTGGACAAGCAAATACATTGCTAGGTTTTGGTGTGGAGGCGACGACATCTACAACAGGATTTACCACCGTTGCTAATGTGAATGGAATAAGTGGAATCGGTCTCGGGACGAATAATTATCCCGTAGAAACGTTAACGGTCGTCACAACCAACCCAACAACAGGGACGAGCAGTTCACAAAATATTTTTACGACGGCTGGCGCTAGTGCAAGAACCACGGCCAATCAGCTATCTAACTTAACCGGTGTAAATGCCAATGCTTCTAATTATATGGAGCTAAGCGGCTCCGCATTAACATTAACCGAGCCGCTACAATTAACGTTAAACGGTGAGTCACTGATTAATTACGACGCAGGATTAATTGCAGCGTCTGTGCCTTCGCCTGCACTGAATAATGGTGAAGATTTTAACGATTATTTAGCGGACGAAATTAACAACAATTCCAACTTACAGGCGCTAGGTATTTACGCAACGAGTGCATATGATGCGAGTACAGATACCTTTCATGTCAGTATAAATTCTCCATTAGGTGATGATTTTTCTGTTGAACTCACTGCTGCCGCAACAGGCGGTGGGAGTGTATCGGTCAACGATGGTGTAGGTACGAATGTCGCCTTAACCGGTAGCGGCACGAATACCTCGTCTCAGGTAGTGATCGGCGGCCGTATTGATGTCAGCTTATCAGGTGATGTTAGTCTTTCAACTAATCCAGAAACCAGTTTGTTATTCGGTGATAGCTCAGCGGACGGTTTTGCACAAACGGCTTATATGGGCATTCAAGCGACTATCTCTGGCACGCCTCAAGCAGGTGATTATTTTACCTTAGGTTTCAATACGAATGCAGAGTCTGATAACCGCAACGGTATTTCCATGTCGGGCTTACAGCAAGCATCGACAATAGAAGGTGAAACCCAAAGCTTTCAAGAAACTTACAATAAACTTGTCGAGACTATTGGTATTAATGCCAATAGCTCACAAAATAATGCCGAAGCCGCGGCGAATGTTTTAGAGCAAACGACGAGCTTACGGAATTCTATTTCTGGCGTTAATTTAGATGAAGAGGCGGCAGATTTAATTCGCTATGAGCAACTGTACTCTGCTAATGCACAAGTGATAACCGTCGCACGAGATTTATTTGATCGATTGCTTAGTAGCTTTTAACGGACAGTCATTTTTAAGCAAGGGCGGCCTGTAAATAATAGCCGTTTTAAACCGATATAAGAGAAAAGATTATGCGTATATCTACTCTGCATATTTATAACTTAGCCAACAATAGTATGGCTGACGCCAACAGTGCGATTATCAAAACACAAGAGCAGTTATCAACAGGTAAGCGTGTCTTAACCGCAGCTGACGATCCCGTAGCAGCAACACAAATACAGCAGCTAACGGACAACCTCGCTCAAGTTGATCAATATACTAAAAATATTGCCACTGCTGAACATAATTTAGCCGAAGAAGAAACCGCGTTAAGCAACGTGACTAATTTAATACAGCGCATTAAAGAGTTAGCGGTGCAGGCAGGTAATACCGCAAGTTTATCAGAAAGCGAATACGATGCTTTAGCCACAGAAGTAGACTCTCGAATGAATGAACTGGTGGGGCTAACCAATAGCCGTAATGCCAACGGAGATTATATTTTTGCTGGATATAAAAGCCAGTCACCGGCCTTTGTGGGGGATAGTGTAAATGGCTATCAATATATGGGTGACGAAGGATCGATTAATATCAAAGTAGATGATAATACTTTTGTAAAAGCCAGTGACTCAGGGAAAAATATTTTTGTCGATATTCCCAGCGCAGAAAATACGGTGTTTACTTCAGCCAATCCGAATAACCGTTCAACGCCTGCCATTACTGTGTCTATGGGTGATGTGGTTGATCAGCAAGCCTATGATGATTTTTATCCAGAAGATATGGTGATTACCTTTAACGAAGACAGTAACCTAACGCCCGCGGCAAGAAATTTTACTGTCACAGAAAAATCAACGGGTAAAATTATTGCAGAAAATCAACCCTATGCAGCAGGCGAAGCCTTAGTGTTTAATGGCGTATCTGTGACGATTACGGGTAATCCTGCAGCAGCAGACACAGGGACAGGCTTAGCGGGTGATCAAGTGTTTATTGACTCTACTGCTACTCAAGATGTATTAACCACGCTTATGCGTTTTCGCGATGCCATGCAAGGTTTTGATGGCTCGCAAGAATCCAGAGAGCGAGTGTCTGCTAATGTTGCCGTGACATTAGAAAACCTAACAACCGTGCAAGATTCTGTTTCAAAAACCGTGACCGAGATAGGTGCACGCATGAACACCTTGGAAAGCACAAAAGAGCAGCACTTAGATACGGAATTAGTATCTAACACTATTTTGTCTGATATTCGTGATTTGGATTACGCAGAGGCTGCCAGTAGGCTGTCGGCACAAACACTGGTGTTGCAAGCAGCGCAGGCGACATTCATTCGTATTACCGAGTTGAACTTATTTTCTCGATTGTAGTTTTCTATTTATTTAAACCTATTTTTTTCCTATAAAATTATTTTTCCAAATAAAATTCATTCGCTTTTTGGTTTTTCTTCAGTGTAATTAACGCCGTTTTGTATTCGGTATTTTTCTCATTCGCTAAGGTATTTATTTGCTGATTTAATCGGTTCATTTCTTTTATTATTTCGATCAATACATGCTGATCATCTTTTCCATCTTGGCTTACCAATGACTGTATTTCGGTAATTAACTGCTGTCTTTCGGCTTCTTTTTCTGCCAGTAAATCCCACTGATCACTTTTGGCCATGTCGCACATTACTTTTGTTATTTCTAACATAGATAAAAAAATATTCTTTTTCATAAATAAACTCCTCTAAAGAAAAGTACAAGATCATTGCCATATAAAAACGATGTTTTATGTAGAGCGGCAAAATATTGCCAACTATCATTAATCATTCTCTTTTCCTGTATAGAGTATAGAACATATTTGATAAGTGACTGTTATTTTTGATTTTTTTTAAATTGGCATAAGCGTTGCTTTGTTTTACTTATCTATTATTTTATTCCTCATACCTTATATCAGGAGATAGGCTATGCCTTTAGTAATTAATACCAACGTATCTTCGCTCAACTCTCAGCGACAAATGATGACATCCGGAAAAGAATTGGATCAGGCAATGGAGCGTTTATCCTCTGGTAAGCGTATCAACTCAGCAGGTGACGATGCCGCAGGCTTATCCATTGCCAACCGCTTCACCTCACAAATTCGTGGTTTAGATCAAGCGGTGCGTAATGCAAATGATGGTATATCATTGATCCAAACCGCAGAAGGTGCCTTAGACGAATCAACCAATATACTGCAACGGATGCGTGAGCTGGCTATACAATCATCGAATGGTATTTATTCTGATGTTGACCGAGCGACATTAGATGCTGAGGTTCAGCAACTAGTGGCAGAGCTAGACCGTATCGCAGAAACTACCAGTTTTAATGGCCAAAAGATCTTGGACGGCACATTAGGTAGTGTTGACCTGCAGATTGGTGCTGAAGCAAATGAAACAGTGTCTTTTTCTATACAAGAAATGAATACCCAGTCGCTGGGACTGGGAGCTACATCATCAGACCTTAGTGGTTCAACATTTAATGCATCGAGTAGCATCGGTAATGGTGATGTATTAATTAATGGCGCTGCACTTAACGCACATGATTTTGCCAGTGATAATCTTGAAGATCTATTTAATGATATTAATACTAATATCGCTGGTGTGACAGCCAGTGGTTTTAATATTATAGCCGCGACAGCAGTGGGCGATGGAGTCTTATCTGGCGGCGACAGTTTTGACATTTTATTGACACCGATTGATGGTAGTCCTGGAGTGACTTATTCCGTTACTGATACGGGTTCTTTGTCGGAGATGGTTGATGCTATTAATAGCAAAACTGGCGGATCAGTGATTGCTGCTATTAGTACAGAAGGTAGATTAACATTATCTAATTCAACTGGTGCAACAATGACCATAACTGATGATACGACAAGCGATGCAGCGTCGGGTGGGTTAAATGGTGCTTTTGAAGGTTCTCTAGCGCTTAAATCTGATGATGGCAGTTCAATCACTGTCACTAAGGGCGCTAACGGAACGGATCTTGATTTAGAAAATTTAGGTTTTCGTGAAATGGCCGCGGCAGGCCAAGTCCTGAGTGAAGAGCTTAGTACAGGTGAGCAAACAACAGCTCTGAACCCGAATGATTTAATCATTAATGGCGTTGGAATCACAGCAACTAATGCAAGCGATGGCCATAACCTTTCAAATAAAGTGGCAAATATTAATGCGGTAACCGATCAAACGGGAGTGTCAGCTTCCATTACTGCTCAAGATTCCTTTGATATTGATCTCACTCGTTCTTTCGCAACCGTTACGGCTTCTGATACGGGTACTGCAGCTAATATTGCAGGTTACACTGATGATGGCACTGATGTATTAAACTTGAATGGTATTGATGTGACAACAGAAGTAATGGCAGGCTCTGCAGCTGATGGCGTAGAAGGTATCGCCGAAGCCCTAAATGATTTGACTGCTAGCACAGGCGTCTCTGCTAGCGTCAACCTGAGCGGTCTTTTAGAATTAAAATCAGATGGTAACGTAAACTTAACGGTTGTTGGTGGTGGAGATTGGACTGACTTAGGTACAGGCTTAGTGACTACATCAGCAACAACTAATGGTGGCTTGGGCACAGATGATGGATCGTTGATTATTAACGGGTTTCAAATTGCCAATATTGATCTAGATACAGTTGATAATGCAATATCAGAAATTAATGCGGCTTCTGCCAATACGGGTGTTACCGCTAGCTTAGACGACAACGGCGAAATCAAATTTTCAGGTACATCTCAAATTGTACTTCAGGCGGGTAGCGAAAATGGTCAAGGCACTGCCACCGCACTTGGAATCGCTTTTGTTGACAATAATATCAGTACCGGAGATGGTGACTCAGGTACAGAAGGTGCTGATACATTGGTATTGCAAGCTCGCTTGCAGTTGGTGAGTGAAGACGATGCACCTATAAGCCTTGAATTAACTGCAAACGGTAGCACCGCTACAGGACTCAGTAATCTTAATACTGATTTGAGTAGCACGGTAACAGGTTCAGCATTATCAAGTATTAGTGTTGCTACTTCAGCGGGTGCACAGGCTTCTATTGATGCGATAGATAACGCATTAGAAACAATTAACTCTACTCGATCTGAATTAGGTGCTATTAATAACCGTCTCGACTTTACGGTATCTAATTTGTCGAATGTGTCTGAGAACGCTTCAGCCGCACGCTCGCGTATTATGGATGCCGACTTCGCCGCAGAAACCGCAACATTAAGTCGTGCGCAAGTATTGTCGCAAGCCTCACAAGCGATGCTCGCGCAAGCGAATGCGCAACCACAGCAAGTATTATCTTTACTTCAAGGCTAATAACCCACACTCTTTGAACGATAAGGCAGCTATATTTTTTAGCTGCCTTTTTAGTGGCTGTTTTTTCTTACACTGCTTGCTCTTAACCGTCTTATATTTTGAGACCTTTGCACGAAGCATTACAAAGGCCTCAATTTATTAGATAATAGTGCGATCCCATAATAGCCACTGAAAAATATTTATGTCTTGGAAAAATC
>Ga0233426_10002073_pt1 | contig 17251 bp, 20 predicted proteins | sample SI_118_April2016_6_FD_179875 | JGI IMG/M metagenome (GOLD analysis project Ga0233426, IMG submission 179875) | Seawater microbial communities from Saanich Inlet, British Columbia, Canada - SI_118_April2016_10_MG | ecosystem: Environmental > Aquatic > Marine > Inlet | place: Canada: British...
CTTCCCTTTCCGAACAGAGAAGTTAAGCCCATCTGCGCAGATGGTACTGCCTATTGGTGGGAGAGTATGTCGTCGCCTTCTTCAAAGACCCGTAACTTATGTTATGGGTCTTTTTTTTTGCTGTAAAGTCAACGAAAATTTGAAGTGGGTGCTTAGTAGGAGTGGTGTTTTTAACTATAAAGCTTTGTTATATCCTTCCAAGTGATGAGTTGAATGTTATTTTTCTGGAGCCTTTCTTTATTCTCTTCACTTGTAAATGATTCCAAGTCTAGTTGTCTCCATTCTGATCCATAATTCGGATGGTTTGTAGTTATTCCTTTCATTTCATCATCATCATATGCCGGATGTATTAAAATCATATTGAGACCAGCATCTAATTTGTCGAGTACGTTCCTATAGTATTCTTTCAGTAAACCAGCCTCAAAATCCGTAAACATACCATAATGAACTTTATCAATAACCAGATCATCCTCATAGATATTTACAAGAGGATCTAAACCAGACATTTTCATTATTTCTTTACTGATTAAAACAGGTAGACCATACTCTTCACCTAATGCCCGGTAAATATTCATTACCTCGGTACTTATTCCAACACTATACATATGAGAATCTATATGGGTAGGGTTTAGTCCAAATGCATATGCTTTTTCGATTTGAGCTTTAAGTTCTTTCTTGATATCTTCAGTAGTGGCATTTCTTCTTAATTCTTCTCTGCTTCTATAAAAGAACCCTGCTTCATTTACCAAACTTGGTACTTTCGATATTGGTAGCACAGGTCCGAATTTATAATTTTTCCATTCACAAGTCAGTGTCAAATGAACTCCATTATCATATTGTGGATTGCTTTTTGCGAACACCGCCATTTCATAAAACCATGGACAGGGTACCATGATGCTGTACGAATTCACAATTCCATTTGTAAGTGCTTGTATGGTAGCCCTATTCTCTGAATGTGACAACCCCGCATCGTCGGCATGGATCATTAAAAGTTTAGTTGTTTTATCAAAACCAAGTTTTTCGGACAGAGTCATTGTTCAGTATTTTTATGTTATCTATTCTAAAGATCATAAAATTATACCAAACCCACTTTATATACCAAACTTTTGATAGTAACATTGAGAAGTGCATATTTAAACTCAAATTGAGTTTAAGCAAAAATGAAGCTCAATTTGTTTCTTTTAGCTTTTATAGAAAATTTTTCTAATAGCGATGAAGACAAGCACCATAAGAGTGTAGCCTAAAAAGAATGGAAGAATGTAGCTCTTTAAATTCAATACAAGTAAAGTAGCAATAAGTAGTAATTGAAATCCTAAGCCAAAGGTAGAAACACTGGTCATAAACCATTTTGGTAATGCTGCTCCTTTGTGTGCGTTACTATCCAAAGTATATATGGTTTTATCGAAAGCACCATAAAGCACTTTATACATTCCAAAAAGAATATTCACATGCTTTTGCTTTTCACCAGGGAGAGCAATCGGTGTTTTGTTTTCGAATACACGACTCGTGGTATCGCCATCAAACTTATTTCTTAGAATCACATAATAGTAATTGTACAGTGTGCCCTGCAGCTGCAAGCCTAAGAATGCACCAATGCAAATCCAAATAGGCGTGCTGGCAATATACCCTATAGCGATAAAGAATAGGGCGTTTAAAAGAATATCAGCAACCGAGTCTAGGTAGCGCCCTGTATAGGAAGGCTTTTGTTTTACACGAGCCAATTCTCCGTCTGCTGCGTCAAGGATAGATTTTAGAATTAGAAAGAAAGCTGCTAACCAATAATGACTATGTACAATGCAGTAAATAGCAAATATACCAGCTATTATAAAAGCAATTGTAACGTGAATAGGAGTGAATGTGGTGTTTTTTAGTGCGTTGGCAATAACTTTTGCGAATGGCCTTCCATAATCTGAAAGATCAATAAATTTATGCTCTTTGGGTAATTTTGACATTGAATATCATAGCATTTTTTTTTGTGGAATATACCATTCTAGATTTCTTCAAAGATACAATTAATTCATAAGGATTGAATTGGTTATGAAGTGAAAGTGATTTGGAACAGCATGCTTTATTTTGTGATAATAAACTTTTATACGATCACTTCTAGTTAAAGTAAAAGATTGCTTCTTGTATAGCCCCTTCAATCGGTGTAAAGCCCATGTTCAATTCATTTGTAGCCTTGCTATTGCCGTAAAAATTATTGATCCTTAAAACAGCTAAATTAGCGCTGGACACATTTGTTTTTATTTTAAAAAATCGAAGAATATCTCCAAGAAAACCTAGAGCATAAAGCAATAAATCGGGAATAGGAATTAAGAGTGTATGCTGTTTGTTTTGCTCTATTATTTTCTTGAAAAGAGTTTTATAGCTTAGGTTTTCATTAGCTAAGATCAATTTATGTCCACTTTCTTTTAGACTAAAAGCTTTAATGATGCCATGAACAACATCGTTTACTGCCACTACATTTTTCCCACCCGAAGGGTAGAACGCAACCTTCTTGTTGAGTACCGCAAGGATTAATTTTCCAGAACTGGGTTTGGTATCATTTGCACCTATCATAAAGGTAGGACTTAGGGTTACTGTATTGATTTTTGAGCTTGCGGCATCGATACACTTTTGTGCTTCGGCTTTGCTTTGTGCATAGAACTCCATAGGTAATATAGGCTTCTGTCGCTACAGGCGATGGCGTGTTGTTTCCAGGACTGATTTCATATTCAATGGTGTGTTTCTCGGCAGAACTCCACTCTTCAGGATTGACTACTCCATCAAAGGTTGGAGGTGTGTTTTGGGCAAAAGCAAGAAAAGGAAATAATAAGAAAAGGGGGCTGATTCTCATGATTAATTATTTATTTATAAGACGCCCTTAGAAATAAAATGTTACACTACTTTTAGTTAATAATTTAAAAGAATATGTTAAAATTTATAGACCCAACAGAACGATGGAATGTTTTCACCCATGCTTTAGGTGTAATTCTTGGAATTGGGGTTTCCATTTATTTTTTTACTCAGCACGCTGCTGAAGTTTCAAGAGTATTGATTGCTTTAGGGGTTTACTGTTTTTCATTAGTTTTTTTATTTTCAGCTTCAACCATGTATCATGCAGTTTCTGGAGATATAAAACTAACTTGGCGTAAAATCGATCACATCGCTATTTTATTCTTGATCGCTGGTACCTACACTCCAGTTACGCTTACCTTACTCTATGAGACTTCGGGTGTTTGGATTTTAACAGGTGTTTGGAGTATTGCTGCTGTTGGTTTTGTTTTTAAAATTTTCTATACCGGTCGGTTTGAAATTCTATCCTTAATAATGTATCTCGGAATGGGGTGGTTCATTCTTTTAGATGCTCAAACGGTATGGGAGTTGTTTTCTGCAAATGCTTTTATCTTTTTAATTCTAGGAGGCTCTTGTTATACCATTGGGGTTTTCTTTTATCGGTGGAAAGGTTATAAAGAAGCGCATGCTATATGGCATGTGTGGGTATTAGCTGGTGCGCTTTCCCATGCATTTATGATTAATGAAATCTTATTAATTAATTGAAATACGTTAAGAAAATAGCGAGATGGGTATTTGGAAGCCTTTTTATTTTGGTACTACTTGCTATGGGATTAACCCATTTGATGGAGCAACAAACGACTCTCTCAGAACTTACAAATCATTTTGATACAACTGGTTTTCAACCTGAAGAACATAAAACCGTATTCGAAGAAGGAACACTCTATCATGTTACCTATGGCGATTCGACTAAGACCCCATTGCTTTTAATTCATGGCTCTCCAGGAGATTGGACCGCTTGGAAGGAGTTGATGGTTCAGCCAGAAGTTTATACAAACTATTTTATAATTGCAATAGATCGAATTCCGTATCACCAAACTACAATCAAAGGCTCTTATTCATTAATAGAGCAAAGTGATTATCTAAAACCTATAATGGATCGATATTGTTCTCCATGTGTTGTTGCCGGGCATTCCTATGGTGGAGCATTAGCTCTTCAAGTAGGAGCTGTTTATCCAAATCAAGTTGCAGCTGTACTCAGTATCTCAGGAACCATAGCCGCTCCTTTTCAAAAGCCTAAATGGTATAATCGAATTTTAGACTCTCCACTTCAATACCTAATTGCTCCTTTTTTCCGAGCCAGTAATAATGAAATGCTTCGTCTCTCAGATGATTTGTATGCATTGGAAAAACAATTGGTATCTATTAAAACACCATTATTTTTTATACAAGGAGGAGCAGATTTTTTAGTAGCTCCAGAGTCGGTTACCTATTTGCAATCCAAAATACCAGATGCTGATAGTGTGGTGTATTATGACGTATTACGCGATCATTTTGTTATTTGGTCAGAGCTACCAATTGTCCTTGAAGCTTTGGATACAATTCGTTTAAAACTTAGTTTGTAAAGTGAACGTCGCCTTTTCCGGTAATGCGTTTGTGAATCTTAGGCATTCCCATACAATACACATTGGCGTTACCAATAATATCCACTTCTAGGCGTCTTAGTGCAGTAACTTCGCAACTTCCTTTGCCTTCTATCTTGATTTCTACATTTTGGGCAGCAATAGGGTAGCCGTTAAAAGATCCATTCCCTTTTATATTGACTTTTAAAAGATCCACTTCTTTTATTTCCTTGTAACTTATAATATGTGCTCCTTCTTGCAAGCTAATATCCAATACATTTAATCCCTCTAGCTCATTTAACGCAACCTTACTATTGCTCTTTACTTGAATTTTTAACTTCTGTAGGTTTTTAAAATCGGCAACTACAGTATTGCTTTTTTCTGCTAAGGTGAATGCTGTTATTTGAGGTGTTGTGACTATTATTTCCAGAGGAATGGTTGGAGTGCAATAAGGTGATCGTAGTTCAATAATTAATTTTTTATTTTCTACACCAGTATAGAGACTATCTACCAAAGTACTATTTCCTTTTAGCGAAATAGAGGCTTCTTTTCCTTGTTCAATGGTTACATTACCTTTGATATAGAGGCCGATTTGATCAAAATCATCAAGTAGAATCTTTTTTTCAATAGGTGTGTTACTGTCTATAATACAGCTAAAATCTTCTTCACTTTCACATGAAAGTAAAAATACACTTGTAATTAGACCGCTTAAAAAATAGATGTACTTGGTACCGAAGAAATTTGAAATAGTCATAAAATATAATAGTTATGTTATAAGTTGGAAAGACTATCAAAGGAACTGGGTATTTGAAAAAAAACCCTGCAAAGGGGGGGCTTTGCAGGGCTCTTAAAACAAATAATTAACTTAGGTTAAGTTCAAATATGTACTGTTGATTAGTATTTCCTTGTTTATTACTGTAAAGATGCCTCAAAGCGAAGTAATGCCCAATGTAGGGTGTAGTAAATGGTTGCAATGAATTTATAGATGGTATGCTTGGTGTAATATTCGGTAAAATATTGTTTTACAGGATAGCTGCTATAAAAATCCCAGTTAGGATTGCAATGAATTTTCTGATGTTAAAGACATGACCTGCTGAACTTTCAAACAGAATGGTAGTAGATATGTGAAGTAAAACACCAACCACAACTGCATCAATAGTTGTTGTAATAGATTCGAATGCATGGATGTTTTCTTTTACAAAGCCACCTAGGGGAGTCATGATCGCGAAAATAAATAAGGCCAAAACCTTTTGATAGTTTGGTGTTTGTGTTTCCCAAAGTAATAGGGTAATTACCATTCCAATTGGAGTTTTATGTACTATGATTCCGATTAGGAGTTCGGGTTGTTGTGTAAGCGGCATTCCTTCCATAAAGGCATGAATACAGAGACTACTGATAAGGACCCAAGGCAGTTTATTACTTTTTGTATGGTGCGTATGTCCGTGTTCTGCTCCTTTTGAAAATAATTCCAATAAAATTTGAAATACAATTCCGATCATAATCCAAATTCCTGGATTATTATTAGGGTCTTCAAAAATATGCGGCAACATATCTATAACAATAATGGATAGAAGAAAAGAACCACTAAATGCTAGAATAAGCTTCATCCCGAGTGGAGCCTTTGGGCGAAAGTAAAGGGCAATAACTGCTCCGAAAAAGACGGCAATAAAGGGGAGTAATAAATTGAGCTGCATAAAGGATTTGTGAAGGTTAGGTTTCCCTTCGTTTATTGGGCAAAATTAAACTATTTTTGATAGCAATAAAAAAGGGAATGGAAAGTAATTTTAAAATGTTAGCCAAAACATTCTACGGAATGGAAGGCTTGTTAGCCGAAGAGCTCAAAAATATGGGCGCTCAAGATGTAGAGGAAGGTAATCGTGTGGTTCATTTTGCTGGAGATAAGGGCTTTATGTATAAGGCTAATATGAGCTTACGTACGGCATTGAAGATTTTAAAACCGATTCATACTGCTCGAATTACCAACGAACATGAGTTATATAATATGGTATATGACTTTCCGTGGCAAGATTATCTAACTCCAGAAAACTCTTTAGCAATCGATAGTGTTGTTTTTGGAGAAAATTTCACCCATTCGCTATATGTTTCTCAAAAAGCAAAAGATGCTATTGTAGATCGTTTTAGAGCTGATACTGGAGAACGACCGGATGTAAATCTGGACCATCCAGATCTTCGAATCAACATTCATATTGATAAAGATTTATGTACTATTTCTTTAGATAGTTCAGGAAGTTCCCTTCATCATAGAGGATACAGAACCGCTACCAACATTGCTCCACTAAATGAAGTGTTGGCAGCTGGTATCATCATGTTGTCGGGCTGGGACCAAACGGTCGATTTTTTAGATCCTATGTGTGGTAGTGGAACAGTATTGATTGAAGCTGCAATGTTGGCTTGTAATATTCCAGCAAACATCAACCGTAAGGAATTTGCTTTTGAAAAATGGAATGATTGGGATGAAGAATTATTTTATAAAATAGAAGAAGCTCAGATTAGTAAAATCAGAGGTTTAGCAGGTACTATATCTGGTTTTGACAAAGCACCATCAGCGATAGAAAAAGCGCGTGAAAATATTCGTAATGCCAATTTAGATGAATTCATTACAATCGAAAAAAACAATTTCCTCTATGCAGAAAAGGAAACTGATCGCCCTTTACATATTGTCAGCAATCCACCTTATGGGGAACGTCTAGAAGGCGATATGAATCTGTTTTATTCAGAAATAGGAGATACGTTGAAACAAAAATATCCCGATACACAAGCCTGGTTAATCAGCGCTAATATGGAAGCCCTAAAGCATATTGGATTGCGTCCTACGCGTAAAATCAAACTTTTTAATGGAAAGTTGGAAACCAGATTATCGCTTTACTCTATTTATAAAGGAACCAAGAAACTTCATAAACTAAAACAAGAAGAATCATGAATGTAAAAAGAAAAGCCCTGTTTTTTAATCTCATTTGTTTTGGACTTTTATTTGTTTTAGTTAAAACAATAATCGGCACTTTAATTCCAATGTCTTACATTCCATTGATCGCTTTTTCAGCCTTGTTAGCAAGTGTATTCTCTCCGAAGTTTTTAGTGAATAAAGGAAAGCTGTATATTAAAATCCCTTTGGTTAAGGAGCCTCGGGAACTTTAGCTTTTCTAAAGCGAAAAGGTAAGGAGTAGGTGAGTGTATAGTTAAAACTCGCACCAAATTTATTTTGATCGGTAACCGCATTGAATCCAGGAACATATAGGTTTCCAAAATTTACAGGTTGTGCGTCAGTAAGAATTCGGTGTACGCGTAAACTGAGTCCTAAATAAAATTTGGATGTAATTTCTACCTTAGTTCCAAAAATAACTTCAATCCAACCTGTACTCAATGTTTCTCGTTCGCCATTGGCAAATCCAACGCTGGTTGTTGGAGTATCCCAATAGTGATGCGTTATATAAACCAAATAGTCGTTTAGCGTGTGTTTATGGATACTCCTTGCGAATCGAAGGCCAATAAAAATATCATTGTTCAACCCAACCCAATTGTTAAACATATTATAGTCTATTCCTAATTTGATGTAGCTCCCTGAAGTAGAAAAATTCAATTGTTCGGATTGAATGGTTCTTTGCTCGTTTCCGATTTCGGCAGCGACGTATAGGCGCTCTCCAACCTTGAGATCTCCAACAATTTCGAGGCCTCGATACTCTTTGTCAAATTGCGAACGTATGGGCTTATAGAGGTCAATACCTGCTCTTAATGCATAGGTAATAGGCTCTTTTCTTTCTTTTTTAGGTTTTACTTCTTCTTTTTCTTGAGCAAGGGTTCCCCAACTCAAAAACAAGCTGCTAATGATAAATAGCCAGGTGAGTCTGTTGTTCATTGGAAACGGTGTCAATTAATATTTCAAAGGATTCTATCCAATTTGGTGCAGCTGCTGGATAGGATATAGGGTTGTCTTCTAGAATGAAATTTGCACGATAACCACAGGATCGGTTAAGGTATTCATCATAACGGCTGTAGTTAAACTGTAAAGTATCGCCTACAGTAGTACTCACCGTACTGGTTTTGAGTAAAAAGGCATATTGTGTAAAAGCCGCTTGGGTTTTTAATGGAAGTACTAGGGAATCGGTGGTTAGAGTGACCAATGCTCGTTCTTGACCAACACCATAAATTGTGATGGAGTCTGCTGCTTTCGAATTAAGGCGATTGTCTTTGTCAAATAAGCGGACGATAAGTCGGGGAGTACTTGGTGTTTCGATCAAGCAAATATCATCTTTTTCACAGCTACTAATAAGGTAGCTACATAAGAGAAGGAATACGAAAGGGGCACATCGGTTTTTCATCATATCTTCTGCAAAAGTACAACATTTTCTACATGATGCGTTTGCGGAAACATGTCAACTGCTTGAGAGGCAACCAAACGATACTGTTCTTTCATCAGAGATAAATCACGCGCTTGAGTTGCACTGTTACAACTCACATATACAATACGATCTGGACTGAGGTCTAATAATTGTTGTACAACATCTTTATGCATTCCATCGCGAGGAGGATCGGTAATTACAACCGAAGCTTTTCCGTGGCGGTCAATGAATTCTTCAGTAAAAATCGCTTTCATATCACCGGTTTCAAAGAATACATTATCTATTTTATTGTGAACTGCATTCGACTTTGCAGCATTAATAGAATCGGGAACAACATCTACCCCAACAACTTTTTGTGCTTTTTGTGCAACAAATTGTGCAATGGTACCTGTTCCTGTATATAAGTCATAGACCAATTCATCGCCTTGTAAATCGGCAAGTTCACGAACAACTTTGTAAAGTTCAAATGCCTGAAGCGAATTGGTTTGGTAAAATGACTTTGCAGTAATTCTAAACTGTAAGGCTTCCATTACTTCGGTAATGTAGTCTTGTCCTTTATAGCAAACAATTTCTTGATCGTATAGGGTGTCATTCGCCTTTCCGTTGATGACGTATTGTAAGGAAGTAATATCTGGAAATTCTTGCGCCAGTGCATCGAGAAGGGGAAATAGGATAGTGTCTTCTTTATGGAATACTTGAAGAACGATCATCACCTCTTCGGTCGAAGTAGTTCGAATCATAAGACTTCGTAAAAATCCAGCTTTGTTTTTTGGATCAAAAAAACTAATGCTATTTTCATGTGCATAAGCTCGGACAAAATTCCGAATTGCATTGGAAGGATCGGCTTGAAGATGACAGGTCGATACATCTACTATTTTATCCCACATTCCAGGCTTGTGAAAGCCTAAAGCATTCCGATTGAATTCTGCTCCAGAATCTACTTCTTCTTTGGTGAGCCACCGTTGGTTTGAAAAAGAAAATTCCATTTTATTACGATACCAATACGGGTTTTCAACCGGGAGGATGGGCTTGAGTTCGGGAAGTTCGAGGCCGCCAATACGCTTTAGGTTCTCCGAAACCTCTTTTTGTTTGAAAAGTAGCTGAGCATCGTATTTCATATGTTGCCATTTACAACCACCACAAACACCAAAATGCTCACATACAGGTTCTGTTCTGTGTTCTGAAAGGGTATGGAATTTAACAATATTGCCTTCGTAAAAACCTTTTCTTTTTTTGTAGGTAGCGATATCTACAACATCACCAGGCACACCGCTTGTTAAGAAAATAATAGCGCCTTCATCGGTCTTAGCAACCGTCTTCCCTTTTGATGCTGTGTCTACAACTTTTACTCTTTCAAATAGTTCATTTTTACTACGTCTTCCCATGCCGTAAAAATAAGGTTTTATAAACCGTTTTGGCAATAGAATTATTCAACAAGATTTAATTTTTTATAATTAGATTAATTGTAAGTTTGTCTTGGATGATTTCTCTCCCAATATTACAAGAAGGAATTTATATTAAAAACGTTAAAAAACTTTAATATGGAATCTACTATCCAAAAAAACTCTCAGTATCATTTAGATTTAGAGGCTCAATACGGAGCTCATGACTACCACCCACTTCCAGTTGTATTAGCCAAAGGTGATGGCGTTTATTTATGGGATGTTGAAGGTAAAAAGTACTATGACTTTTTGTCTGCCTATTCTGCTGTAAATCAAGGGCATTGCCACCCAAAAATAATTAAAACAATACAAGAGCAAGCATCAACCTTGACCTTGACGTCTAGAGCTTTTCATAATAACCGTTTAGGTGAGTATTTGAAGTTTACTACAGAATACTTTGGTTTTGAAAGCCTTCTTCCAATGAATACAGGAGCAGAGGGAGTCGAAACCGCAATTAAAATCACCCGTAAATGGGGACATACAATCAAAGAAATTCCTGAAGGACAAGCACAGATAGTGGTTTGTGACAATAACTTTCACGGAAGAACAACGACCATTATTTCATTTTCTTCTGACGCAGGATCTAAAAATCATTTTGGACCACACACGGGAGGATTTATCCACATACCGTATAACGATACTGAGGCTTTAGAACAAGTACTTCAAGACAACCCAAATGTAGCAGGGTTTTTGGTAGAACCCATTCAGGGTGAAGCTGGAGTTTACACACCAGATGACGACTTTATTGCTAAAGCACGTGCCGTTTGTACACAATACAATGTACTGCTGATTGCCGACGAGATTCAAACTGGAATTGGCCGCACGGGGGCTTTATTAGCTGTGTGTGGTAATTGTAGTTGTGAAGCGCAGTGTGAACGACAGGAAGCGACTTACATACGCCCAGATTTATTGATACTCGGTAAGGCTTTGAGTGGAGGGGTATATCCTGTTTCTGCCGTATTAGCCGATCGCGCTATTATGGATGTAATTCAGCCAGGTCAACACGGAAGTACCTTTGGTGGAAACCCAATGGGATCTTCGGTAGCTAAAACTGCTTTAGAAGTTATACGAGACGAAAAATTGACACAGAATGCACGTACCCTAGGTGATCTTTTTAGAGCCCAAATGAATGTGTATATTGCAGACAGTAAAATTGTTAATTTAGTTCGCGGGAGAGGATTACTCAATGCAATCCTAATCAACGATACAGAAGACAGTAAGACCGCATGGAATATTTGTTTGCGATTACGAGATAAAGGCTTACTTGCCAAGCCTACCCACGGAAACATCATCCGATTTGCCCCACCTCTTGTAATAACAGAGGAACAATTACTTGATTGTATTCAAATTATTACCTCAACCTTAAAAGAGTTTGAACCCAGTGGTTCTTAATGACGAAAAAAAATAGGTAATGGTTAAAAATGTTTATTTTGATAATGCGGCTACCACACCCATACGAGCAGAAGTAGTAGATGTTATGCACGAGGTACTGAAGGACAACTTTGGAAACCCTTCTTCGACTCATGCCTTTGGTCGTTCAGCTAAAGCACAAATCGAAACGGCACGTAAGGGTATCGCAAAACATTTTAATGCCCATCCGCAAGAAATTATTTTCACTTCTGGGGGTACCGAATCTGATAATATGTTGGTGCGTTGTGCTGTACAAGATTTAGGTGTTGAAACTGTAATTACTTCTAAAATTGAACACCATGCTATCTTACATGCGGTTGAATATTTAGCGGAACGGAAACTAGCAACGGTACTTTATGTGAAAACCGATGCTGACGGTGCTGTTGATTATACTGATTTAGCCCATTTACTTGCTGCAGATGATTCCAAAAAATTGGTAAGTCTGATGCATATTAATAATGAAATAGGGACTATTTTGGATTTGGAACGGGTATCCAATCTCTGTAAAACCCATGACGCCTTGTTTCATACTGACGCCGTTCAAGGGGTAGGGCATTATGCAATAGACTTAGAACAAATAGCTGTCGATTTCCTTTCGGCAGCGGCACATAAATTTCATGGTCCCAAAGGTATTGGCTTTTCTTTTGTTCGCAAGAATTCTGGATTACAGCCTTTTATTTTAGGTGGCTCGCAAGAACGCGGTCTTCGCGCTGGAACAGAATCTGTGCACAACATCGTTGGCATGGCTAAGGCACTTGAAATTGCCTATGCTAAGCTTGAAGAAGAGCAACAGTATCTCAAAGAATTGAAGGCACATGCCATTAAACAACTGAACGATGCTTTCCCTGATATACACTTCAATGGCTGTTGTTCCGATATGGAACGCAGCACCTTTACTTTAGTAAACGTTGCTTTGCCAATTTCTGAAGAAAAAGCAAGCCTACTAAATTTTCATTTGGATCTTAACGGGATTGCATGTTCCAAAGGTAGCGCCTGCCAATCTGGGAGTGCCAAAGGTTCGCATGTTCTGGAAGAAGTTGTTCCTGTTGCCCTAAAGAATTGGCCTTCGATTCGGTTTTCTTTTTCGGTATTCAACACCCAAGATGAGGTTGATTACTTAGTGAAAACCTTGGCTACTTTTGCAAAGGAGTAGGGCGGTTATTTTTTCACAGCCTTTGCTTTTCTAAAGACCGTTGTTTCGTAGGTACTACTGTTTCCTTGCTGGTCTTCTACTTCTAGTTTAAAGTCCAATTGGGATTGATCAAAATCAATGTCATCAAACGCAAAAGTAAGTGTGTTATTTTTGGGTTCGTGTTCTAGCAAAATCCATTTACCGTTTATAGTGCCTTTGTAGGATTTGATTCCTGAAAAGTCATCTTCAATTTTTAATTTCAAAAAGGCATAATTACTCAACCATTGTTTGGGCTTAAAGTTTAGCGGCGTAATGCTCGGTGCAAGCGTATCTTTCGTTAAAACGTAGGTTCCAGGAATCCCGCCTTTACTGATGCGTTTTCCGTCTTTGGCAACAGAATATACATAATCTAGTTTTTTCTTCTTGTTGAGGCGTGCAATGCTCCAAGGGTTGGTTGCTAAAGAATCTACTTCAGGTGTTTTGAACTGAATCTCAAAGGTTCTTTGTAGTGCATCTGTTTTAGAGCCTACAAAAAGGCTGTCTTTTGTTGCTCGGATTTTAAAATCAACAGGTTCAAAGAATGTATTTTTGGGAAGATAGACTTCTTGATTTTCAAATTCAAAAAGATAATCCAATTCAGGATTCACAGTGTTTTCTGCAATTTGTTCTTTCTTTTCTTTGTCAGTTGCAACTTCTTTTTTGCCTTCGATATAACTCTCGACATAGGTTTTGTTTCCATGAAAATCTTCTAAGATTATTTGCAGTTGGTAGGAGCGACCAGCCTCAAAATTTAAAATCCCATTGGGTGCATCTTTCGGTAAAAAACTAAAGCCATAGGGGAGGTCTCGATACAGTTTTTGAATCCGAATACTTTCAGTTGCATAAGTCTTATAATCGATCAGTGTGCTGATGAATTTCCCGTCGTCAAAACTGATTTTATCAAAGGTGTATTGGATCATTTCTTTTCCGTTGAGACGAACAGCAATTTGATAAACCCCATTTTTATTGTAACTCAGATCTTGTCGATCGTACATGCGAAGTCCAATGCCGGTTTTTCCAGACCACGACTGAATTGATGAGGTATAGGTGCTGTCGTTTTTACGAATCAATCGAATTTTGTTTTTCTTCTTATGCCTCGGATCGTTTAGGTCATACCGATACATTGCTCTGATGACTGGGCGTTGGGTGTCTTTGATGTCGTACCCAAGCTCCAAGGGGTTGAGAGGAGTCTGCGCTTTGGTGTTTCGAAGTTCAAAGTGTAGGTGTGGCCCTAGCGAGCCTCCAGTATTTCCAGAATAACCAATAACCTCTCCCTGTTCTACGGTCAGTTCATTGGTTTTGAAATAGCTCTGAATGAGAAATTTTTCTTTTTTGTATTGCCGTTCCTTTATGATTTGTTCAATTTTAGGAGCAAATTTCTGCAGGTGTGCATAGACCGAGGTGGTTCCGTCTGCATGATCAATATACAGTGCCTTTCCATAACCAGTAACAGTTACTCGTATGCGCCGAATGCTTCCTGCCAAAATACTCTTTACAGGAAAGCCCTGGCGTCCTTGTGTTTTAATGTCCAAGCCGGCATGGAAATGACTGCCGCGTAATTCTCCAAAATTCCCAGATAACAAGAGGGGAATGTCTAGAGGGGGAGTAGCCTTTTGGGCATGGACAAAAAGAGAGAAAAATAGTAGGGCAACTCCTAGGGAGTTTTTAAATCGGTTGGTCATGGTAGCTAAGATAAAACATTCTCTTTTTTATCTGTTGGCTGTGGCTGGAATTTTTGATTTTATTAAAAATAGAATCTGGTATTGCTTTTCTCCATGATTAACCTCGGTTGTATTTAATGGATTGATCGTTTTTTTACTGTTTGGGAGCTGCTTATGAATTGCATATGTTATTTTCCTTAATGATAACGAAAAGCTGCAATCAAGATTTGGTCATTTTGATATTTGTAAACCAATGACATCGTCAATTGCTTCGTAAATTTAAGTAGCTTTTTGACATTCAAGTTCTATGTAAAGGGTAGCGGACTATTTTTTATAAATCATAGTTTTAATAATTTTAATGCGACTTACGTTACTGCGAAGAATTTTAGAATTTAAATTCGATTTTCAAATAACAGCATTATTATAACATCATGTAACGACTTTAAATTTTTTATCATGCCCATAGATAAATTTTTATGATGGATGCTAACATTAGTAAGGACCGACTAAAACAAATGCTTCTTCGATTGAGCCGCTTGAGATGGGTACGAAAATTTAAATGCATCCGTTCAATATGATTTGTTCCTCTGGCTTTGGTGCTATGCTTTTTCTTTTCGATCAAAAAACGATATTGTTTTAATTTGTCGGTAAAAATCTTCTTTGGATTTGAATTTTCTAATGAAGTCAAAACACGGCTTAAAGTTTTGTTGGTTCTTCTGCCAACGCTAAAACGAACGATTTCCCCAGTTTCTCTTTGATAGGCACTAACGACCCAAATTAATTTACTTTTTTTTTAATAAAAGTTCGCAATTCATCTACTTCGTAGGTTTTCCCATGGACCAAAAGCGGTTCTTTGATTTCAGTGGCTATCTTTTTAATTCTTGCAATCAGGGTAGTGGTGGAAATACGCAGTAAACGAGCTGTACCCCGAATTCCGACACCTTCTTTGGTTAGTGCGATGATGTTTTGGTTAAGGCTTGGATTATAGCCCTTGTAACTGTAATTTCTAATATGTGTTTTTCCACAATCACGACACCGAAACCGCTGTTTATCTTCTCTAGTTTTTCCGTGTTTGTATAGTTTTCCTATGCAATACGGGCAATAAGCATTTTTTTCAACAGGTTTGATACTTGTGGTAGACAAAGAAGCCATTTTAAACGATTTGAGGGATTAAAATTTGGGAACCTAGGGTTATGGTCTAGGTTTTCTATCTACAATTAACGAATTTTTAAATTGACAATCAAACAGTTAAGGGTTGGTTATTGAATTTTCAACAGGTTTGAAACACTACCCACTTGGGCTTAAAATTTCAACACGTTCATGACTGATATCGGGGACCGATAGTATTTCACTACAGCTAGTAAATGAATAAACGATAAGCATTAAATAGCAAAATCGTATTAAAATCAATCGTTCAATTGACGACGGATTCCAGTATTTGAATACAGAAACAAAAGGTTTATTAATCAACTTCATATACGATAAGATTTGGAATTTCTAAAGTATACAATTTATAACAGACTGCAAAATAGTAGTTAACAACTTGAATTCACAATTCTATACAGTACTTCTATTTTTAGTCTAAATTTGTTTTGTGAAATTAGAGTACAGTCTACATCTCGAACCTTTTGTTTTTTGTTGTTTACAAACAAATCCTTTTCCTGTGCAGGATATTGTAATGACATTTAGGGAACAAGAGGGGGTGACCTACATTGTGACACAAGCAAGCGCAGAAGCCTTGGGCATTGAATTTGAACAGCCATGGGCTTGGATTTCAGTTGATACACCAACGCAACTAAACGCAACGGGTATTACGGCTCATATAGCTACAATTCTTGGGACACATGAAATTCCATGTAATGTAGTTGCAGCATTTCATCACGATCATCTTTTTGTTCCTTTTGAACTTGGTTCAGAAGCGCTTCGAGTTTTACGCGTTTAATCTTTCTTTTTCAATTACCAAAGTTTTGTTAATTTAATTAAATGCTCCCCTCAAAAACTATAGAATAGATTTAAAATTCTTAGCTTTGTAAGGTTAGGAGTTATGTGTCATTATGAGCGAAAAAAATCAAAATGTTGAACTTCTTGAACGAAATATAGTGTTGCTTTTGAATAAGCTAGAAGAGAACCACTATGCTTTGCAGTCGCTTACCGAGCAATTGGAAGCTTCTAAAAACCTGCAAAATCAAGTTTCCGAAGAGAATAAAACCCTCAAGAAAGCGAAAGCTTCTTTAGAAATGGCAAATGCATTACTCGGCAGTAACGAAAGTAATACAAAGACTAAAAATAAAATCAATACACTAATTCATCAAGTAGAAGGGTGTATGATTCAACTACAAAACACAGAGTAACTTTTTTATGAGTGAATTGCTGAAAATAAAGTTAACAATTGCAGATCGTGTCTATCCTTTGTCGGTTGCACCCGACCAAGAAGAGGCCCTTAGAAAGTCTGCAAAAAAAATTGACGCAATGATAAAACAGTTGGAAAAAAGCTATGCTGTTCGAGACAAACAAGACGTCTTGGCCATGTGTGCTTTACAATATGCAACCCAACTGGAACAAAAAAGTAGTACCGAAACCCAGGGTGTGACCATTGAACATCAAAAAATCAACTCGCTAAACGAGATGATTCAAAATCATATGGCCACGTTCTAATACGTTCTTTATAAATAAATAATACACTACTGCCTGTATTAGTTTAAATTTTTGATAAACTCAACGATCTTATTTTTATAATAGGTGAGTCCATATTGTAAAAGCAAGCTGTCTTCGAACAGATCCTTGATCAGTTGGTTAGCCGCAAACCTTTTTT
>Ga0233426_10002075_pt1 | contig 17237 bp, 20 predicted proteins | sample SI_118_April2016_6_FD_179875 | JGI IMG/M metagenome (GOLD analysis project Ga0233426, IMG submission 179875) | Seawater microbial communities from Saanich Inlet, British Columbia, Canada - SI_118_April2016_10_MG | ecosystem: Environmental > Aquatic > Marine > Inlet | place: Canada: British...
TTGGTCGAGTAGAGGGTGCGTTGACATTCTTTATCGATAGATGGACAACGATTGTTGACTTTCAGTCAGTTATCAAACGTTTGAATGAATTCAATCGTGTACTTGATGATGCTGAAAAAGAAGCAGAAGCAGCATAAAATAGATTGGACGGCTACTTAGTCGTCCAATATTCTTCCCACTCTGGGAAGTAATCAAATACACGTTTTCCAAAGATTTCATCTAATCTATCAGTGTATCTACAAAAATTATCCCATTCATCTTGATTTCGTTCTTTCGCAGATAGCATCGCTACTGTGAAATCTCCTACCTCATGAGCTGCGTGTAGTTCATCATCTGGTAGTGTTGCTACAAAATCATTCCATTCTTGCAAATATCTGTCTTTTAATTCTTGTGGTAAGTTAATTGGGTTTAACATATCAGGTCGTAATACTTCACACATACTGTATTTGTTAGGGGTCGAGAACGTCTTGAAGTCATTGTATATTTCAATTAGACGTGCGCTTTGCATATTAGATACTGTAATTACAGGGTTAATAGATGCTTGCGGTAGTCCTTCTTTAAGAGATAGAATATTCTTAATAACTCTATCCCAATCACCGCCTTCTCTAAAGTAATTATAAAAAGATGCAGAACCATCAATACTGAACTTTAGACTAATACTATTGTATGGTTTCAGAATATCAATAACATCATACCCTTTCCACTTGCCTGCAATAGAACCGTTACTAGTTGTAATAAGATTAATCTTATGTGCATGAGGTGCAAACTTAATTAAACATTCATAAAATTCACGTTGAAAGAAAGGTTCACCACCGGTGATTTCTAGTTCTAAGAATTCTCCATCATCTAATTTTTCAATATATGGGATCATTGTATCTAAATCTAAGAACTGTGCATAACTCGTATCATGCTCTAAATGATTTATATCAAATGTTTTTAAATCAGGATTATTACGTACCGTCTTTGTCCACAATGTACTGTATTCTGCACTACAATGTCTACATGCATAATTGCATACATTACTAAATCTAAACTCTACACGATGTAGCTTGTTCATCTTACCAGTAACTGAATCAACATTATCTATATACCAAGTATCTGGTTTATCGCTTAACTTAATACGATTACGATAACTAGTTGCGCCTTTGTCCTCCATGTGCTTACAGTCATTGCATTGTGGTAATGGCCACTCACCATTACGCAACATTAATCGTTGTCTGTTAAGTTCTGGATCATTCATTACATCTTCAAACGTTTTATGTTTCTCATACGTGCCTTCAACAGCACGATAGCACATGTCAGTTCTGTTATGTTTAAAATTTAACCCTGCCATACCCATATGACATGACAATGGTTCTTTTTTCTGCGACATTAATACACCTCATTTATGTTCTTATATGTATTTATATACGTAGATAATTAGAGAGATTAGATAAATATACGTAACGATATATAAAATATGTTTATTTTGAGGAAGACACATAAGAATGGCAAGACCAAAACCTACTATTATCTTAGAACATACTGACAACAAGACATACCGTAGTGAGCAAGTACTCAAAGCGGATGCTGTCTATGCAGTATTCTACAAGGGAGAAGCTATCAACTTGCGTTCCCTTAATTCATTAGTTAACTTCCCAGGACCGAAGTATAAGAAATGCTCCTTCTCTAATCCAGGACATGCAATCAATTTGGCTGAACGTTTGAACGACTTATTCAAATGTGATGATTTCGAAGTTTTTATTTTAACCAAGGGTAATAAACTAGAACCCTAACTTATGACTAAACTAGAACTAATAAAATATTTAAACGATAACACTAAAGGCAGGAAAGCTGGCAGAAAAGAGTTTAAAATGAATGATATCTTTATCAGTTCAACAAGAGATTCAACAAACTTTCGTTTGACCCGTTACGGCAAGGATGTAATTGAGAAACATTTTAGAGCATATAAAATTAATCTAACAACAAAAAATGTAGAAGTAGGAGCAAAGATTATAACAATTGATCGTTATATGAATTCTCCTTACTACCTAAATAACTCTACACTCATAGTATATGAAGAAGGTGTAGCGGCTGAGCTACTATTAATAGATGGCGACTTTGATCTTTGGGTCGAAAACAAGACTTGACTTTTTACAGAATATAGAGTAACATACATAGATGACTGATAACGGAACTAAATGTAAATACTTCTGGAGCCACGTTGCACTGTTCAACGGGAAAACTGCTACCCCATGTTGTAGATATGACAGTAGTACTAAGAATGGCAAGACACCCACTGTTGACATGAAAAAGCCATTTACTACGTTTACAGAATCTATACATTCACAAGAATGGGAAACTCTACGTGACAATGCTGAAAAGGGAATAAAAGAATCGGGGTGTTGGAAATGTTATGCAGATGAAGAAAAAGGAAACGATTCTTTACGTCTAGTAGCAAACAGAATGTGGGAAGATGAACCTGTTGAACCGAAACTTCGGTATCTTGAAATAAATCTAGGAAATTTCTGCAATCTAGCATGTAACATTTGTTGTTCTGATAACAGTAATCTTTGGTATAAAGATGATAAAGAACTGAGTAAAAAACCAGAATATCGTAGAGGAACATACCAACCAGACCACGAAAAAGGCATCAGTCTAAATTATGATGATTATAAGAATGTAAAACTAATTAAGTTTGTTGGCGGTGAACCGATGATTCATCCAAAGTTTATAACATTATTAGACTTCTTAATCGATAATGAATTGCATAACACAATAGAGATACAAGTGTTCACTAACGCAAGTTGGATGCCGAAAGAAAAAGTAATCTCACGTTTGAAAAAGTTCGCAGTCTCAACTATCAGTTTAAGTGTAGATGGTATAGGACAGGTAAACGACTATTCTCGTTGGCCTAGTAAATGGACAGTTGTTCATGAATCAGTAAAAGAGTGGATCAAAACATCACATGAGAATGAAAATTTCTATGTAAGATGGGAGCCTACTATATCCATTTACAACTCTAATCATATACCTGCAATGGTATGTTGGTGGATAGAAACCACTATGTCAGTTACCGGTCTTCCAATGGAAGATGCGTTATACGATCCTCAATCGGACGATATCAATATTATCTTTAATAATGTACTGTGGCCATTGTATATGAAGCCCAACTTATTGCCTACTAGTGACCGGGAATGTGAAAGAATTGATAATGTTATGTCCAAGATATACAATCGCCATATAGATGTTTCAAGCGACTTTTCTAAACTTATGTTACGTAAGCTAGAGCAGAGATTAGAACAAGCAAAAAGGTTTATTTCACCTGATACGGATAAAGAAAGTCTAGATACATTCCTCAAGTTCACAAATGATTTGGATAAATTGAGAAATAATAACTTTGCTGAACAACTTCCCATGTTATTTTCTGCATTAAAAACTTGACAAACTAGACGAATCACACTATAGTAATTAAGTAATCAAAGAGAGGAACTTAATTATGTATACAGTTGAATATCTAGTTTACAACACTCCCAAGACAAAAACATTCGATACTTATGCCGCTGCGAAGAAGTTCTTTTACTTCCTCGTCAAACAGTCATGGTCAAAAAAAGCAGAACTAATTGTTCGATAAAACTTGACAAATGCTCAAACCATGCTATATTAATTAAGTAATCAACGAAAGAGAGAATCACATGTTTGACAATTTTTACAACGATATGATCAACTTCACTAATGAAAATGAAAACCAGAACCCAGACGGGTCTGTTAACTGGAATTTCGTTGATAGTGATATGTTTGAGAAATATCAAGTCATTCTAGATGGTGAAACATACTCTGAGTACTTTGACAAAGCCGCTGATATTGTCGAAAGTGCTGTTTAAAAACTTGACAAATCTTGCGAATCACGCTATAGTAATTAAGTAATCAAACAAAGGAATACAATATGTCTGCAAAAGTTTCAACACACGATATGGATGTTCGTCTAGTTCGCCCGAGCGATATTCGAGCAGAAATTAACTACGCTATGAATCGTAAGCGTCCGGTCTTTATTTGGGGTCCTCCTGGTATTGGTAAATCAGAGATTGTCGACTCAATTACACAAGATCGTTCAGGTTATATGATTGATATGCGTCTTGCTCTTATGGAACCCACTGACTTGCGTGGTATCCCAGTACCTAACATGGAAACAGGATTGATGGAATGGCTTCCGCCTGCTGATCTTCCTACTCAAGAACTTGCTGATCAATTCGAATGCATCACATTGTTTCTTGATGAAATGAATCAAGCACCGCAGTCTGTACAGGCTGCTGCATATCAGTTGATTTTGAATCGGCGTCTAGGTAACTACAAACTTCCTGACAATGTTCTAATCGTTGCTGCAGGCAATCGTGAAAGTGATCGTGGCGTTGCGTATCGTATGCCTAGTCCGCTTGCTAACCGTTTTGTTCATCTTGAAATGACAACTGACTTTGAAGATTGGCAGACCTGGGCTTTGCAAAACAATATAGATGCTGAGGTTGTAGGCTACGTTACTGCAAACAAGATGGATCTAATGAACTTTGATCCTCGCACTGCATCACGTGCTTTTGCTACTCCTCGTTCATGGACGTTTGTGTCACAAATGCTTCCAATGGAAGGTGAGCAAATCTCTGATAGTCGCTTGCACGATTTGATTGCAGGTACTGTCGGCGATGGTATCGCTACTAAGTTCATGGCACACCGTGCGATTTCAGGCAAACTTCCTAACCCAACAGATATCTTGAATGGTACTGTAAAAACACTAGGTAAAGAAGGTAGTGAAATCTCTGCGATGTTCTCACTGACTGCTTCACTTTGCTACGAACTACGTGACTTCGTTGATCGTAACGGTAAAGAGAAAATGGATGAGTTGTACAAAATGGCTGACAACTTCTTCCGCTTCATGATGGATAACTTCGAAACAGAAATGACCGTACTTGGTGGTCGTACTGCACTGAAAGTTTACAAACTCCCACTTGAGCCGCGTAAAGTTCCTTGCATCGAGGAGTTCTTTAAGAAGTATGGTAAACTAATTATCGAGGCACATAACGCTTAATTGCAGACTAAGCGTTATCAAAGGGGGAAGTGTCTTGACACTTCTCCCTTTTTTTGTTATAATAAGAGCAATGATATATCAAACATTTAAACAAACTGCAAAAAGATTTCCAAATAAGGATGCGCTTATTTGCGGTGACAAAACATACACATATTCAGAACTAGCGTCAAGCGTTGATAACTTGATTGCTGTACTTAGTACGGCAGTTATGCCAGGTGAACGTGTTTTATTCGCAAGTGATCGGTGGCATAATTATGTGCGTATGGTTTTGGCATGTGATGCTCTAGGTGTTACTTTTATGCCGACATATTATGATTTGCCCAAAGCAGTTATCGATGATATATCAAAAGCAAGCAAACCGGACCATATCATTCTAAACGAAGATGATGCTATTAATCTTAGACCGCATAATAAGGGATTAGTTTGCGTTAAGGGAAAAGAATACGTTTACACTGTTCTATTCACTAGCGGTACTACAGGAGCTCCTAAGGCTGTCGCACATAGCAACAAGGCGTGTTATGATGCTTGTATTCAAAACATTGACATATTCAACATGAATGCGGACGATGTTATTTTAGCTCAACTCCCACCTCCGACAGTAGCAGGCTTATATCTATTCCCACTACCAGCACTTATTATAGGTGCTACGGTTGTCATGGAAGCATTCAATCCGAGACGCTATGCAGAACTAAATCTAACATATAAACCAACTGTTGGTATTATTGTTCCAGCTATGATTGTTGCTATGAACAGAGTGCGCAGTTGGCACGAACTTGATATGTCACATTGGCGTGAACTAAGTGTCGGTAGTACAGTTATTCCAGAAGAAATGTTAAACATGTTATTTGACAAGGGTGTTCCAGTCATACGTGATTTATACGGATGCACTGAAACTCATGTACCTCCGTTTACATATCTAATCGAACCAGATACTCAACAAAAGCTACAATTAGAGTGTACTCCAAACTATCAATACAAACTTGATAGATACGGAGTCATGTGGATCAAAGGATCTCCCGTAATGATGGGGTATCTTAATGATGATGCAAAGTTTGACGAGAATGGATACTGGTGCACCGGTGATGTATTTGAACGCAGACACAATAAACTATTCTATAAATCACGTCAGAAAGATTTGATTAAAGTGAATAGTTATAATGTATCCCCAGTATCAATCGAAAATGCAATTATGGTATTTCCAGATATAGAGGAAGTATGTGTGACGTTTCGAAGCAGGGAAATGTTGGGAGAAGTTGAGATTGTAGCATTGGTAAAGTCAGAAAAAGAGATAAATATAAGTGAACTACAGTTATCTATCAAAGATAAATTATTCCCTTATGAAATCCCCAAAGAAATTATCATAGTAGACGAACCTTTAGTTCGTAATAGAATGGGAAAGATCCAACGAGAACAAAATAGAGAGAAATTCGTAACATGAAATCACAAGTTAAAAAGATTGTTGTTTTAGGAGGTGGCGCTGCTGGTTGGTTTACTGCCGGTTATCTAAAACAAAAGAACCCAGAAATTGATGTCACATTAATCGAAAGTCAAAAGGTCGGAATTATCGGAGTGGGCGAATCTACTATTCCGCAGTTAGGAGACTTCTTTAGAGAAATGGGAATTCAAGAACGTGACTGGATGGCATCCAGCAATTCAATCTATAAACTTGGTAATAAATTCGTCGGTTGGAATAAAGAAGGAAATCGGCACCATGTGACAAATCACTGGCATTGCCATCAAGAGGATGAGCAATACTTTACGTTCTCTTGGTCGTTACCGGAAAAACATATCAAGACAAGCTACTACAATCAATTAACAACTGATGATTACTACTATAATTCAAACGGCGACAATGGCGTAGATGATAAATGGAATGATTATTGGTTGCAATCTCTACGTGATGGCACTTCAAATGCACGTGAAATGTCAGAAGATTTGATGGAAGCTACATTCTTAATGGAGAATAGAAAAGCTCCATTCGATATGGATGACCACCAGATGATTGGCTCATATAATTCATATGCTTGGCATGTTGACGCAGAACGTTTTCCAGAAATCGTTAGAGATAGAGTTGCAATACCTGCAGGTGTAAAACATATCTGGGGTCACGTTGCTGACATTCAAAAAGATGAACAAGGTTATATTACGAAGTTAGTACTGGAAGACGGTACTGAACACGAAGCAGATTTGTTCTGTGACGCTACTGGGTTTAATCGCATTCTTACGGGAACAATGGATAATGGTTGGCATGATTATGAACACATTTTTACACGTGATGCTATTGTCGGTCCAGTAAAGTATAAAGACGTGTACAATGAAATGCGTCCGTATACACAATCGTATGCACAGGATCACGGATGGAACTTTATTATCCCTCTGTTCAACCGTATGGGATCAGGTTACATCTTTGATAGTACAGAAATCTCGCCTGAACAAGCTATGGAAGACTTTAAAAAGTATTGGGATGGTTATGAGTTTATTAAAGAACCGCGTCATATATCATGGGACTCCGGTCGCATGGAAACTCCTTGGAACAAGAACGTTGTTGGTATCGGTATGGCAGGTGCGTTTGTTGAACCAATGGAAGCTAACTCATTGTACGTAGCACAGGCTTGTATTCAACTTATTAATAGAATTATTAATCGTGCGAAAGAAGAAGACCCAGTAATTACAGATTCACAAATTCATGCATTCAATAAGAATATGTGTAAGTTAGAAGATGGCATTGCTGACTTTATTTCATATCACTTTACACTTTCAGACCGCGAAGATTCTACATTTTGGAAGAAAGTTAAACAGTACGGCATTGACCATAACCATAAAGAAGCAAATTGGGAACACTATCGTAGACCTGTTAACTTCTTAGGTAACGGCGTATACCCAGATCAAATGTGGGCAATGCTTGGTGTTTATATGGACAAATTTGATGATAGTGTAGAACTACATGCAAAGCCTGAACTTATGGAAATGGCAAAGATTAAATTTGATTATATTCACAAATCAAGTAAAGCTATTGGTAACTATGCGCCACATGCATATGATTGGCATCGTAAATTCCTATATGAAGGTAAATCATACGAAACTGTTCTGGCAGAAGCATTAGCTAAAGCGAGTAGGAATTTATATTAATGCTAGTAGAAGAATTCGTAGGGGCGAATGGATTAGAATTTAAGATAGTTGAATGTGATTCTTCTCATATATCCGATCTCAAAGAGTTTTGTAAAGCATGTAAAGACGATGGGTTTAAAAACAATGCTAGTTTATCTGCATTAAAAATTGGTAAATGGGGAAGAGAAGAAAAGTGGTGGGCAGTATATTTTAATGATAAGATTATTAGTTTAAGCGGTGCCCATTACTTACCGCATTTACATAAAGATTGTTATGTTATTGCGTATAGACTTGCAACTCTAGATTCATTTAAAGGTATGGCAAATGATATTATGTCTAGTCGTATGCTGACATGTTTTGGTATGGGTAGGATGTTACCACACATGACGGATTGGTGCAAATCACGCGGTGCTAAAGATATTGTTATGACGTTTAACTCACCCGACAACGGATCAGATCCTAGTGGTACTATGCATAAGGCACACAGAGTAGCACATATGATACTACCAAAAGATAACAAATTTACATTACTGTATAAAGATATTCCACTATATGGCGCCAAGCAAGATGTTTGGAAACTAAACTATCGAAACTTTATTACAATGGAAGAACTATGACAATTTTTGTAGAAAACGTTTCTATGATTACCCCATTTGGACTTACAGGTGCATCATGGGATAATGTTTGCAACAATAATGTTGCATACGATACACTTACTAGATTTGATCCAAGTTCTAGTAGATACATTCGTTCTAAAGTCACAGGAGAAGTTAATTTCAATGCACACAATCATAAAATTCTGTCTGATAATGACAAGGATAGATTACCAGAATATATGCAGTGGGCATTAGCGTTAACAGACGAGTTGATTGGCGACAGAGAGTTACCATTAGGACGAACTGCGGTGTTAGTGTCACCTGGACTATCGATATACATCGAAAGTGTAGAAGCAACAAACGCAAATAGAACGAATAGTTTTACATTTTGTTCAAACATGACTGCACATAACATCAATATTAAATATGGTTTTACTGGTCCTAGTGCTATGACAATGACCGCGTGTAGCACAGGGATGTATAGTATTATTCTAGGATGTATGTTATTAGAAACAGGGCAAGCAGATTATGTTATTGCAGGTTCAGTAGATAAAAGTGTTTCATTTGATTCTGTAATGCAAATGGGAAAATTACGAGCATTGTCCACTCGTTATAATGACACTCCAAAATTAGCAAGTAGACCATGGGATACAAAACGTGATGGTCTCGTTATGTCTGAAGGCGGTGCTTTGTTTCTTCTAACGAAGGAAGATACTGGTAACGCACTATGTACTATCGATAAGTATACTATGAATAATGATGCATACCAAGTTGTTGCGCCGCATCCAGATGGCACACTTATTGAGCAATGCATGTCTTCTACTATTAATGAAAAGCCAGACCTGATTAACGCACATGCGACTTCAACCCCAATGGGCGACTATATAGAAATTGATGCTATTCGTAGATTGGGACTAGAAGATTCATACATAACTGCAAACAAATCACAGTTAGGTCACTCTATGGGCGCCGCTGGCGCTATTGAAGCGGCGTTGAGTGTACTTTCTATTAAGAATAACATCATAACACCATCGATAAATATTGATAATATAGAAGATGGTTATAATATAAATTACGTTAGCACTGCACACTCTTCTAAAGTAAACACAGTATTATGTAACTCCTTTGGTTTTGGCGGCACCAACTCAAGTATTCTATTTAGAGGTTAACATGCACAACACACAAAAATTAATATTATTTCATCATGTTTCTATTTTAGCAGGGCTGTGGTATTACGGTTTTAATTTTCAATATGCAATTATTGTATTGCTTGGATGTATTACTTGGGCTTATTTAATAGGACATAGAGGATTACATATATATCTAGCACATCATGCGTATGAAGATAATATGAAAAGTTACATATATACACTTGGAGCTTTAGTTACTGGAGTGGGCTCTCCTCTTACTTTTGCTGCAACCCACAGACAACATCATAAATTTCACGATACAGAAAAAGATCCACATTCTCCTGAACATATAGGATGGTATAATGTTTGGTTCATGAACTATAATTCGCAGTATATTTCTCCTAGACTTATCAAAGATTATCTAAAATCTGATTTTCAAAAATTTATGAATAGGCATTGGTACAAAATTACTGCGCTGATGTTATTGATACTCGCACTAATTGATATTAGATTAGTGTGTTTTATTGTCGCACCATTTAGCATATACACATTTCATGGATCATCTGCTATAAACGTATTCGGACATCTTAAAGGTGCACCGAGAAATTCTAAAGAAGTTTTATTTTGGAACCCATGGGATACGAAGCATAAGGAACATCACGAATGGAAATAAGGAAAATTATTGAAAACTTACTATATCTACCACTAGATATGCCGAATCCACCAATGCATGAAGTAGAAATTTTTGACAAAATAGATGTTAGTAATTTCTATAGAGATAAGTTTAGAACATGCTGGCATGTGCCATTACATACAGACCATGAAGAAAAGGGAGTATATAAATGGAGTGCATTGGGGAATAAAGCACCCGAACTAAAAGATTGGATTGAAGAATATATTTTTCCAATGTCAGGTAAAGATGGCCACGGCGGCACACGTATTACTATTCTAGTAACAGAGCCTGGATATAAGAATGCACCGCATATTGATTGCTCACCGGACTGGTTTCACACACTACAAAATAAATTTAGATATGTACTTGATGGTAATGTCGAAGACTTAAAATTCTTGTGTGCAAACAATGTAAAACTTACGCCACGGGATGCCGGTAAACCATACATGATGAATGGCAAGTGGCCACATGAAATGCTCAATACGCATACTGGCAAAAAGTTCACTCTCGGTATAGGTTCTCCCTGGATGCCAACATACGATTGTGAAAAATACAGAGAATTAATCTCACGTAGTTATGAAAAATATTCAGACTATTATTTAGGTAATACTAATTATGAAATGGTAGAGAACTGGGAAGAACTTTTTGAAAACTACGAAAAGGGAATACACAAAGCTATGTCAGATTATTGGAAAAAAGACAAAACAAAAGAGTTTTAAACTTGACAATACCCTCATATGTGTTATATTAATAGAGTAAGTTAGACATAAAGGCGAATCATATGCAAATCGAACCTAAGAAAATTGTAACAGAAGATGATTTTAACTCTGTGTTAGATGATCTACTTAAAGAAAATGGTATCGAAGTTGATGAAAACTCAGAAGAACCTGTAGTGTTTGAATACACTGATACTGAAGTCAAAGAAATGATTGTATCAGGTCGTGTTCGCATGTTGATTAAGCATCCGTTTTTCGGTACTCTTGCTACACGTTTGAAGCTAGTCGAAGCTGAATGGTGCCCGACTGCTGCTGTAGATGGTAAGCATTTCTACTATAACTGTGATTTCTTCCGTACACTAACTTCTGAAGAAATTGACTTTGTTGTAGGTCATGAAGTATTTCACTGTGTATATGAACACTGTGGTGAAAATGGTCGCCTTATGGATTACAAAGATGAAAATCGTGATCCTAAGTTGTGGAACATTGCTGCTGATTATAAAGTTAATCAAGGCTGTGTAGAAGCTAAAATTGGCACAATGCCCAAGATGGCTCTTTATGATCGCAAGTATTACAAATCATATACAGAAGAAATTTATGCTGATCTGCTTCAACAGAAAGAAGATGGCAAAGACTTTAGTGACACTGAAACACTTGATGAACATTTGTTCGGTGATGGTGATGGTGCTGGTAAAGAAGGTCAAGGTAACGATCCTTCAGGACGTAAAGCACCTATTAAAATATCTAAAGAAGAAGCTAAAGCTATCAAGGATCAGATGAAACAGGCTGTTCTACAAGCGGCTCAATCTGCTGGAGCAGGTAATCTACCGGGTGATGTAAAACGTATCATTAAAGATATGACTGAACCTAAGATGGATTGGCGTGAGCATTTGAACCTAGCTGTTCAATCTTCACTCAAGTCTGACTTCACATGGATGCGTCAATCTCGCAAGTCACGTTCAATGGGTATCTATCTACCGGGTATGGACAATGATGAACGTGTCGAAGCCGCTATCGCACTAGACGTTTCTGGTTCTATCTCACATGATATGCTACGTGATTTCATGGGTGAAATCTACGGTATTATGCAACAGTTTCAAGATTTCACTTTGAAAGTATGGACTTTCGATACTGAAGTGTATGCAGAATCATACAAAGAATTCACACCGATGAATCAAGATGAAATCAAAGATTATGAAATCATTGGTTGTGGCGGTACTGACTTCGAATGTAACTGGAACTTCATGGAAGAAAACGAAATCAATCCTGATAAGTTCATCATGTTCACAGATGGTTATCCGTTTGGATCATGGGGCAACGAAGCATACTGTGATACACTATTCGTTATTCACGGTTCACCTCACATCACCCCACCATTCGGTGACCACACATACTACTCTAACTAAAAGTATAAATATCACTATGAGCGATACACTACTCTTGAATGCTGATGGCGCGCCTCTGAGCATTACTCCACTTTCAACCCTCACGTGGCAAGAAAGTATCAAACTTATCTGGCTAGATAAAATAAATGTCCTAGAATGGCATGAAGATTGGGAGGTTCGATCTCCCAATCATACTTTACTTGTACCAGCGGTCATATCAGTACGTGACTATGTTAAGAGCGCAGGTGATGTTAATTTCTCTCGCAAGAATATCTTTATAAGAGATAATCACAAATGTCAATACTGCCTAGAGACATTCAAAACATCAGAACTTACCCTAGACCACGTTATTCCTAGATCCAGAGGCGGTAAAACAAGTTGGACAAACATCGTAAGTGCATGTAAAAAATGCAATCATACAAAAGCGAATAGAATGGATATTCAACCAGTAATAATGCCGAAACAACCTAATCTTTATCAGATGATAGGTAATAAGAATTTTACACTATCAATCAGACATGGAATTTGGCTTAAATACCTTAACTGGCCAGAAGAATTTGTTCGCAGAGTAGCATAACAAAAAAAGTGTTGACAATCACAAAGTAATTTAGTATAATAGTATTATGATTAGATGTGTTCTATTCATATTATATATAATAATGAAATGACATAAACTATAGGAGAATATAATGTCAGAAGAAACTAAAGTAGAAGCTCCAGCAACGGAAGCTCCAGCAGTAACAGTCAATGATTTGGCTAACGTATATGCAGTAATCGATCTTGCATCAAAGCGTGGCGCATTTCAAGCTGGTGAACTATCAGCCGTAGGCGCAGTTGCTAATAAAATCAAATCATTTATTGATTTTGTACAAGCACAACAGGCTGAACAGGCAGAGGGCGAAGCACCAGCAGAAGCTCCTGCAGAAGGCTAAGACATGGCTTTTCTAAAACATGTCGGTAGACACGAAGGTACTGGACAACGTTTGAGCGTTGTCTTCCTTCAGCTACCAGACGATAAAGAAAATGCACTTGTTGTGTATAGTGATTCATTGCCGGATCGATACCATGATGATTTCATGCAGGCGGTAGAATCACCAGAAGGTCAACAATCAGCAAACTTGTATGAAGTACTGGGACGTAAAGTATTTTGGCATGGTACCACTATGCTTGACACATTACACAAAGAAGGACATTTAGTAAAGATTCCAACAGGATCAATTATTATGACTCCTAACTCTAATACTAATGTTCCGCTAAATGACATTCTTGCTCAAATGGATGCCGATGAAATCGAAGTCCCAGCAACGAATGATACAACGCAGACTCCAGCAGATTCACAAGTTGATGCAAATGTAGCAGAATCTCAACAAGATGAAAATAAAGCTATTGCACAAAATCTTATGATTCAAGCAAATCTTCTACAGCAAGATGCGGATGCAAAACGTAAGGAAGCATATACATATGATCCTTCGCTTGCACCAAAGACTGAAGCGAAGCCGAAAGTACGTGTTACTAAAGCTAAAACATCAGACGCACCAAAGAAGCGTGGTCGTCCGAAGAAGTCAGAGGCGTAAATGTCAATAAAGCGTAATAGTATACTAGATCGTATTAAGCAGGAACGTGAACGTCAAGTTGAAATTCCTGGTAGCGAATTCGATGCAAATAACTCTCCAAATGATTGGATTGCGATTGCAACTTATTATCTTGCGCAAGAGACTAGACGTGCTACTATGCTTGAGGCACCAAGTTCGCATGATTTTGAAAAAGAACTAATCAAGGCGGCGGCAGTTATTGTCGCCGCTCTTGAACATACAGAAGTAATGAAAGACAACGATGGGTTATCGTAATGGAATTTGATAGAGACGGTGAATTTGATAGACTCATGGAAGAAATCTTCCCTATGAGTATTCCAGCACAGTTTGTTAAATCAATCATTGTTAAGATGAAAAATGGTCAAGACATTGAACTAACTGGCGATGAATTGTTACATCCACTGCCAATGGCAGAGAATATGGGTTGGGATAAACTCGCATCACACTTTGAACAAATTGATGATATCGAAGTACAAATTGATGTAGATGGTATTAAAGAAAGCGTAGTTATGAACGTACAAACTATTCTTTCAAATCACTTCAATGATGGATCGGGGAAAACAATTGGTTAGTATGATTTTTGCCTGTGATAAAGCAGGAGGTATTGGTTTTAAAAACGGTCTTCCTTGGCCTCATATCTCAGAAGATTTACAGCATTTTAAACGTATAACTGAAGACAACGTAGTAGTTATGGGTAGCAACACTTGGAACAGTCTTGGTGGTCTAGCACCACTTAAAGGCCGTATTAACTATGTGATTACTGCTAATGACTTGTCAAATTTTGCAGGAGCTTTTGACTGCTATGACTATACACAGTATACAATGGAAAACATTATTACTGCAATTGATTTTAGGCATCCAGGTAAGGAAACTATTATCATTGGCGGTAAGAAAATTTATGATGAAGCATACAAATATTGTAGTACAATATACATGACAAGGATTATGGATACATATAAATGTGATACAGTAGTAGATGTTGATATGTATCTAGATAATTTTGCATGTCGTTCTACACGCGCCGAGATAGGTAATCAGCATAAACCATCCATTTCAATTGAACGTTGGGAAAGAACATGAGTAGTCACAACTGGAACGAAGATATGTACCTAGACTTATTGCACACTGTGTTACATACAGGTGAGCAACGAGGACAAGAACGTACAGGAGTTGGTACACGGGCACGATTTATGTCATGGTTAGATTTTGACTTGCGTATTGGGTTTCCGCTACTAACAACTAAGAAAGTAGCTTTCAAAAGTGTACTAAGTGAACTTCTATGGTTTATCGAAGGTTCACAAAATGAACGTAGACTTGCTGAAATTCATTATGGGAAACCAAGAAACGAATTACGAGACAAGACTACTATTTGGACTGCTAATGCTGATAATCAAGGTAAAGCACTTGGTCATTACAACAGTGAAGATAATAAAGACTTAGGTCCCGTCTATGGTGTACAATGGCGCAACTGGAACGGAGTAGATCAATTAGCTAATCTCATTGAAGGGATTAAAAATGATCCTCAAGGACGTAGACATATTCTAAGTGCTTGGAATGTATCTGACTTAGATCAGATGGCTCTGCCACCGTGTCATACTATGTCACAATTTTATGTGAATAACGAAGGTGAACTAAGCTGTAATCTATATCAACGTAGTGCAGACTTGTTCTTAGGTGTTCCATTTAACATTGCAAGCTATGCTCTATTAACACATATGATTGCACACGTTTGCGGATTGAAAGTTGGGGATTACTATCACACTATTGGTGATGGTCACATCTATAATAATCACGTAGATGCAGTTAAAACTCAACTAGATAGAGTGTCACAGCCTTTTCCTAAATTAGAGATTATCGGTGAGCATAAATCTATTGATGATTTTACTATGGATAGTTTCGAGATTGTAGGTTACGATCCACTTCCATTCATTAAAGCGCCAATGGCAGTTTAATTTATTCTACTAAGTTTAGACCGTCTATAACATCCCCATCAATGACCATATCAACCGGATGTTTTTCACCATAGAATTCATTCTGTTCCCAACACTGGTCTTCTTCATTCCAATCAAACCAAGGGCTAACTGCTAATACGTAGTTAGTCCTTTTGTACCCTGGCATTGGCTTTGCTACATACGGACGATGCGTCACATATGTATCCCAAACATACCAATTTCCGGGAGTAAATGACTTTGTTCCATAATCTTCAATTTCGATACCATATGCATTCTCTGGATTATCAAGTGCTAAATTTATACGAAGTTCGTAAAACCAGCTTTCATCTCTGTGCCATAGGAATTTGTTTGCAGTCTCTAGTGTTGCTTTATCATCGATGCCTTTAATCTGCGCAATGCGACTACGTACAGGCGAAGACTTAATTCTATCCCTGAGTGTACCTAAATATTCATGTCCAGAACATTCACTCCAATTTCTAAATCCCCATGTGTCTGGGTACGTATCTTTGTTGATACGTTCACCTACGTCTTTTCTATCTTCATAGGTAGCTAAAAGTTCATTTAGTACAGTATCGTCAATTATACCATGTTGATGTAAATATCTAAACCCATGATGCATCCCAAACTCCTGGGTCTCACTCCACAAGTCTTTATCTAGACGTTTTTCCATAATCTTTTCAAATAATGAAAAGTTCTTCATAAACAGTTCATCTGGAATGTTATTTCTAGGATACCCTAATGTCTGTGCATTCTTTGGAATATTGTCATATCTATATGTAGGATTAGTCACCAAACTCAATCCACCATAGTTAGAACTTCTAGCAAATTTACCTTGATATATGTTTAGAAACCCATACCAACCATACTTTACGAATGCGTCTTCGATACTATCTCTTAGCGTGTCCACATCTAATTTCGTATCTTCAAATTCGAACAATACACCTTCTTTGCTTGGTTTCATTGTTTTAGCATATTTGTCAGTATCCAGAGTTTCTGCAATCCAGGCATGGACTGCTTTTCTATCTGGAC
>Ga0233426_10002077_pt1 | contig 17232 bp, 17 predicted proteins | sample SI_118_April2016_6_FD_179875 | JGI IMG/M metagenome (GOLD analysis project Ga0233426, IMG submission 179875) | Seawater microbial communities from Saanich Inlet, British Columbia, Canada - SI_118_April2016_10_MG | ecosystem: Environmental > Aquatic > Marine > Inlet | place: Canada: British...
TAAAGTTTCATAAACAAAATTATACTTTCTAGTATCAAACTCTCTTCTACTGTAAAACCTTTCGTGACCTGGAAGATACATTTCTTCTTCAAGAACATCTCTAACCTCAGTATCGTCCCAACGAATTGTTCTTGACCAATCTATTCTCCCTGGCTCAATAAAATTACCATAAGCGTCTTCTTCTATAAAGCCATAACCGTCAACATTATTCTCTCCTAAAAATCTTCTAGCAATCGAATCTCTCACCCAAACAACAAATTGTCTGTATTCGTTATTAGTGATTTCAGTATCATCGATATAGAAGGCTGCAACAGAAACTGTCTTGTGCTGAGTTACATGAGCATAAGGGACATCCTGATCACCAGGACCCATATTAAAACTTCCCTGAGGAATAAACACCATTCCATAAGGATCTGTAGGATTCCATAATGGTCTATTTTGCACTCCAATCAACTCTCCGTTACCAGAAGAACAGCTAATAAGCACCGTCGCAATTAAAGCGAAAAAGATTAAATTTCTCATATTTACAATATTTACCCTATTAAGGGAATTAATTTGTATTAATTAAGCCACAAAATCACCACCTTGTAAAAGATGATGATTGAGTTGAATTTGCACAAATATAATACTTTTATAAAAATCTAGGGTTTTTAAACCCTTTAGCTACTTTATTATAATCTAATTTAAAACAATAACCTAGCATAAATTCAAAACTGCCTGCCTCAGAAACCTTCGAAATTGGCAAATCATAAGAAAAACCAAACTTCAAGTCTTGGTTAATATGTGTCCCAAAAAGCAACACAGCACCATAACTTGGCCTGAAACTAACGCCTCCCCACATCTTTTTATTGTATTCTACTAAAGATGTTAAATCTAGCGTTGTCGTAACTCCCTCTGTCTTAATCAGCACCGAGGGTTTTAATTCTAAATTTGAGGATAGCTCATGAACATAACCAGCACTCAAATAATAATGTCTTTTTAAATCAATAATTCCTTTTGTAGCAGTTAAGCTTGCTTCATTTAAATGTTTTGAAGACAAACCAACATACATTTTATCAGATTGATAATATAAACCTAATCCTAAATCAAGACCAGCAGCTTTTTCAGTTGTATTAGAAATGGAAGGGTCATTACCTGTTTCAACAACGAAATTACCACCATCAACACCATTTTGCAACATACCAACCGAAGCTCCTATCCCTAAGTTTCCTTGAGCTAATTCGATTCGGTAAGCGTATGATAAATTAATACCCGTAAACTCATACTGGCCTATTCCATCTGTTAAAACATTCAAACCCAAACCACCATGAAGCAAAGATACTGGAGCTTCAACGCTCAAGCTAGTTGTACTAGGCGCACCTTCAAATCCAGCCCATTGCGTTCTATTTAAAGCAGTAGCACATATAGCATTGTTGCTACCTGCATATCCTGGGTTAGAATACAATTCATTAAACATATATTGACTAAACTGAGGATCTTGTTGTGCACTAGCTACAAGCACAAAAAAGAAAAGAAAAGCACCTAAAAAATATTTTTTCATAAAAGGAAGTTGTTCTGTAATAATCTACTTACTTCATTAATTGATGGCTAAAATAACTATTTTTTTTTTGAGATGAAATACAAATTTCACTTACTGCAATAATTAATTCACTTTTTGAAATGCCTTCCACCATCTTTCAGGCACATCTCCGTTACTCGCAAGCAAGTAATCTTTATAAGAACATGGGACAAAACAATTAGGAGACAAGTTCAAATTTGAATCAGATAAAATAGGAATCTCCATCCACCATTTGTCGTTGTGTTTGTTTTTATAGAAGCAAGTATTATACTCACCATCATGCATAGAAACATGGTATTTAACTAAATTTTCATCATTAGCAGTTATATTTCTCATTTTATGAAAATATCCTTCAAAAAAGCACCAAACCATCTGAGCAATTAACTTTGAAGTTTGGCTGTTAATATCTAGAACCTCATTAAAGTTATAAATTGCTAATGACTGAAGTTTATGACCTAATGCAGAATACCTCATTAATTGACATATTTCATCCGAACTAAGTCCATTTGGAGAACCATCAATTACTGCAGGTGAATCACTCATTTTTACTGCATTCATATCTAAAGATATGAAATTAGCGTCACGCAATACTGGCTCCACTTCTTCTAAATTGGAACGAATTTCTCCTAAACGATGAGCATCAAAAAAAAGTTTATTCAATAATTCTATTTCGGGTCTCGAAACCAAATAAGACTGGTAACCAAGATTACTGAAGTTGAACAACACATTAGGTTGATGGTTAAAAATATGACTCAAATAAGATTTCGAATTTATGCTCTGTTCATTAATTCCAAGATCAAATCTAGAATCAATAGAAACCATATTGCAAAACTGATTAGACTGAACAAAAGATCTGTATTGACCAATTGTACAGTCTTGAGAACCACCTAAAAATAATGCGAATAGGCCTCTTTCGTTGCATTCCTGCAATACGTCTGCTAATAGTTGATAAGTATCGGACGGAGAGGCTCCAAGTTTTAAATCTCCAAGATCCGCTATTCGCAACCTATTTTCTCCTTGAAAAAGAGAAAATAGTTGAAAACGAATATCATTAAAATTTAACTTTACAATTTCGGAATCTAAGCCCCTATTTTCAACAATAGAAAAAATAACTACATCAGCTTCAGATAAATTTGGAAAATTACCCTGAGTATAAACGTCTACTAAAGCACCCAGTTGACCAGACCTAAATTGGTCTGATAGATGTTCCACAGGGTCAAAACTAAGTTCAAACTCCATTTTATTTCTTTTGAGCTTCGCCTAGAGTCAAGCAATCTTCTCTGCTTAAACTTTTAGGATCAGTACCTTTTGGAATTTTAACATTCTTCTTGTTTTTTCTGGCGCCTTCACCAATCTGAATAAAAGGGCCATATCTTCCATTTAAAACCTGAACCAATGGAGTTCCTTCAAAACGATTTATAGTTTTTTCAGCTTCCGCTTTTCTATGAGCTAATATTAACTCAATCGACCTATCGATTTCAATAGTCATTGGCTCATCTCCGTCGTCTTTCTTGATAGAAACAAATTTTCCTTTGTGTCTAAGGTATGGACCAAATCTTCCGATAGCGGCAACAACATCTTCTTCTTCAAATACTCCAACAGTTCTTGGCAACTTGTACAATTCTAAAGCTTCTTCTAGAGTGATGTCAGTAATACTTTGAGTAGACAATAAAGAAGCAAACCTTGGCTTCACCTCTTCCGAGCCTTCCCCAATTTGAGCCATAGGACCAAAACGACCTATCCTAACATATACATTTTCATCTGTTTTAGGGTCTTTTCCTAATAACCTTTGACCTTTAGCAGATTCTGAATTATCAATTACATCATTTACTTTGGCTACAAACGGACCGTAAAACTGACCAATCATGTCGTTCCACTTTTTCTCACCATTAGCAATAAGGTCAAATTCTTTTTCTACGTCAGCAGTAAAACTATAATCCATCACTCCATCAAAATTTTCTAACAAGAAATTTGTAACTACAATACCGATGTCAGTAGGGAGCATTTTAGATTTATCAGATCCTGACTTTTCTTTCTTACTAACTTCTTCAATTTGAGAATCATCAAGAGTTAATACAGAATAAGCTCTCTCAACCCCTTCACTTTGACCTTTCTCAACATAACCTCTATTCTGAACAGTTGTAATAGTTGCAGCATAAGTAGAAGGACGTCCGATACCAAGTTCTTCCAATTTCTTTACCAAACTAGCCTCTGTAAATCTTGCTTTTGGCTTAGAGAAACGTTCCGTAGCAGTAATAACCTTTCTGGATAACTGATCCCCTTCTTCTAACTTAGGTAACATTCCACTTTGCTCTTCTCCTTCTTCATCTACTCCTTCCAAATAAACTTTTAGAAATCCTTCAAACTTTATCATTTCTCCTTTAGCAACTAATTTATGCTCGCTCTCGGAAACTATAATTTCCGCAGTAGTTCTTTCTAATTGAGCATCTGCCATTTGAGAAGAAATAGTTCTTTTCCAAATTAAATCGTAAAGTCTTTGATTATTTCTTTCGCCTTCAACAGTAGCGTGTGCTAAATCAGTAGGTCGAATTGCTTCGTGAGCTTCTTGAGCACCCTTTGACTTGGTGGTGTATTTTCTGACTTGCGCGTATTCTTCTCCGTATAATTTTGATATCTGTTCGCCTGCAGCTTTAACAGCAGTGTCGGACAAGTTCATACTGTCGGTTCTCATGTATGTAATCTTACCTGCTTCATAAAGCTTTTGAGCAACACTCATGGTTTGGCCTACAGAAAAACCTAATTTTCTAGACGCCTCTTGCTGAAGTGTAGAAGTTGTAAAAGGAGCTGCTGGAGATTTTTTAGCAGGCTTCTTTTGCATAGATGAAATATGAAATTCTGATTTAGAACAAACAGTTAGAAAATCTTTTGCCTCTTCCTTACTTTTGAATCTTTTAGGTAATTCGGCCTTAAATATTTTTTTGTCTTTAGAATAAAACTCTGCTACTATTTTGTAATCTGAGCTCGCAACAAAGCCTCTTATTTCATTTTCTCTTTCCACAATCAATCTAACAGCAACAGACTGAACTCTACCAGCAGACAAACCTTGTTTTACTTTACGCCATAAAACTGGAGAAAGCTCAAACCCAACTAATCTATCTAATACCCTTCTAGCTTGTTGTGCATTTACTAGCTGAATATCCAACTCTCTTGGATTATCTACTGCTTTTGTTATTGCAGCTTTAGTAATTTCATTAAAAACAATCCTTTTAATCTTGGCCTCATCTAACTTTAAAGCTTCAATTAAGTGCCAAGCAATAGCTTCTCCCTCTCGGTCCTCATCCGTCGCAAGCCATACTGTTTCTGATTTATCTGACAATTTCTTTAACTCTGAAACTACCGCCTTTTTATCTGGTGTTATTTCATATCTAGGTTCGAAACCATTATCAACATCAATGGCCATTCCACCTTTTTTAGGTAAATCACGGATGTGACCAATACTAGATTTTACAATAAAGTCTTTACCAAGAAAACCTTCGATTGTTTTTGCTTTAGCTGGTGACTCAACAATTACTAAATTTTTAGCCATAAGTTTACTTTATTAAATGAAATTGAGCCGCAAATATAAAACAAACTAATTCTAATTTATATACCACTTACTAATCCAAACTTAGATTTTTTTGCTTATATTATTTTATAATATAAATTTTACAAAAAAAAATATTTCTGCCAATATGTCAGATTTCATACATTTGCAATTATTTATAAAAAATGAGCATAGAGAGTAAAGACAAAATAATTTCTGAAGAAAGACAAGGCCAAACAATTCAAAATGTTGGCAAAAGTAGTGGCAAGAAAATGTATATCGAAAGCTATGGCTGTCAAATGAACTTTTCCGACAGTGAAATAGTTGCCTCTATTTTACAAAAGGATGGATTTTCGTCAACTCCAAATCTTGAAGATGCTGATATAGTTTTAGTAAATACTTGTTCTATAAGGGAAAAGGCCGAAACTACTGTAAGGAATAGACTAAAGGTTTACAATGCAATTAAAAGAACACAAAACCCTAAAATGATGGTAGGTGTTTTAGGTTGTATGGCAGAACGATTAAAAGAAAAATTTCTTGAAGAAGAAAAATTAGTTGACATAGTAGTAGGACCAGATGCATACCGAGATCTGCCAAACTTAATTGACGAAGTAAATGACGGAAGAAAAGCAGTTAATGTAATTCTGTCAAAAGAAGAAACTTACGCAGAAATCAGCCCTGTTAGACTTGGTGGAAACGGAATAACCGCTTTTGTATCAATTATGAGGGGTTGTGATAACATGTGTACTTTTTGTGTTGTCCCATTTACAAGAGGAAGAGAGAGAAGCAGAGATCCAAAAAGCATACTAAACGAATGTTTAGACTTAGTTAAAAATGGATACAAAGAAGTGACTCTTTTAGGCCAAAATGTAGATTCTTACTTATGGTCTGGAGGTGGACTTAAAAAAGATTTTGAAAAGCTCAGTATAGAAGAAAAAGACAAAAGCGTAAATTTCTCTCAGCTATTAGATTTAGTCGCTCAAGTCGATCCCAGTTTAAGAATTCGCTTCTCCACTTCTCATCCAAAAGACATGAATGATAGCGTTATACACGTAATGGCTAAACACGAAAATATATGTGACCATGTTCACTTACCAGTTCAGTCAGGTAATAGTAGAATATTGGAAATGATGAATAGAGGCTATACTAGAGAATGGTACATTAACAGAATTGAATCGATTAGAAAAATCATTCCAAATTGTGGGATATCAATGGATATCATTTCCGGATTTTGCTCTGAAACAGAACAAGACCACAGAGATACATTGAGCTTAATGGAAGAAGTAAAATATGACTTCGGATATATGTTTAGTTATTCCGAACGACCAAATACTCAAGCACAGAGAAAGTTTGAAGATGATGTAAGTGTGGAAATTAAAAAAGTAAGACTACAAGAAATTGTTGATCTTCAAAGAAAACATTCAAAAATTAGAGTAGAAACGCGTCTTAATAAAACACACAAAGTTTTAGTGGAAGGATTTTCTAAAAAATCAAAAGAGCATTTGTACGGAAGAACAACATTTAATACAGTAGTTGTCTTTCCTAAAGAAAATTACAAGCCAGGCGACTATGTTCTAGTTGAAGCGAATACATGTACCTCAGCAACTCTTATTGGTAAAGCAGTAAAATTAGCATGATAAATCATCACGAAATAAAAAGAAGGTTTGGCATCATAGGCACATCTAATAAGTTGGATCGAGCTATCGAAACTGCTTTACAGATAGCTACAACAGACTTATCCATCTTAATCACTGGAGAAAGCGGAACTGGAAAAGAGGCTATGCCTAAAATCATTCATGAAGGAAGCCAAAGGAAACACAACAAATACATTGCAGTAAATTGCGGCGCAATACCTGAAGGAACTATTGATTCTGAATTATTCGGACACGAAAAAGGCGCGTTTACAGGAGCTAGCGAACAAAGGAAAGGGTATTTTGAGTATGCCGACAATGGAACTATCTTTTTAGATGAAGTTGGAGAATTACCATTAAGTACCCAAGTTCGATTACTTAGAGTATTAGAAACTGGAGAATTTATGAAAGTAGGTTCCAGTGAAATTAAAAAAGTGAATGTAAGAGTAGTAGCTGCTACAAATGTAGACATGGAAAAAGCTATTGCAAAAGGTAAATTTAGAGAAGATTTATACTATCGACTTAATACAGTAAGTATAAAAATTCCTTCTCTAAGAGAGAGAAAAGAAGATATCCATTTGTTATTTCGTAAGTTTTGTGCTGACTTTGGAGATAGGTACCACCTTCCATCTATTAGACTTGAAGAAGATGCTGTTAAGGTTTTAGAAAGCTATAGTTGGCCAGGTAACATTCGTCAATTAAAAAATCTTGCTGAGCAAATCTCAGCAATTGAAAAGGATAGATCGATTTCTTCACAGACAATATCCAAGTACATACCGAAGCAAAATAACTCACCTATTCTTTTTAAACAGGAAGATAAAGACGGAGATTTTTCAGAAAGAGAAATCTTGTATAAAGTGCTTTTTGACATGAAAAATGATCTGAACCAATTAAAAAAAGTCACTAATAATCTGATAAACGGAAATAGTCCCATAGTTCAAAAAGAAAACAATATAATGGACGAAGAAATTAATAAAACTAGTATTGTACAGAAGTCTATCCCATATCAAAACGAACAAGTAGAATTGCAACAAGAAAACGAAACAATCTTTACCTTACAGGATCACGAAATAAAAATGATCAAGGAATCGTTACTAAGACATCAAGGAAGAAGGAAGGATGCAGCTGATGAATTAGGAATTTCAGAAAGAACCTTATACCGTAAAATAAAAGAGTATAAATTATGAAAATAACATCCTACTTTTTCTTGTTATTTATTGTTCTTCAATCGTGTGGAATATATTCTTTTACTGGAGCTTCTATCTCAAGCGAAATAAACTCCGTAAGTGTTTCAAACTTTAGTGTTTTAACTCCTTCATCCCCTCCAGTATTGAGTAATTTATTAAGTGAAACTCTTAAAGATAAATTTAATGACGAAACTAGTTTGTCTATTTTCTCAAACAATGGTGATTTACAATTTGAAGGCGAAGTTACCTCATACAGCCTAAAACCAATTGCGATACAAGCAGATGAAACAGCTGCTCAAAACAGACTTACCATTACTGTAAAAGTAAAATACACTAATACAAAAGACGACGAATTTAACTATCATACTAATTTCTCAAGATTTAGAGACTATTCAAGCAGTCAAGAATTATCGTCAGTAGAACAACAATTATTAGAAGAAATAGCCCAAGAATTAGTAGAGGATATTTTCAATAAAGCTTTAACAAATTGGTGATTTCAAAAGAAAAATATAATCAATGGGTATCTCACCCAGAGAAGATGGATCAATCGACTATCGATGAGCTAAAACAATTAGTAAATTTATATCCTTTTTGTCAGACAACTCAATTATTATATGTTAAATCCCTTAAGGACAGCAATAGTATTTTCTTTAATAATCAACTTAAAATTGCTGCAAGTAATTGTGGAGACAGAACAAGATTGTTTCATTTAATCAGCCAGCAAAAAAGAAAAGATGTTGTAGTACAAAAACCAATAAAAAAGGTTGACAAGGAGACTATAGAGCAAAAACTAAAAATAGGAGAACCAATTGATTTCCCTGAAAGCGAAAGGCATACTTTCAACCAATGGTTACAACTTTCTAAGACTAAATCTATAAAGCCAAATAGTGCAAAAGGCAAAATAGATGGTCAGATTGATTTAATTAATCAATTTATTGAGAAAAATCCAAGGATAAAGATGGACAAGGAAACATTCTACTCTCCATCAGAAAATGCTAAGAAAAGCGTTGTTGAAAATCCTTCTTTTATTACCGAAACTCTTGCAAAAGTATACGTAGAACAAGGTCTATATAGTAAAGCCAAAGAAGCTTATTTAAAACTAAGCTTGAAATATCCCCAAAAAAGTTCTTTATTTGCAACCCAAATTGAATTAATTAATAAGCTTGCGCTTAAAACGAAATAATTATGGAGTATCTATTTCCTATCTTAATTGTAATAACTTGTATTTTATTAGTATTAGTTGTTTTAGTACAAAACCCTAAAGGAGGAGGCTTATCAGCTGCTTTTGGCGGCGGCAACCAAGTAATGGGAGTTAAAAAAACAGCTGACTTTTTAGAAAAAGCTACATGGTATCTTGCTATTGCTCTATTGGTTTTATCCTTATTTTCAAACGTAATTAGTTTTGGAGGTGACAATACAAATGGTGACCAATCAATTGCTAAAGAACAAATAGAAAATGCAACTATCCCTGCTCAAGCAATTCCTGATCTTCCACAAATAGAAACTTTAGAAGAATAACTGACAATTTTACCAATCATCTCACCAGCTTTAAACGGTGAGTCTGAAAAAAAGTCATCTCAGAATAGAAAAAAGCTTTATGGCACAGTTTGTGCATAAAGCTTTTTTATTAATCAATAAAAAGCACATAAAATGAATATAAGACCACTTAGCGACAGAGTTCTTGTAGAACCAGCACAAGCAGAAACTAAAACTGCATCGGGAATCATCATACCAGACACAGCTCAAGAAAAACCTCAAAAAGGCACTATTGTAGCAGTTGGAAATGGCAAAGTAGATGAACCATTAACGGTTAAGGTAGGAGATACTGTTTTATACGGCAAATACTCAGGAACAGAACTTAAATTAGAAGGTAAAGATTACATGATTATGCGTGAATCTGATATCCTTGCAATATTATAAAAAACAGAAAAATGGCTAAAGAAATTAAATTTGACATTGAAGCTAGAGACGCCCTAAAAAGAGGTGTAGATGCTCTAGCAAATGCTGTAAAAGTAACACTCGGCCCCCAAGGAAGAAATGTTGTAATTGACAAAAAGTTTGGAGGACCAACCATAACAAAGGATGGTGTTACAGTTGCAAAAGAAATCGAATTGAAAGATACCATTGAAAATATGGGAGCTCAAATGGTGAAAGAAGTAGCATCTAAAACAGCAGATATCGCTGGTGATGGAACTACTACTGCAACCGTTCTTGCACAAGCAATCATTACTAACGGGTTGAAAAACGTTGCTGCTGGTGCAAACCCAATGGATTTAAAAAGAGGTATCGACAAAGCAGTTAAAGTTGTAGTTCAAGAACTACAATTGCAATCGCAAGAAGTTGGCGATAGCATAGAGAAAATTCAGCAAGTAGGAGCTATTTCTGCTAATAACGATAATACTATCGGATCTTTAATTGCTCAAGCAATGGACAAGGTGAAGAAAGAAGGAGTTATTACTGTTGAAGAAGCTAAAGGAACAGACACCTATGTTGAAGTAGTGGAAGGAATGCAATTCGACAGAGGATATTTATCTCCTTATTTCGTTACTAATGCAGATAAAATGTTAGTTGACTTAGAGACTCCTTTAATTTTATTATTCGACAAGAAAATTTCGAATATGAAAGATCTTTTACCAATCTTAGAACCAGCTGCTCAATCAGGAAAACCATTATTGATTATTGCTGAAGATGTGGATGGAGAAGCATTAGCTACTTTAGTCGTAAATAAAATGAGAGGTGCTCTAAAAATTGCAGCTGTAAAAGCACCAGGTTTTGGAGACAGAAGAAAAGCAATGTTAGAGGATATAGCAACTCTTACTGGAGCTACTTTAATTTCTGAAGAAAGGGGTTTCAAATTAGAAAACGCTACTCTTGAAATGCTAGGAACTGCAGAAAAAATTACTATCGATAAAGACAATACTACGATTGTTAATGGCGCTGGTAACAAAGACAATATTGCTGCTAGAATACACCAAATAAAAGCTCAAATCGAGACTACTACGTCTGATTATGATAGAGAGAAACTACAAGAACGTTTAGCTAAATTAGCTGGAGGTGTTGCAGTTCTTTATGTTGGAGCAGCCTCAGAAATTGAGATGAAAGAAAAGAAAGACAGAGTCGATGATGCTCTTCACGCAACTAGAGCTGCTGTAGAAGAAGGAATTATTCCTGGTGGTGGAGTCGCTTTAGTGAGAGCATCAATTGTTGTTTCTAAACTAGAGGGAGAAAATGAAGATGAAAACACAGGAATTCAAATAATCACTAGAGCGATAGAAGAACCTCTTCGTCAGATTGTTGCAAATGCTGGTAATGAAGGATCAGTTGTGGTTGCTAAAGTGAAAGAAGGTAAAAACGATTTTGGCTACAACGCTAAAAAAGAAATTTACGAAAACATGTTTGAAGCCGGAATCATTGACCCTACCAAAGTAACAAGAGTTGCATTAGAAAATGCAGCATCTGTAGCTGGTATGTTCTTAACAACAGAATGTGTTCTTGCTGATATCCCTGAAGACAATCCTGCTACACCTCCAATGGGTGGCGGAATGCCAGGCATGATGTAACATTGGATTGAAACAAATAAAAAAAGCGATTTCTAACGAAATCGCTTTTTTTATGCCATTATGAAATGGATTTTAAAGATTTACTTCTAATAACCAACATAGTCATTATTCCAAAAATAATAGTAGAAAAGACTAAATGAGCATTCTGCACATAGCCTACTAGATCAATATGAGCTAAGAAAACTCCAGAAGCTAGTTCTATAATTAAAACAAAATATAGCCATCTAATAGATTTGTATTTAGCTCTTTTTTCGTTTGCATAAAAAAGGATAGTTAATAATAATAAAACTAACCAAGAAAAACTTCGATGAATAAAAAATGATAATCCTAAGTAGCCACTCCACTCCTCTCTACCTATTCCTTGTCTCGTTAAATGATCAATCGATTCTCTAACTTGAGTACCTAAAAACATTTGATAAGCTGTGATTAAAAAACAAGCCCATAAAATAATGTGCATCCATTTTTCAAAAGGAATCTTGATTGACTGAGAAGGACTTATTAAACTAATTTGCTTAATGTGTAGTGCAACTATTAATAATGCGAAAAACAGATGGACTGTAATAGTCCATGGCACTAAATTAGAAGAAACTACAATAGAGCCAAACCAAGCCTGAAAAGCGATAAAAATTAGGTTAGAAAGGCTTAAAACAAGAAGTGTTTTGTTTTTTCTATAAAAAAAGAAAATCCAAAGAAATAAAATTGTCAAAGAATCTCCTGCAACAAAACCAAACAATCTATTAATGTATTCTGTCCATGTTTTAACCACATTGAATGGCTCTTCTTTGGACAATTCCGGATCATTAACTAATTTTTTAGCTGTTTTATCAAGCCCTAAAACAGAAATATAAAAAGCAAATTTCTCTATTTTCTGTTTTCTTTTTTGAGAAAATACATCCTCATAATTATCGGGCACCTGACTTTCTTCCGTTGGAGGAATCCACTGGCCAAAACATTTTGGCCAATCAGGGCATCCCATTCCACTTCCAGTAGTTCTAACAAATGTGCCAGCACATATAACAAGGTATATGAATACTAATGCCCACCAATTAAAACGAACGAATAATCTGGAATAGGTTTGCATACAATTTAATGTGTTTGGATTTTTTCTTTTTTAATGTTTTTAATCAATTCTACTTCAACATTAGTAACAGAGTAAATACTGTCTTTGCTAGAATTAATTAAATCTATCATCGAAACTTCGCTTATTAAACTATTATCATAACTAATAGTAGCTAAAGAGTTTTCGAAACTTACTTGACAATCTTTTACTCCTTCCATAGCAGAAATTTGCTCGGAAAGATAATTTGCACATCCGTGCTGGCAAACCATTCCATCTATAGAAATAGCTGCAGTTGCATCAGCTTCAACAATAGTAATCGGCTCTGTTTTCTCTTGGGCTTTGTTTTGGCACGCAAACAAACCTAAGGACAAGATAAATAAGAAAAAATAATTTTTCATTTTGTTTTTTTATGTTGGTTACAAAAATAGTAACATATCTTTGCTTAAAATATTATAAATGAATAATAATTCTGAAAAAATAATCAATTATGGGCTAATGGTACTCTTAGCTCTAATTTGGGGAAGTTCATTTATTTTAATGAAAAGAGGAGTTGAAGTATTCACTTACATAGAAGTCGCTATTTTAAGACTGGTTATTGCCTGCTTGGTTATGATTCCATTTGTTTGGAGAAAAATAATTTCTACTCCTAAAAAACTATGGATACCTTTAGTGGTTGTTGCTATATTTGGAAATGGAATTCCAGCTTTTTTATTTACTAAAGCACAAACAGTATTAGATAGCTCATATATTGGCATTCTAAACGCACTTGTTCCTTTATTTACATTTGTTATTGCCATCTTTGTTTTTAAGACAAAATGGAAAATTGTTAATCTAATAGGAATTTGTATTGGATTATTAGGAGCAGTATGGCTCATCGCTGGAAACGGAGTGAATTTCGAAAACAGCAATTATTCATGGCTAATTATTATAGCTACCTTGTGTTATGCAATTAGTCTCAATACTATAAAAAACTATTTGCAAAAAATGAAATCTATTGATATTTCAGGATTAGCCTTTATGTTGGTAGGTCCACCTTGTTTAATAGCATTGTGTTTTACCGACTTTTTCGAAACGCTATCTATTGCTCCAAAAGCTTGGACAGCTCTAATGTACATCAGTATTCTTGCAATTTTCGGAACAGCTATTGCTTTAATCATTTTCAATCAATTAGTAAAAAGAACAAATGCTATTTTCTCTTCATCGGTAACCTATCTTATTCCCATAGTAGCAATAGCATGGGGCATTTTTGACGGAGAAAGTATTTTAAATTCTCACTTAATAGGAGTTGCAATTATTTTCACAGGAATTTATCTAGTGAATAAGAAATAAATACAATCGTTTAAATAAGAATAGAATATTTGCAACATAAAATTTGTTAATAAATGATAAATTCTTACATTTGCAGCCCACTAAAAACTAGTGGTTAATAAAAATAATATTTGATGTACGCAATTGTAGAAATAGCAGGGCAACAATTCAAAATTGAAAAAGATCAACAAATCTTTGTTCATCGTCTAGATAACGAAGAAGGTTCCAAAGTTGAATTTGATAAAGTTTTATTTATCGAAAATGACGGGAAATTTAATGTTGGCGCCCCAGTTATCAGTGGTGCAAAAGTAACTGCAAAAGTGCTTGACCACGTGAAAGGAGACAAAGTAATTGTCTTTAAAAAGAAAAGAAGAAAGGGATATAAAGTGAAAAATGGCCACCGCCAAGCTTTTACCAAAATTCTTATCGAAAAAATAGTTGAAAAAGCAGCAGCTAAAAAAGCAGCTCCAAAAGCAGAAGTAAAAGAGGCGGCTCCAAAAGCTCCAGCTAAAAAGGCAGCAGCTACTAAAGATGCAGTAAAAGCAACTACAAAAAAAGCAGCAGCTCCAAAAGCTCCAGCTAAAAAAGCAGCGGTAAAAAAGGCTCCGGCTAAAAAAGCAGAATAATTTAACGATTAATATAAACAACCATGGCTCATAAGAAAGGTGTAGGTAGTAGTAAAAACGGTAGAGAATCAGAAAGTAAACGATTAGGTGTTAAAATCTTCGGAGGACAGCTAGCAATTGCTGGAAACATTATTATTCGTCAAAGAGGAACAAAACACCACCCTGGTGAAAACGTTGGGATTGGTAAAGACCATACTCTATTTGCTTTAACTGATGGAACTGTAAAGTTCATTAAAAAGAAGAATAATAAATCTTATGTTTCGGTTGATACTATTGTAAACTAACACATAAAGAAATTTAATATATAAAAACTCTTGGCTTTCTTTAAGTCAAGAGTTTTTTTTTGAATTAGATTATTACTTTTGTAACAAGGAAATTATAAACGATATGCTGACGGTAAATTATATTAGAGAGAATAAAAAAGATGCTATTGAAAGATTGGCGGTTAGACAGTTTGACGCTAGTCAAATTTTAGACAACGTAATTCTTAAAGATAACATTAGAAAAAAAACCCAATCTGAGTTGGATGAAACATTGGCTCAATCTAACCAATTAGCTAAAATGATTGGAGGGTTTTATAAAAGCGGAGAAGCAGCAAAAGCGGAGGAAGCTAAGAAAGAAACTGCACAGCTGAAAATCAAAAGCAAAGAGTTAAGTGATTTGTTAAGTTCTTGCACTAAAGAGTTAAACGAATTATTATTTATAATACCTAACCTACCTCACCATAGCGTTCCTAAAGGAAAAACGCCAGAAGACAATCAGCTAATTAGTCAGGAAAATGAACTTCCAGAATTAGGAGAAAATGCATTGCCTCACTGGGATTTAGCTGCGAAATATGACCTAATAGACTTTGAACTTGGAAATAAAATTACAGGAGCAGGATTTCCGGTATATAAAGGTAAGGGTGCTAAACTTCAGCGAGCATTAATAAATTACTTCTTAGACAAAAACACTGAAGTGGGCTACAAAGAGGTTCAAGTTCCTCACCTAGTAAATCAAGATAGTGGCTTTGGAACAGGACAACTTCCTGACAAAGAAGGACAAATGTATTATGTAAACGAAGACGACTTATATTTAATCCCTACAGCCGAAGTTCCTATCACCAATATTTTCAGAAACGAAATTGTTAAAGAAAGTGACTTCCCAATTAAGTATACAGGATATACACCTTGCTTTAGAAGAGAAGCAGGTTCTTATGGAAAAGATGTAAGAGGACTAAATAGGCTACATCAATTTGATAAAGTAGAAATTGTTCAAGTAGAAAATCCAGAAAAATCTTACCAGACCCTAAACGAAATGGTTGCTCATGTAACACATCTTCTTAGAGAATTAGAGCTGCCATTTAGAGTTCTGAAACTTTGCGGTGGAGACATGAGCTTTACTTCTGCACTAACTTTTGACATGGAAGTATATTCTGGAGCTCAAGAAAGATGGCTAGAGGTAAGTTCTGTGTCTAATTTTGAATCGTACCAAGCAAACAGACTTAAGTTAAGGTATAAAGATAAAGATCAAAAAAATCAGCTTTGCCATACCCTAAACGGGAGTGCTTTAGCTTTACCTAGAATTGTTGCTTGTATTTTAGAAAACAATCAACACCAAAACGGAATAAAAATTCCGAAAGTATTAATCCCTTACACCGGATTTGATGAAATTAACTAAACTAATTGTTTCTATTATTTGTTACACGTGCTTAACATCATGCAATAACGACTTTAGCAGCCAGCTAAGCGCTATAAGCGAGCTTTCGGAAAGCTACGCCTCATTAGATGAAAAAGTGCTGGAAATTGATTTAAAAGAAAGCGCTGAGCAGTTAAAGAAATACGAAACTACTATTGAAGACTTCAAACTACTTTTAAACAAAGACAAAAGACCATCTAAAGAAACAACCAGTTTCATAAATGAGTTTAGAACTATTAAAAAGACCTTTAAAAAAGTGCCTAAAACAGTTTCTTATTTAAAAAGCAACATTAAAGAAAATACAGCTCAACTCAAAAATTTAGAGATTGATATAAACAAAAATGTTTTTAACCATGAGCAGTTATCCAAAATCATTGCTGATGAAAAAAAAGTTTTTCAAAATTTAGATCAAAAACACACTAAACTAACGTTAAAAATTAAGAATCAGTTAGAGAAATTTGATAGCCTTCTTATTTTAAGCACTAATATGAAATTCTAGTGAAGAACACTTTATCCTTACTTGTTATTTGTCTTTGTAGCCAACTAAGCTTTGGTCAAATTTTTAAAGACCTACAGCTAGCAAACTCTTATAGCAAGAATGGAGAATGTGAAAAAGCTATCACTGTTTACAAAAAATTAGATAGATCTAGCAATCAACTACAATCGTTTTATAAAAATTATTTCGACTGCCTTTTAAAGGAGGAAAAATTTAATGATGCTATTTTACTTGCAAAAAAAATGCAAAAAAAATCAAGCACCTCTCCCATTTACCTCTGTGATATTGGAATAGTTTATAAAACCAAAGGAAAAGATGCTTTAGCTACAAGAACATTTAACAAATGTTTAGAAAAATTACAAAAAGCTAAGCTTAATGACATATATACTTTAGCAAGAAAATGGTCTAATATTGGAGAAAACGAATTAGCAATTAAAGCATACTTAAAAGGGCAAGAAGTTTTTCCAAAGCAAGAATTCGGTTTTCAGCTAGCGAATGCATACAGGAGTATGGGGAAAACAGAAAAAATGATTGATACTTACATCGATCTAATCATCAAAAAATCTTCTAACAAACGTAACATTC
>Ga0233426_10002080_pt1 | contig 17230 bp, 16 predicted proteins | sample SI_118_April2016_6_FD_179875 | JGI IMG/M metagenome (GOLD analysis project Ga0233426, IMG submission 179875) | Seawater microbial communities from Saanich Inlet, British Columbia, Canada - SI_118_April2016_10_MG | ecosystem: Environmental > Aquatic > Marine > Inlet | place: Canada: British...
CGGCGGGTGCTAGAAATGATGGCTTCAGTGCCTGAAGCCACGAGGTTGTTTAAGGCTGCGGATGACTGATAGTCGCTGCGGCGTGTTACAGATCTTTCAGCATCTATTCCTCAGATAAAGCCTTTTACCAGTATTATTAACATCCATGTAAACAAGCCAGGCTTGTTTGCCTGAGAGCTCATGATTTCGATTGTAGGCCATACTAGTATGATGAGGTTCTTGCCCAAACTAGTGCACTCTCAACACCTTATCATTGCGGGTGTATCGCACTATGCTTTGATCAGGCCATTGCTTGCCTTCAGAGACCGGGCCCAACACTGAATTTAACCTCTATGAGCGGCGTTTTAGTTGGCTCAGAGCCAAAAAACTCTGCTAAACTGTGCAGCATGTTCACGATGTGAACCCGGCTGATGAATGGGTGGCGTGACAGGGTGAGGATTCCGACCGTCGGCATCCTGCGGTAGCCTGCCTGAAAAAGAATTTCTGCTATGTCTGATGAAAAATATACCCTTAATGCTCTCAAGCTGCTTGAGAAAAATCCTGAGCTCACTCAGCGAGAGTTGGCGGTAGAGTTGGGTCTGAGCCTCGGCAAAACGCATTATGTGTTGAAGTCGCTGGTGGATATCGGTTTGGTCAAGGTTGCTAATTTTCAGCGCTCTGGCAACAAATGGGGCTATGCCTATTTGTTAACGCCACAAGGCATTGCCGAAAAGGCCGCGATAACGGTTCGGTTTTTGGCCCGTAAGCAGGAAGAATTTAAACAGTTGGAGCGTGAGATTGAGGTGTTGAAGTCTGAGGTGGGTGATAAGGGCTCCGTGGCTAAATGTTGATAATGGCTTTTATCGGATTTTAAAAAGTAGTTTATAGAGTTTCCACATTGGATCTCAGTACAAAAAATCTAATTCTCTGTTTTGTTCAAGTCAGTCACAGTTGAGTAAATGCCAAGTTTGTCGTCTAGATAATAAAAAAGGTGATCACCTATGTTTAAAGATAAAAACTTGATTCAAACGTTAATTTCGTTCGGTGAGCAAGGTATATTGTTGTTAATTTCCTTAGCCACTATCGGCGCTGTATTAATCGAGGTTGCTCGTATTGTTGATAGCATGACAGTTAATTTGAGTGATTTGTTCCTGTTGTTTATCTATGCCGAAGTCCTTGGCATGGTGGCGATATTTTATAAGGATCACCGAATTCCTGTGACGCTTCCAATTATTATTGCCATTACAGCACTTACACGAATGATTGTTTTGCAAACAAAAGAGCTTGAGCCTATCAATATTGTTTTCGAAGCCTCTGGCATTTTATTGTTAGCTATTGCAGCTTACGTTATGAGTGCGAAAGAAAGGTTGAGCTTGGATAAACTTAAAGCGAAGAACGAAATGGCCAAGGATTAGTTTATCTAAAGACAAAACCAGCTAATTTTGGAGAGTTTTGGCATTGTGGGCTTTGCTCTCGGGATGATGGGTTTCGTAGCCTTTGTTCGATTAGAAACATTAATTAAAACCGTAAAGAGAAAGGTATTCTCGAAGAGGCTTAAAAATAAGAGTAGTCCTTATTTAGTATCTATTTGGTTTTAGCGAATGGGTCTTGGCTAGTGACAATATAGTTTCTACCAAAAACTAGTTCATTTTGAGTAGTAGAGGTGTTCATTTCTTGGCAGTACAGAAAACACAGCTAGGAAATGATAAAGGCTCTTATCGTATTTTAAGGGGTAGTTTTCAGAGTTTCTGGAGCCTATAAAAATAAACAAAATTCTGTTTTACATTACTAGAGTAAATCAAACGAATCATTTCAGATTAACGGTCTTATTTTGATGAACAAAACAAAAATTACTGTTGTGGGTTCTGGCTATGTAGGCATGTCCCTCGCAGTGCTACTTGCACAGCATAACGATGTGGTGGTCCTTGATGTGGACCCTGCTAGGGTTGAAAAGGTCAACAATAAGCAATCCACCGTGGCTGATGCCGAGATAGAGGCCTTCTTAGCCGAAAAAGAGCTAAGTCTTACGGCAACCCTTGATAAGCAGGTTGCTTATATGGGTGCCAACCTTGTGGTGGTAGCAACACCCACCAACTATGATCCTGATACTAATCGCTTCGATACTAGCTCTGTGGATAGCGTTGTTAACGATTCCCTAGAACTGAATTCAAATGCATTGGTGGTGATTAAGTCCACCGTCCCAGTGGGTCATACAAAATCACTGCAAGAAAAATATGGTACAGACCGCGTTATCTTCTCTCCCGAATTCTTACGAGAGGGCCAGGCGTTAAAAGATAACCTCTATCCTTCTCGAATTATTGTGGGTAGCCAGCTTGAGGCCGGAAAAGCCTTTGCTGCTCATTTGGTTAAGGGTGCTGAGAAAAATGATATTGAAACCTTATTTATCCGCTCAACGGAAGCCGAGGCAGTAAAGCTATTTGCCAATACCTACCTTGCCATGCGCGTGTCATTCTTTAATGAGTTAGACTCTTACGCACAAGCCCATGATCTGAATGCGAAGAGTATTATCCATGGCGTTTGCCTTGATGAGCGAATAGGCAAAGGGTATAACAACCCATCATTTGGTTATGGTGGTTACTGCTTGCCAAAGGATACCAAGCAACTCTTGGCAAACTATGATCAGGTGCCGCAGACATTGATCCAGGCGATTGTGTCATCTAACACAACTCGCAAAGACTTTATTGCCGACGCAATTATTAAGCTGAATCCCAAAGTTGTCGGCATATATCGATTGGTCATGAAAGAAGGGAGCGATAATTTTAGGTCGTCTGCTATTGAGGGAGTTATAAGGAGAATAAAGGCAAAAGGCATAGAAGTTGTGATCTATGAGCCGTCTTATCATAAGGTTAATTTTTTTAAATCAAGAGTTATAGACTCGCTTGATAAATTTAAAAATACATCAGATGTTATTGTTGCGAACCGCATGAGCACTGAGCTTGATGACGTTGAAGAAAAGCTATTTACGAGAGATATATTTGGATGTGATTAAAGGCAAGTATTGGAACAGGTGCTGCAGACTTAATTAGGTCTCAGTCCCTTACTTTTAATATCATTTCAAGTTGATGATCTATGTGTTAACTATGTTTGTTCAGCCAATGAATAGAAAGCTTGCTTTCGATGGTTGATAAAATTTTGACCTATTAGCCCTGCGACTTTCTCGATATGAAATAGGACCCTATTTCTAATGACAAGGTTGAGTAAAAGACCTTCAGATTATCGGAGCAAAATCGATAATCTAGCGCGAGTTGTCGTTGGAGTAAGGAGTTAGTATTCATAAAGCTTATTATGTGGTCAAGGCTCTTGTCAATGTGGTTTGAGTAAAGCTGAGTAACTTTAAGCGCTCCATTAATAAGCTGGTATATGTGTATTTTTCATGCCGAAAGACTTAGTTTAAAAGACCGAAATTACTCGATAGTTTTTAATTCAAAAATAGTCTGAGTATATGCAATTAGAGCAGGAGATTGAGCTGTTAAATTCTTTGAGCTAAATGATGGAAAAATTGCTCCTTGATATGTTGTGCATGACTTTAGCTAAAATAACTTGTAAGAATTCGGGCGGCTGTATTAATGGCGTTTGGGTCAGAGATTTGGTTTTATTTAACGACCATAAAGCAAGCAGTTTTCATACAATATAATTTTTACATAATTAGGGCTGTTATCTATTGAAAACGACAACTCCGTTCAGAAGTACCGTTTGGTTACTTTTTGAGAAAGTAGTCTTTTTGTGTGTTTCGTTGATAGTCCAGCTAGCAATTGCTAGATATTTACAGCCTGAGCTTTTCGGAAAGCTGAGCTACTTACTTGCGTTAGTGGCTTTGGTCTCTCCTATAATGGCGTTAGGCCTAAATAGTATTGTCAGTCGTGAGGTTCTACTTCGACCCGCAGACACTAGTCAAATTGTTGGTTCTAGTATGGCGCTTCGCTTGCTCGCTAGTGTTGTGGTGGCATCAATAATGATCGTGCTAGCCTACAAGCTTCTACCTCTGGATGACTGGGCTTTATTTTCATTTTTACTAATATCCAATATTGCGACTAGTGCACTAGTAGTTGATTTTTGGTTGCAAGCTCATGTGGCAAACCGTTATGGAGTGCTTTTGAGGCTTTCTGTTCTGGCTATATTTGGGGTAGCCCGTCTGATTGCGATCGATCAGGATGCTGAACTGGCAGTATTTGTTTATTTGGCAGGGTTTGAGTTAGTTTTTACAGGTGTATTGTATCTTCTGGCATATCACAAATTGGCGGGTGGATTGCAATTTTTACAAATGTCGCTGTCTGAATCCCGGCGTTTATTAAGTGACAGTCGTTGGCTGCTATTTTCGGGTATTGCTGCGATGATTTATATAAAAGTCGATCAGGTGATGCTTGGTATCATGATAGGTGACCGAGCGGTGGGTATCTATGTTGCAGCAGCCAGGATTTCAGAAGTGTGGCATTTTATACCGATTGCATTAGTTACTTCATTTTTCCCTCAATTAATGAATAAAAAGGTTGTTGATACCACGGCCTATGCAATGGATTTACAAAAGCTTAACGATCTATTGTTCGCGCTTTCAGTGGGTGTTGCAATCATTGTTAGCCTTTCAAGTAGTTGGTTATTGCCCTTCTTGTTCGGCGACGCGTATGCTGACTCTGCAGCTGTGTTGGTGGTACATGTGTGGGTTGCTGTGTTTGTTTTTATGAGAAGTCTTTTGAGTAAGTGGCTGCTAACTGAAAATCTCCTTAGATTATCTATGCTTAGTCAAGTATTAGGGGCGGTAGCAAATGTGGCTTTAAACTATTTTCTTATTCCTATATACGGACCCATTGGCGCGGCCTATGCAACTGTCATTAGCTATGCGGTGGCAGGTTATTTAGTGTTGTTTTGTCATTCTAGCTTATGGCCGATGGCTATTATAGTTAGTCGATCCTTTATCTTACCGCTACGCGCAATCCGGCATGGTAATCAATTATATAATTTATCTTAGAGAGCTTTGGGATACTAAAATGAAGCAACTGCTTAAACAGCTACTGTCTCGTCGTGTTATTGATCGATTGCAGCAGCTAAATAATGAAGTTGATTTAGCTGCAATAAGAGTTGTGCGGCGATCGCGTCTTTTAACGGTGCTATATTATGCTTTTTTTAGTTCTGGATTTCACCGTGAAATGTTATCTGTAGTTAATGGTCGTTATCGTTATTATCAGTCTCAGGTAGAGACCAACCCGAGTAGCTTTATGTTACGTCGAAATATACACAGGCTAGAAAAAGGTTTGTGTATGCGACCTCGTCGAGATGTTTTTGCGGAGAGTTACATCGCCGAAACTGTTGATATATTTTCAGCCTGTATAGTAGCAGATGTGCTTACAGGTCACGAATACAACTGGGCCCATGATGTACTTGCAGAGTATTTTAGTAGTGTAGGTTTTAGCCCTGCTATTGAGCAGGCTAGGGACTCGTTTGCGCATGCTTTGGCCTTATCAAACTTTGGCGATGTGGATTATACCAATAAACCATTTAGTTATGGATCAGCATCAAAATCAGATATCAATCTCGCTGACTTTAAGGCCCTTTGCGAAAACCGGAGTTCGGTTCGATGGTTTAAATCAAGGCCTGTACCTAAAGATATTCTAGATGAGGCAATTACTATTGCATCCACAGCACCCAGTGCATGCAATCGCCAGCCTTTTGAATTTTTTGTCTTTGATGATCCCAAAGATGCACAGAGAATTGGTGGTATCCCAATGGGTACTGCGGGGTTCTCGCAAAATTTCCAATGTATTATTGTTGTGGTTGGTGATATCTCGGCCTATCCGTTCGATAAAGATCGGCACGTTATCTACATTGATACTGCCCTTGCTTCTATGCAGCTTTTACTGGCGCTGGAAACCTGTGGTCTAAGCTCATGTGTTATCAATTGGCCTGATGTTGAGCGTCATGAAAGACAAATGGCTGCTGAGCTAGGTCTTGAGCCCTATCAGCGACCAACGATGCTTATTTCGGTTGGATACGCTGATGAGACAGGCATGATTCCATTTTCAGCTAAAAAAGTAGCTAGTGACCTAGTCCGGAGAAGTCAGTGATTGTGGAAATAAAGGGTGTCGAGTTCGAGAATAAAGGTGCTCAGCTGATGTTGGCTGCCATAATGAGTGAGCTGAAAGCAACATGGCCCGAGGTAGAGTTTGCATTAGTACCATCAGGTAAGGCGACATATATCCAACGCGCTGCTTTGCCTGCCTGGCAAAAATTGTCGCTAAGAAAACACTTAGTTGACGCCAATGCGTTAAGCTATTTTTTGCCTATGTGGGTAAGGAAAAAACTGAAGGCCTGGGGTATAGTGACTGAAGTCGATGTTGATATGATTATCGATGCGTCTGGATTTTCTTACTCTGATCAGTGGCCCTCCAAGATTCGAATTTATCATCTAAAAAATGAATTGAAGCGATATAAACGGCAGGGTCGGCCTTATATCTTTATGCCTCAGGCGTTTGGGCCATTTACTACGGATAGCAGTCGTACAAGAATTGCTGAAAGTTTTAAATATGCGGCCATGATTTGTGCTCGGGAGAAACAGTCCTACCACAATATTGCTGAGTTGACTGGCGAGATTCCCAATCTCTATCAGTATGGAGACTTTACAAACCTGATTGACGGGTTTGTGCCACCTCATTTAGCTTTCGATGGGCCGCAAGCATGTATTATTCCGAATAAAAATATGACTAATCCACGTAATGCCAACAAAGCCTGGATAACAAGCTATGAATCTATGCTGGTAGCGGCAATTAAGTATTATCGCGAGAAGGGCTTAACCCCATTTTTTCTTAATCATGAAGGGGTAGAGGATGGCCAGTTAATTAGTAGGGTAAATGGTCAACTTGATGAACCGATAGATGTGGTTTTTGAATCTGACCCTCTCGTAGTAAAAGGGATCATTGCCTCCTCAAACGCCGTTCTATGCTCAAGGTACCATGGATGTATCAGCGCTCTATCGAAAGGTATTGCCTGTATTGGAACAAGCTGGAGCCATAAATACGAGTTGTTATATGAACAATATGCCGCCAGTGATTTCTTGTTACCTCCAGATGTTAGCAATATGGAGCTTAAGAAAATAATTGATTTGAGTCTAGATGTTGACGCATCCCAGGTTCGCGAGATTTCTAAACAAGCCTCTTTAATAAGGGCCGAAGCACAAGAGATGTGGGAGCAATTTTATTCGGTGGTTGAAAAATTTGACAAGATTCCCGAGCAACAAAAACCATGTTAGTCTTTGGCAATCGTGCCCACTTTTCGACAATTGGGGGCGTTGAGAACTCTATTAGAAGTCTGCTTAAAGTTGCATCAGAAGAGAATATTCCTTCCCTATTAGTGTGTCGAGAAGCTATAGACAATGAATCTCTGGATACTGGGGCTCTGAGCCTGCCTGGTAATGTTGAATTGATGACCTATAGAGATGACCATGACTCTCCGTTACTTCGCCGTTTGTATTCTCTCCATATGGGCGGGGAAAATTTATCTAAGTTATATTCGGAGATTTATGCTGATCACCCAGATTCAATTGTTGTAGTTCGCCAGCAACTCCACGTACTAGCCGCGAAATCTGCAGGGTTTACGGATATTAGGTATCTTGTACCCTCAATTGCGGTAAATCAGCTGCGTGAAGAGTTCTTGGGTGCATCGTTGATCAGAAGATTGAAAATTATCGCTCACATGATAGTTCAGGGATTTAGCCAGCGCAGAGCATTTAGAATAGCCAAGGTATTTGTATTCAGCCGCTCAATGAATCGACAGGTTCGAAAACTTCTGCCTAAAGAGCTCAAGAATAAGTCTATACGTATTGTCAAGCCTGGTGTTGATACTACGAGATTTTATGTGGCAGCAGGTAAGGAAAAAGCGTCTTTGAGGAAGCAGCTTAATTTGCCCATAAAACAAAATCTATTTTTGTTTGTGGGTCGGTTTGTACAAGCTAAGGGACTAGATTATGCAATTGATGCCATAGCTACAATGCCGGACGATTGTACTCTGATCCTAGTTGGTGGGGGAGAACACGAGACGTCGGTAATAGAAAAAATCAAAAAGCTTAAGCTGGATACCAAAGTCATTCTTGCGGGGAGCACAAGCAGGGTGGAGGATTACTATCGAGCTTGTGACGTATTTGTCATGTCTTCTACTTATGAACCCCTCGGCCAGACTATTTTAGAAGCTGCCTCTACAGGCATGCGACTTGTTGCTTTTCATCCAAATTCAGGTGTTATCACTGCAACTAATGAGCTAGAGCTGGACTACGCTATTGATTATGCCAATGAGCTGACAAGCGCTTCATTAGCCAACGCGATGTCTCAAAGTTTGCTCGGAATTTCTAATCAGGGTGCTAAAAATATCAGCTTGCAGACTCAGAAGCTATACAGTTGGTCAGCTTTGTTGCATCACTTGCAGGCCACGGAATGATAGTTTCAGGTAGATATAGTAAATCGACGTTGCTTTGGATGGCAGTATTCGTATTTTTACCTTTAATTGATTTGCTCACTGGTTATATGATTTCTAATGACCGTTTGGCTGCTGGCTCGGTTGCGTCACCATCACAGTGGGGGCGAATACTTCTGGTTTATATTTTAGTAACTTATTCATTGCGCCATAAGGGGATTACAAGCTTCATTTTTGTTCTTTTGGCATTCTGTTTTCTAACAGAAATTATTGCTGGGATGTTAGTGGGCTCCTTATCTGGCTTTATTTATGGGGTTGTAACACTTAGCAAAATGATGTGTTTCGTTTTGGCTTGTTATATTAGCATCCCTTCCCAACAGGAGCGACTGAAGGTGTTCTCCATGTTTAAAATTGGTGTCGGCTTAATGGGATTGAGTATAGTCCTTGCGTTTTTTACCAGCACAGGGGAGCCAACCTACGGATCTGGTGGTTTTGGTACCAAAGGGTTCTTTGCGTCTGGCAATGCTATTGGAGTTTTTTTGGGTAGTTCTTTACTTATATTGGTTCACGTATGGCGTAGTAACAAGGCCTTAGTATCTTTATCACTATTACTGTTACTGCTCGGGTCTTTAGTTCTCGTTGCATCTAAAACGGCACTGATATATGCGGGCATCAATTTAGTGATGATATTAATTGGGCAAGGTATCAAAGGGTTCAAGATAATTATTTACAGCATAATAGTGATTTTGTTTGCAGTATTCGTTGACTTTGCCAAGGTTGGTCAGATTGGTGAAGTGATTTTGGATATTATTATAAGGCGTTATAATAACGCGGATGGTGATATCTTGCTGTTTTTAGGTAGCGGGCGATTTGATTTTTTAATAGATGCATTTAATCAATCTGAGAGAGATTTCAGCGTGATAAAGTTGATTATGGGCGGCGGAGCATTTGCGAGCTTTCAAGATTTTTCGGCAGTTAAAATGGCTGATGTATTAGAGATGGACGGGTTTGATGTCCTATTCATGTACGGTCTGCCTGGAATTATGCTTTATGGTTTGTCTTGGGCCATGTTGCTGTATAGAAATCGCCAGTTTAATCTTATGATGCTAGCGTGCTTAATGATGTTGTTGCACTCGGCGGTTGCTGGTCATGTATTTTTTAATGGGCTTCTTATTCAGCTTGTGATTGTTATCAATGTAATATCTGGCTTGGATGGAAAGGTCCTTGGGAATCAGAATTTTCGGCGGACAGCCCTGGCCAATAGCGAAGGACCATCCTAGAGGAAAGGTTATGAGTCGATTTCGAAAGGCTACAATATTTGCCGCTGGAAAGGTGCGTGGACGACCTATAGAAATTGATGCCAACATAGCTTTGAAAGACATTCTAGATATTATATATAAAAATGGAATAGCGCTTATGCGCGGCATTATAAGGCTGCGCAAAATGGTTATTCTAGGTAAAAATATTGAACTGAGTGGACGGAATAAACTGAAGCTTGGTCGAGGTGTTGTTATTCGTGATTACTCAAAACTTAGCTGCGCAGGCGTAGAAGGAATCCAATTTGGAGATGGTGTCTCCATTGGCGCATTCTGTATGTTGTCTGTTAGCGGGTCGATTGCTGACCTGGGAGCAGGTATTAGGATCGGCAATAATGTTGGAATCGGTGATTTTTCTCATATTGGCGGCGCCGGTTTGGTGACTATAGGAGACGACACGATAATAGGCCCCTATTTTAGTGTTCATCCAGAGAACCATAGATTTCAAGATTTGGAAATATTGATTCGACATCAGGGTGTCATTAGGCAGGGCATTGCAGTGGGCACCAATTGTTGGATTGGCACTAAGGTATCGATACTTGATGGAGCAAAAGTTGGTGATGGCTGTGTAATTGCGGCCGGTGCTGTTGTAAAAGGCACTTTTGCTGCTAATTCTATTATTGCAGGGGTCCCTGCGAAAGTGATTGGAATGAGGTATGCAAAGGACTAGATATATAGCGGTGCACCTTCTCAATGATTTTAGCGGCAGCCCCAGGGTTCTTGCTGACTTTTGTGCTGCACAAGAAATTCAGTCTGGCGCTTTGACTCTAGTTACGAGTGGTTCGGAGGGGTTTCTGCATAAAGATCTTGGTGAAATAAAATCCATCTGGTACCCAAGGGGCAAGTCGACGCTGTTGAATTTTCTGTCCTTTGCCTTAGCTCAGGTACAGCTTTTTATGGCTGTTTTTTTGTTGGTAGTCAGGAGCCTTGTGCATGGTGAAAAAGTCGTGGTCATTAATAATACCATTCTTTGCCTTGGCTCTATGATTGCCAGTCGTCTTATGGGTGCCCATACCATTGCGTACGTCCATGAAATCGGAAGTGGTCCAGCGATAATGCGCACCTTAGCTGAAAAGATAATCAATTGGACAGCACACAAAGTTATCTTTGTATCACAGTTTCTTTCTGACCAATATCGATTTGAAAATAAACGCTGTTTTGTTTTGCCCAATGGTTTGCGTAGTGATTTTAATACTGAGAAGGCACTTGATTATGAGGCCAAGTTTCGTCAACGTAGAGTTCTGTTTGTTGGTTCTTTGAAAAGCTATAAAGGTGTTGGTGAGTTATTAAAAATTTCTGCGAAATTGCCTGACACCCCATTTACTGCTGTACTTAGTTGCTCTCAAAAGGAACTTGATGGTTTCTCTTCAAGCAATAATGTGCCGAAGAATTTATCTCTATTATCGCGTGAATCGAGCTTAGAAAAGTTATTTTCTGAATCCTTTTTAGTATTAAATTTGTCATTGCCCGAGTCGTGCGTTGAAACCTTTGGTTTAACAATTCTTGAGGGTATGGCTTTTGGCTGCCCTTGTATTGTGCCTCCCATTGGAGGTCATCTCGGTTTCTTTGACAGCCGATGTGGGCTCATTATCCATAGTAAGGAAACTGAACTGATCGCTGATTTTATTGGTGAGCTTCAGCGTAATGAAGATGTTTGGCGTGGCTTTTCTGATAATGCATTAGCGATTGCAAGTGGCTACTCTGCCGCGGCTTTCATAGATAGGGTTGATCTACTTGTACGTGAGGAATTCAAGTCTGCGAATAGTTCTCGGATGAATCTATGAAATTAGCTATTGTGGGTAGTGTCGGGGTCCCTGCCTCTTATGGTGGATTTGAAACTTTGGTCGAATCTCTGATTGGTGGAGACGATCATCAATTTACCGTATACTGCTCCGGCCAACATTATGAGCAGCGATTAGGTATCTACAAAGGTGCTACGCTGGTTTATATTCCGATCAATGCAAATGGCCCAATGAGTGTTCTTTACGATATTTGGTCATGCTTTCATGCTGTGCTGACACGACATCGAAACATTCTCATTCTGGGTACCTCCGGTGCAATTGTTATCCCTTTTTTGCGCTTCATTTTTCCAACTGTGAAACTGGTGACAAATATTGATGGTATTGAATGGCGTCGCGATAAGTGGCAGGGATTTGCCAAGAAATTTCTAAAATTTTCTGAATCTGTAGCTGTCAAATACTCCACAATAGTGGTTGCTGATAATGATGCTATTGCTGATTATGTCGCACAGGCCTATCAACGAGAATGTAAGACAATTGCCTATGGGGGCGACCACGCTTTCGCAAAGCCGAATAAATCCCATAGGTTTCCTAGTTTAGATGTGGATCGTCGGTATGCCTTGGCACTCTGCCGGATTGAACCGGAGAATAACGTTCATAAAATTCTGCAAGCTTTTGCTGAATCCCAACAGGAGCTTGTGTTTATTGGTAATTGGAAATCATCTGATTACGGAAAAAAATTACAAGATAAGTATTCTGCAAATTTGAACTTAAGGTTACTAAATCCTGTCTATGATGTTGAGGTATTGTCGGTTTATAGGAATAACTGTTGCGCTTATATCCATGGGCATTCTGCTGGTGGAACTAACCCATCTCTTGTGGAAATGATGCACTTTTCAAAACCAGTGATTGCGTTTGACTGTGTGTATAACAGATCAACTATGGAGAATAAGGGGTCTTATTTTAAGTCTGTAGATGATTTGAGCCGACAGATCGGGACAGTCAATCAGACCTCTGATCCTGAGATGCTGGAAATTGCGCAGCGGCGATATACTTGGAAAGGTGTTAAACACCAGTATTTGTCATTATTTGAGTAGTCGGCGTAGATTAAATCAGATGGATTATTGAGAGATAAGTAGGAGAGGCATGAAGATATTAGTGACAGGAGGAGCTGGCTTTATTGGTAGTGCAGTGATTCGCCATATCCTCAAGGATACCCATTATGATGTTATCAACGTCGACAAGCTTACCTATGCGGGTAATTTGGAGTCGCTTCCACAGGGTATAGATAATGCTCGTTATTGTTTTGAGCAGGTTGATATATGTGATGATAAAGAGGTTGCGCGCGTATTCAATCAATATCAGCCTAGCTGTGTGATGCATCTGGCCGCTGAGAGTCACGTTGATCGCTCAATAGATGGTCCATATGAATTTATTCAGACCAACATAATAGGTACTTTTAGTCTGCTGGAGCAGGCTAGGTCTTACTTCGATGGGCTCAGTGATGAAGATAGAAAGCGATTTCGATTTCATCATATTTCAACTGACGAGGTGTACGGAGACCTTGAAGATACAGATAGCTTGTTTTCAGAGACCACAGCCTATGCACCCTCATCTCCTTATTCAGCGAGTAAAGCGAGTTCAGATCATTTAGTTCGTGCTTGGGGTCGAACCTATGGCTTACCGATTATTATTACTCACTGTTCGAATAATTATGGTCCTTACCATTTCCCTGAAAAGCTCATTCCTCATGTTATTTTGAATGCTATTCATGGTAAGCCATTACCAATTTATGGTGATGGCTTACAGATTCGGGACTGGCTATATGTGGAAGACCATGCAAAGGCACTTATTAAGGTTGTTACTGAAGGTGAAATTGGTGAGACTTATAATATTGGTGGACATAACGAAAAAACTAATCTTGAGGTAGTTGAAACTATCTGTGATTTGCTTGAAGAGCTCGCTCCAGATAAACCCGCTGGTGTTAGTAAGTATTGTGATCTATTAACCTTTGTTAAAGATCGCCCTGGTCACGATGCCCGTTACGCAATTGATGCTTCAAGAATTGAGCGTGAATTGGGTTGGATTCCAGAAGAAACTCTTGAAGCTGGTCTTCGTAAAACTGTTATGTGGTATCTGGATAACCGCAAGTGGTGGGAGAGGGTGCTTTCGGGTGCTTACCGCCTTGAGCGCTTAGGAGAATAAGATGAGCATAAAGTACAAAGGAATTGTATTAGCCGGCGGCTCTGGAACACGCCTTCACCCAATAACTAAAGGCGTCTCTAAGCAGTTATTGCCTGTCTATGATAAACCTATGATCTATTATCCAATTTCTGTGTTAATGCTTGCGGGTATTAAAGAGGTTTTGGTTATTTCGACGCCTGAAGATATGTCAGGTTATCAGCGATTATTAGGCGATGGTTCTGATTTTGGTGTTGAAATCGAATATGCCATTCAGCCATGCCCCGACGGTCTAGCTCAAGCCTTTTTAATAGGTGAAGATTTTATTGGCGATAGCAATGTTGCATTGGTGCTTGGCGATAATATTTTCTTCGGACAAAATTTCACCGCAAATTTAAAAACTGCAACTTCTAAAACATATGGAGCGACCATTTTTGGTTATCATGTTAAAGATCCGGAGCGATTTGGCGTTGTCGCTTTTGATACTAACGGCAAAGTAACCTCGATTGAAGAGAAGCCGAAAAATCCGAAATCAAATTTCGCAGTAACAGGGCTATATTTTTATGATAATGATGTCATTGAAATAGCTAAAAATATAGAGCCTTCTTCTCGTGGTGAACTTGAAATTACAGATATCAATAATGCTTATCAGAATAGGGGTGACCTTGCAGTTGAATTGCTAAGCCGAGGGTTTGCCTGGCTTGATACTGGAACCCATGATTCCTTCATTGAAGCAGGTCACTATGTGCAAACGGTTGAAAATCGCCAAGGTTTAAAAATTGCTTGCTTGGAAGAAATTGCGTTTCATCAGGGGTGGATTTCAAAAGATGCATTGCTAGAGCAAGCTGAAGCATTAAAAAAGACCAATTATGGCGAATATTTGTTTAAAGTTGCTGGCGGCTATAAATGAATGTGATTCAGACTAAATTGAAAGACTGCGTGATTATTGAGCCTAAAGTTTTTGGTGACGAGCGTGGTTTTTTTTAGAAACATTTCAAGCATATAGATATGCAGAGGTTGTAGGTATAAATTTTCAATTTGTGCAAGATAACCACTCCCGCTCATCAAAAGGTGTGTTGCGTGGATTGCATTTCCAGAAAACGAAACCCTAAAGAAAATTAGTTAGGGTTGTTAGGGGTGTGGTATATGATTTAGCGGGGGCTGTTTTGGGGCTAAAATGGCTTTATGGCATCAGGTCCCAAAAGAACAATATGCCAATTAAGGCGCTTAAAGCCGCTAACGAGGGAGATCTTAGAGCTTCTATTGTTGGTGCTAACGAAGCTAATCATAATCAAGCTGTAGATATTATTGGCCGCTACCCCCAGATCAATTTGGTCGGTCATATGCACGGCTATCACAGCAAGGAGGATATCATTCAATCTGTTGACATAGCCAAGCCGCAGTTGATTCTTGTTGCGATGGGGTCTCCCCGGCAGGAGTTGTTTGCCGCTGAGCTTTTATCGCAGGTAAAATCTGGATTTGTAATTGGCTGCGGAGGAGCGTTGGATATTCTGTCCGGGGAGCTTAATCGTGCGCCTCAGTTTATGATCGATAATAACCTTGAGTGGTTATTTCGTCTCTACAAAGAGCCTTGGCGCTTTAAGAGGCAGCTATTTCTGCCGGTTTTTGTTGCCCGGCTCTTTATTGTATCTGTTTTGCGGAAACTTAACTTCTAGTAGACTGCTCTCGAATGCAGAGTCGGCCTAAAGCCTTTCCCTCATTTTTTTGTCTTTCCTTCCCTGAATTAAGTTGGCCACGAAATCTCGTATCTGGCGTAGGACTGAGAGTATCCGTCAGCACATCTATGTCTGTACGCCTAGTTTGGTAGGCTTAATATAATGCAAAAAAGTCTAGTTAAGACGCCGTAGCTGTATATAATATGAGCAACCTACCGCTTTTTAGGGCCTCATTTCTATATCTTTAACTGACTTCGGATTTTCTAATGACTGATAAAAGGAAGCTTTCAGGCTTTACGCTTATTGAGCTACTAATTTCGATTGTAATTTTGGGGCTTCTCATGTCGCTGGTTGCACCGGCAATGTTTTCAAAGGTAGATTCTACCAAAATAAAAACCGCTCGAGCTCAAATGCAGATGTTGGAGACTGCACTGGATACCTATCGGTTAGATATGGGCGACTACCCGAAAAGTCTGAAAGAGCTCCATAGCTCCTCAGCTTTTGGGTGGGATGGGCCATATTTACCGAAAGCAGTGCCAGCTGATCCTTGGGGGAACCAATACTCTTATGCATCGCCCGGCCCCGATGGTGAGATGTATCTTCTTAAGAGCTTAGGTAAGGATGGTCAAGTGGGCGGTGCAGATGATGCTGAGGATATTGCCCTATAATGAAAGATATAGAGTTAGTTTTGTCGGATCATGGCGTTAGTTCTGAAGATATTGAAAAAGCCAAAGTCTATAGATCCAGAGCTGGAGGCAATCTTGAGAAAGTGCTTCTTAATATGGGCAGTATCTCCGAGGAGTTTTTACCTTCAATTTATAGCCAGCTACTCGGCGCGCCTATTATCACTACAGAGCAAATAGATGCTTGGCAGCCTCTGGAGTCGGGTTCATCGCTCTCTGACGACTTTTTACTTCAAAACGGTTGGTTGTTGTTTGCAAATGAAGAAAATGAGCCATTACAACTTGCTACATTTGCACCTCTCAATTGGGATGTATTGCAATATTTATATCAGGAGCGAGTGCCTTATAAATGCATCATTGTTAGTGAGCCTGACTTCGGACTGCTGAGTTCGAAATGTGAAGGTTTAAAATCTGTCTCAAGCGAACAGGGTATGCTGTCAGATCATGAGGAGGAACGTTTACGAGAGATGGCGAGTGAGGCACCGACGGTTAATCTGCTTAATTCTTTGATTACTCGCGCATTGCGGATGAAAGCATCTGACATGCATGTTGAGCCAAATGGAACTCGATATAGGGTCAGATTTAGGATTGATGGTGTGCTTCATGACATAGACACTTTGCCGCGGCGGTTACAATTATCGATCATTTCACGATTAAAGATTTTGTCTGGGATGGATATTGCCGAAAAGAGGCGACCGCAGGATGGAAAGATCGAAATGCGAATTGCTAATACTGCTTTAGATGTGCGGGTCTCTACCCTACCTGTTAATCAGGGGGAGAGCATGGTGCTACGATTCTTACGAACAGACGCTTTGCAATATGATCTTGGGGCGTTAGGGTTGCCTACTGACACGCTTAGAATGATCAAAGATGATCTGGCCCGAACATCTGGTGTTGTGCTACTAACAGGTCCAACAGGAAGTGGAAAGACAACGACGCTTTATACCTTTCTCAACTATCTTAACAGTGATGATGTAAAGATTATCACTCTGGAGGACCCTGTTGAATATCAGGTTCCGGGGCTTAATCAAGTGCATGTCAAACCAGACATAGGGTTTGATTTTGGTGCTGGCTTACGCAGTATTGTGCGTCAGGATCCCGATGTTATTATGGTCGGAGAGATTAGAGACAAAGAAACCTGCCAAATCGCAATGCAAGCAGCGTTAACAGGACATTTAGTGTTCAGCACCGTGCATACAAACGACGCAGCTAGTGCAATTACCCGTCTTTTAGATCTAGGT